>Ga0180300_10000547_pt1 | contig 16619 bp, 20 predicted proteins | sample GuaBasSediGuay15_FD_121798 | JGI IMG/M metagenome (GOLD analysis project Ga0180300, IMG submission 121798) | Subseafloor sediment microbial communities from Guaymas Basin, Gulf of California, Mexico - Guay15, Core 4569-2, 21-24 cm | ecosystem: Environmental > Aquatic > Marine > Hydrothermal... | reverse complement strand
ACTTTCATGATGCTGGCAGATACCAGAAGTTTGAAAAGCGACATAACCGAACTGAAGATGCTCATGAAATCATTGGGTAAATTGATTCCACAGACAGGTCAGACCTTCGAAATGCTGACACATGTTGTGGCACCTGGCGAAACTCTGAGCAAAATAGCACGTATGTACGGCGTTACCGTGAAGAAGATAATGGAAGTCAATCCTGAAATAAAAGATCCTTCGAGGATATATGCGTATCAGAGGATAAAGATTCCCGTGAGCGTTGAAACGCTCATGAGTATATCCAGAGTACTGGAAATGCATCTGGGGGTAACCTTGAAATGGGACAGTCTGATACATATGGTGTACACCTCATTTGGGGAAGTTCACAAGGGATATGCCAACCCCGGGCTTGATCTCAAACTCGAACCGGGCATTCCCGTTCTGACACCTGTTGGAGGAAGAGTCGTTTTTGCCGGTCATCTCAACGCTGAATACGGAAACACCGTCAAGGTGGAACATGGAGAAGGTTACATCAGTGTTTTTGGAAGACTGGAGAAGGTAAACGTCGAAGAAGGGGAAATGCTGGAAGCGGGAGATGTGGTAGGATACACGGGAACCAGTTTTCCCAATCTTCATCTGGAGTTGTGGTTCGATGGAAAGCCTTTGGACCCACTCACGGTGTTCTTCACAGATCTGGGAGAATTCAAGGTTACCATGTACACCGAGTGGGATGATGGTAAACCTTTCGTTCATCCATATTTTAAGAGGACAAGTTCAGGACGTTACACGCGTATGGGTGAAACGATAGCAGCCGATCCCGATCTATTGCCACCTGGCACTATCGTTTACATACCGTACTTCAGAGATTGGTACAACAAAGGATTCTTCGTGGTACAGGATGCCGGCGGTGCCGTTAAGGGAAAGAGAATAGACGTGTTCGTTCATGATGTGGGAATAGCCAAGAATTTCTCCAGGTTTCTCAAAGTTTACCTGGTGAAAAAAGGAGAGCTGTGAGATGAGAACCCTCATTTTGTTGATGTCGGTGATAGCCACCATATCCTTATTCGGCATCCATATTTACAATGTGGGAGAAGCTCCCTGGAACTTTGAAATCTACAACGCAGGTGACAAAACCTATGCTCTCATTCTCGACAGAGGACGATCTTCTCTCGTGATACTGGATCTGAACACAGGAGAGAAAAAAGTCATAGAGCTACCAAGTTTCCCCACCGATATTTATGTGGAGGATAACGAAGCGTTGATAACATGCATCGAAAAAGGTGCTCTCGTCAAAGTGAACCTGAGTGATTTCGAAATCGACGAGAGTAAACTACTGGGTGCTCAAATATTCAGGTTTCTCAGAACCTGGCCCGTTGAAAACGGATACGCCGTGCTTTCGTACGACGGTAAAGTACTAGTGATCACGAAGAACCTCGAAGTATCGAAGATCTTCTACATATCATCGCATTCGCTGGACGCAGCACTGTGGAGAAATTTCCTGGTATCTTTAAAGAGCGAAAATTACGATCCTATATGGCACAAACTCATGGAAGAAAAAGCGGTGGTATTCTCCGATCTGAGCACAGGTAAAACTTTTCGTGAATATGCAGGAAAAATTCCCGCCTATATTCTTACGCTTGAAAAAGAGCTGCTGGTGATCTCCTACTGGGATGGTCAGATAACGGCCTTCGATGAAGACATGGACACCAAAAGAATGGTGCTCAACGCCAGGGTTAACTCGCCTGTGATTGTGGGAAATACGGTCTATCTTCTTAGTTTCGACACCAGCGAGCTCCTGGCAGTTGATCCCGAAACTCTGAAAGTGGTCAGGCGTTTGAAACTTAAAGGCCGTGGACCGGTGAGGTTAAAGGTTTTCGACAATTGGCTCGTCGTCCTGAACGTTCTGGATGACAGTGTGGATGTGGTTGATCTCACATCTTTTAAAAACCGCTTTCATTTCCACACCGGACGATATCCCGTGGACGTTGAAAAAATCAGTGAAAACAAACTCGCCGTTCTGTGCGAAGAAGCCGGGCAATTATGGCTGCACGAAATCGAGAGATGATTTCACTGTGCTGGCGCTGCTTTCGATTCGTCAGGTATCGTGAAGAAAGCTACCATCGCTATGATATCTGCGATCAATAACAGAATAAAGCCCACAAGGACAACACCCAGGATAGCTCCCCACAAGTAGAAGCACCGCTCCTATAACCGCAAATATGAGGTCCCCATGTTGTGTCAAACCTAGAAGTTCAACGATTATCCCCACACCCGCGAGAATTCCCGTTGCCCTTGGATTCACCGCCAACCCCTCCTATTAAGAATATTGTCTACATATAAATAAATGTACCAAAATTATAGCACTTTTCCTTCCCACATACTCATGAGCGCAAAAAGTCTTGTTCATCCTGAAGCATACAGATTATCTGGTACCTGCATAAAAAAGCGGCTCCGAAAAAAGGAGCCACTTTATTGCCATTCTTTCTGTGTGAGATACATCGTGACGGAACTTAGACCGTTGGGAATTTGCAAGGGCTTTACTGTTAAAGGAGATAGTGTTCTAGTTCACCCCCAGTAAAGATTACCACGTGATAGAATGAATCCGGGGATGTACCATGTATATCGGGGTAGATGGCACTAGAGGCGGCTGGGTTTACTGCTTCATGGAGGAACTCAAAATAGTAGATATAAAATTCTTCGAAAGGTTCGTCTTCTTTCCAGAGCCAACCCTTGTGGATATACCCATAGGTTTGCCAAAAGACAGGGGAAGAACCTGCGACAGAATGGCCAGAAAACTTCTTTCTAAAAGGGCACCAAGTGTTTTCACCGTACCATGCAGAGAAGCGGTGTATCAGGATACCTATGAAAAAGCGCTGGAAATCAACAGGGCTATTCTGCAAAAGGGATTCTCGAAGCAGTTCTGGAACATCGTTCAAAAGGTACGGGAAGTCGATGAACTGATGAAGAACAATGAGAAAGCCAGAGGACTGGTTAGAGAATCACATCCCGAGCTATGCTTTTTGGGTATTTGCGGCAGAATCCTGAAATCCAAACATGAAAAAGCGGGTCTGGAAGAAAGATTCGAGATACTCGGTCGATACATACCAGACGTAAGGAAAAAGCTAATCAGGATATCGAAAAAACTGAAAATCCCCCTCAACGATCTGATCGATGCCACCGTTCTTTCGCTCTCTCTATCTTTCGAATTGAGCTCCATCCCGGAGAAAACTGAATACGATGAATATGGAATCCCGATGCAGATACATTTCCCGGGATCATGTATGAAGTTTTGATGAATCCTTACCGCAGCCAGCAAATGGATACGTGGCCATTTTTGGGGAAGAATATCATTCTAAGTTCACTTTATCATGCCTTCGCGTAATCCTTCTATAAAGAATTTACGAAAAGCGATGAATAGCACGAATACCGGCACGATAGAAAGGATAACCATGGCTCCAATGCGCCCGTATACCAGCGTTTGCAATTCATCCCTTATCTGGACCACCCCGACAGGTAACGTCTGCCACTCGTTCCTGGTCATCAAAGTGCTGGCGAAGAGGTATCCCTGCCATGCGGACACGAAGGTTATTATCGTCGTTGCTGCTATTGCCGGACGCACTATGGGTAGTAGGACTCTGTACCACATCTGAAACTCGTTGCATCTATCGATTATCGCCGCATCCCGTATGTCCAGAGGCACTGTTGAAAATGCACCGCGCATTATGAGAAGCCCCCATGGAAGATTGAGAGCAACATAAGAGAGAATCAAACCCCACCAAGTGTTGCGTAATCCAAGCTTGTCTTCCGTGATGTATATGGGTATAAGTGCATTATATATGGAATGGTTAAAACGGATATCACTCCCATGAAGAGCAGGTTTTGACCCTTGAATTTCTGCATACCGAAAGCATAACCACCCATTGCACTCGATATGACCACTATGATGATGGTGAGTGATGTGACCACCACGCTGTTGAGAAAGTATCTTCCAAACCCTTCCATTTGAGTGACTACATAAACGTAATTGTTGAAAGTTAACGTCTTCGGGATAACCGTTGGTGGAAACTTGTAAATGTCCCATGTGGGATGGATGTGATCAACATCCAAAGTAGTGGAGAAAGATATATCAATGCCACTATACTCACACATATCAGTATGCCTATCCTGTACCTCTTCAACTTTCTCATGTCTATCACGCCCTGCTCGCAGTTTCTGGTTTAAAGATCTTGTTCAGACCCCTCGACAGGAGTATTATCACGACAGCGGTGATATAGGCCACCTGAGATGCCCTTCCCATATCCAGACGTTCGAAAGCCAATTTCCATGTGTAGTAGTATAAAGTGAGAGTTGATATACCCGGTCCTCCCTGAGTTACCACGGCCACCAGCTCGAAGGTTTTTATGGCGTTTATTAGGATCCATAAACCGCTTATCAACAGATAAGGTTTGAGATTTGGGAGAACTATGTACCATATTTCCTGTGTCAGGTTGGCACCGTCCACTTTAGCAGCTTCTCTCATACTTCTTGGAAGCCCTTGAAGCCCTGAAAGCAGTATTATGAGTGTGAAACCTATCATCTTCCACGAGCGCGCTATGACCAGAGAATTTAACACTGTGCGTGGATTACCATACCAATCTATATTCCAGTTCTCCACACCCAGGCTCGCAGGAAATGATTGAAGATACCGACATCTGGAAACAGGAGCCATGCAAACGTTATACCAACCAAGGATAACGGAATTATCATAGGTAGATAAAAGATTACCTGAAAGATCGACGCGCCGTAACATGGCTCGTTTATCAATATGGCCAGTATCAACAAAGCGAGAAAAGTGATCAGAAAGTATGGAATGGCAAATTTGAACTGATTTATAAAAGTGGTTCAACGATAGTCCATACGGTGTGGAAGTGCATCTCAAATACATTGCTTTCGTGAATTTACTGTATGATTTTGCAGGCATGGTAACCGATTCACGAAAACTTCTATCTTTCGGTTCACGAACTGAAATGTTCAGAAGGGTGCTTGCCAATGTACTCGGCTAGATGGTTAAACGGGGACAGATACCCCTGAAAACGGCCGAAGAATTAGCAACCTGGATGGTGTACAAAGGACCCAGAAATTGTTCTTCGAGCGATAATTCGCGTTACCTGTATTGAAACACGCGCTATCTTTCCACTCGTCCCGATGTTACGCCACCTGCCAGTTTGGCGACTTCTTCTTCGTTGAGCACGGCAAAATCACCTGGTATCGTGTGCTTCAAGCATGAAGCGGCTACAGCGAACTCCACTTTTTCCTGCGGAGAAAGATCCTTTAAACATGCATAGATAAGCCCGCCTGCAAAACTATCGCCTGCTCCCACCCTATCCACGATGTGCACTTTGTACCTCTTCGAGAAATAAGCCTGCCCCTGTTCGTAGACAAGTGCAGACCACATGTTAACACTGGCGGATAGACTTTCTCTCAACGTTATGCCTATGACTTTGAAGCCGAATCTGCGTGCCATTTCTTCGGCTACTGCCACGTATCCTTCATGATTTATTTCCCCGGTTTTCAAATCCAGTCCCTCGACCTTCATACCCAGAACTTTCACTATATCCTCCTCGTTGGCTATTAGAACATCCACATACTCCATGAAGGGAATCATGACCTTCTGGGCTTCTTCCGCACTCCAGAGTTTTGCTCTGTAATTGAGATCACAACTAACAATCAAACCTTTCTCTTTGGCTATCTTCAGAGCCTTCCCCACTATCTTCGGCAGGTTACCACCTAGTGCTGGAGTTATCCCGGAAAAATGAAACCATCGTGCTCCTTCGAATATAACCTTCCACGGAAAGTCATCTTCATGTGCCTGAGATATGGCGGAGTGGGCTCTATCGTAAACCACCTTGCTAGGACGTTGAGAAGCTCCCACTTCCAAAAAATATATTCCCAGTCTTTCCCCACCCAGGACCACCCAATCCGTTTTCACACCGAATTTTCTAAGATGCCATATACACGCCTCTCCAAGGGCGTTGTCGGGTACCTTGGTGACGAAGTAAGCATCAAAACCCACCTGGGCAAGGAATGCCGCTACATTGGCTTCTGAACCTCCATAATGAACCTCAAAACTCTCTGCTTGTTGGATTCTTCTGTATTCAGGAGGATTCAGCCTGAGCATTATCTCGCCAAAAGTGATTATTTTCATCCATCACACCTCCCAGGCTTCTCGAGCAGTTCATCCTCGGAAAGCTTGATTTCACAATCTGCAGGACGTGCAACATTCGTGGATCTTCATCATGAACTTCCTCGCCTTTTCCTCCACTTCATGTACCGTTCCCCTGGTTAAACTGCTTCCCACTCCCACCGCAAAGCATCCCGCATTCAACCAATCACAAACGTTATCGAGATCAACTCCACCGGTTGGCATGATATCCACAGAGGGGAAAGGCCCTTTCAACGCTTTAACATATAAAGGTCCCAACGCACTTCCTGGAAAGAGTTTCAAAATCGTTCTGCTCATCTTCAGTGCCTTCACCACTTCCGTGGGAGTCATTATCCCCGGGATGTAGAGTACCCTCTCACCACAGACTATGGAAATTTCCTCGTCTACATGCGGACTCACCACAAATCTCGCCCCACTTTTGAGGGCTTTCTCACACATTTCTGCGTTCAAAACCGTTCCCGCACCGATCACGGCATCTTCGAGCTCGGAAACCAGTTCCCGTATAATCTCATCGGCACCAGGAACGGTGAAGGTAATCTCTATCAGTCTGATACCACCTTTGAAAATTGCGATTGCCTTCTGAATTGCCTCTTTCTGGCTTCTTGCTCGAAGAACAGCTATTATTTTATCCCTTTTCATAAGTTCGAGGACTTTCACTTCATCGCCTCCTTTTGTATCCCAGAGTTTCCGATATCTTTTCAGCACAGCTTTTCACCAATCGTGCGTACTCTTCCATACGCTCATCCAATTTCCTAGCAACACCTGAGATGCTGATAGCAGCTACAGGATAACCTTCATGATTCAGTATGGGTGCTCCTATACACTTCACTCCCAGTTCGTTCTCTTCGTTGTCCACCGCATAACCGTTCTTACGCACCTTTTCCAGTTCCCTCTTTAAAAGCTCTGGATCGGTCACCGTATGTTCCGTACGCCTCTCAAGCTTCACATTTCTGAAGTATCTTTCAAGCTCATCAGCCGGCATATGAGAAAGAATAGACTTTCCAAAGGCCGTACAGTACAGGGGGGCTCTCATGCCTACGCGTGAGATCATCGGAAGACTGGAAGCACTTTCCAATTTTTCCACATAAACCCCTTCAAAACCGTCTTTAACTACCATATGGACCGTTTGACCGGTATCCATCAAAAGCTTTATCAAATACGGATGAGCGACCTGTCTGAGATCAACACTTCGAAGTATTATGGAACCGTACTCCACGAGTTTGAAACCGCCCGTGTACCTCTTGTCTTTCCGCTTTATTAGTATTCCAAGAGATTCCAGGGTTGACAGGTATTTATAAGCGTTGGAAATACTCATGTTGAATTCCCGCGCTATCTCACTTGCCAGGACCCCATCGGGGGTTTTTAAAATATATTCCAGTATTTCAAAAACACGTTTTACAGTATCCACGAGCATACCTCCTCAACGTTGAACCGCATACTGAATCTGTCACTCACCAATTCTAAGCTTTCATGATTTTTACTCACATCTCCACGAAAAACACCTGTGCATCTGGATGCTGTTGCCGGTATTTTTCCATGTAATCTTCACGCACAGGACAGAATATGTCTATGGCCTTGCAATCCACGTCCCCAAGAAAAGCTCCATGAGGCACATTGGATGGCAGGTATATGACATCTCCAGCAGTCACATGGTATATCTTATTTTCGATGATTTCATCACAGTATCCTTCGAGCACAATCATTATCTGTTCCTGCGGATGGGAGTGTAATTCGAAAACGCTGCCCGCCTTCATCGTTAGAAAACTTATCAAAACTCCTTTTCCACGCAGAAGATGGCTGAGTGAACCCGGAACGAGCTCGGTGAGCGGGATATGTTCGTACGGCCTGATTATGTACTTACTTCTCTCTTTCTCCGTTGCAACTTTGAAATCTTCCTTTCTCAACATTCATCACCTCTTCCTTTATCATCGGTATTCCTCACGGTTCACGTACATCTCGGAATATGTGCAGTCATAGAGTTCAAAAATGTTGCCAAAGGGATCTTCACAGTACACGAGGTGCCTTCCCGGGAATGCTTCCCAAACACGACTCCGAACAACTCCTCCATGTTCCTCTATTTTGCGTATGCTTTCCTCCATGTTGGAAGTGGTAAAAGCAATGTGGAATATGCCAGTCTTCCAGTATTCGAAATTGTTTTCGCGCCTTTCTGCGGGAGGTTCCTCGAATTCGAAGAGCTCTATTCCTACACCATCCACCGTTGTCATATGGGCTATACGGAATCTTTTCATCCGGCTCCCGAAAATATCATTGCAGAGCTGACCTATAACTGTATCGTCGTTTTTTATCTCAACGGGTCCCATGACGAGTTTCAGGCCGAAAACTTCTCTGTAAAACTCTATGGCCTTCTCCAGATCAGTAACTGAAATACCAACGTGATTGAAAGCGTACCTGTAACTTGCCATGGACAACACCTCCCATTCACAGAATTTCAAATGACCCTGTATCTTGGCTTTTCACCCAACAAAACTGCCCGCACTTCTTCGGCAGCCGTTCTCCTTGCCTCTTCTATCGATTCTTCGGAGTAATAAGCAGAATGTGGCGTTACCAGACAGTTTTCGAGTTCTAAAAGTGGGTTCTTTTCGTATTCCCAGTGTTCTTTCTTTGCAGGTTCCTCTTCCAGATCATCGAGACCCGCCGCAGCTATCCAGCCTTCACTTAGAGCTTTGTAGAGAGCCGTGTTATCCACAAGTGGCCCTCGTGAAGTGTTGATGAGAATGGCTGAAGATTTCATCTTTTTCAATTCGTTTTCCCCTATCATGTGGCGAGTTTCATCGTTGAGAGGAACCTGAAGGCACAGAATATCTGATTCTTTCAAAACCGTTTCAAAGTCTACTTTTTCCACTCCTTCTTCTTTCATGAAAAATTCGTCCACGTATGGATCATGAGCCATCACACGGAATCCAAATACTTTCACTTTTCTGGCAATGTTACGCGCTATCTTACCGAACCCCACCAACCCGAAAATCTGACCCGCCAATCTATGAAGGGGTCTGCCAGATGCCGACCAATGCCACATTCCTTTTCTGACAGCATCTACATACATGGGGATCCTGCGGGCCAGTGTTAACGCCATGGCTATTGCATGGTCTGCAACTTCGTTTACACAGTAATAGGGGACATTTGTAACGATTATGCCTTTCCTTCTACAGGCTTCAAGATCCAGTATATCGACACCTATTCCATAGCGTGCTATAACTTTACATCTTTCCAGTTCTTCGATGACATCCGCCCGTATCTCCGCATACTGTTGCAGAATCGCATCGGCATCTTTAACGTACTTCAGCAGTGGCTTTCCTCCTGATTTGCATTGTGCCCCTATTACCTCCGCTCCTATGGGTTCCAGCACACTCTTCTCGATACTCAAATCCGGATAATCGTGATCAGAAACGACTACCTTGAAACGCTTCCTCATGATTTCACCTCTGAAAAAACCCTGAATATCAGGGAAGTTCAGCGAAGGCCCTCACGGGAAAACCGTCAAGACCACGAATTTTTAGCGGGATAGCGTAGAATCTGAAAGTGTTCATCTCGAGTTTGTCCAGATACGCCAATCCTTCCACCAGGATGATGCCCGCCCCCAACAGAAGCTTGTGCGATCGTGGATTGTCCTCCCAGTTCAAGGTTGGGGCTTCGACACCCAACATCTTTATTTTTTTACCAACGAGATACTCCACAGCATCGGTGGTAACGTTGGGATTATCGTAACCGTATTCATGAGAAGGGAACTTCTTGTACCAATCGGTTCTCAGGATAACAACATTACCGGGTTTTATCAAATCATCGTATTCTTGGAGCTCTTCAGCCGTTATCCGTGATTTCGGACCTTTATGGGAGAAGTCAAGAAGAAGCGCATCTCCTATCAACCTGTCGAGAGATACCTCTTCCAACGTTTCTCCATCTTCTATGAAATGTCTTGGCACATCGATATGAGTGGCAACATGGGAACTCAAAATAACCTGGCACAGATTGTAACCATCCACCGGTATGGTACGATACTCGTTAACGAAGGTTATGGGATCTAAGTCCAATGCCCTGGTTCCATGTTCAAGAGTCAGGGTGAGATCCACGAAACGCGACATATTTTCACCTCCTTCTGAGCTTATCGAACGCGATCGCTCCCAGCAGAACCGCACCGGTGAACACCTGCTGCCAGTATATTCCCACACCTGCAATGTTGAGTGCGTTGATCAAAAGCTGCAACAGGAATGCACCCAGAACCGCACCCAAAACAGTTCCCTGACCACCACTGAAAGAGGCTCCACCTATCACACAAGCGGCCAACACATTCAAATTCGTGCTTCCACCTATGGTCACGGAAGCCGTTCCCATTCTGGCTGCCATCAGAACTCCGGAAAATCCCGCGAGCATGCCAACAATCGTATAACCGGCTATTTTTACCAGATCCACATTTATACCTGACATTCTCGCGGCCTCTTCGTTGCTTCCCACGTAATAAGCAAGACGGAAGAATCTCACCTTTCTGAGCAGGAATTCTCCTATCATGGCTATCGCCAGGAAATAGTAAACGGGGAGTTGAAAACCCCACAGGGTACCCTGGCCGAAAATGTGATTGAAACGTTCGGGAAGATCCAGTATAGCACGTCCATTCGATATCACGAGCAGAAAACCCCTGACCATTATCATGGTAGCCAGAGTTGTGATGAAAGGATCAAAACGCAATTTTGCAACCGCCAGACCGTTCACCAATCCAACACCACCAGCGGCCAACAATGCGAACACCACAGAAAGCACCATGGGGACTCCTGCTTTCATCGCGATACCGGCCACCACACCCGCAAAGGCAAGAGTGGAACCCACCGATAGATCCAGCCCACCGGTGGCGAGAACCATCACCATCCCCACACTTATTATTCCCTCTAAAGTGGTGGTTATCAGCAGGGCACGAATGTTGGCGATGGTTAGAAAGTAGGGAGACACGAAGGTCATCAAAAGACCAATTACGAGAATCACGATACCCAACAGGGCTTCCCTAAATCTGAGAACATGCGAAAATCTTTCCATTATCATCGGCCATCCAGCTTCCCTGAATTCGCTTTTCATACTGCTTCCACCTCTTTCACTCCAGCGGCATACTCCATGACATTTTCCTCGGTTATATCATCACCTTTCAACTCACCCGCTATCCTGCCATTTCTCATCACAATGACACGATCGCAGAGCTGGATTATTTCGGGAAGATCGGAAGAGATGACGATTATACCCACTCCTGACTCACTGAGCTGCCTCAATTTCTGATAAATGAGCTGTTTTGTTGCGATATCCACCCCTTTCGTTGGTTCATCGACTATCAACACATTTGGTTTGATTCCCAGCCACATACCCAGAAGAACTTTTTGTTGGTTACCACCGGAAAGGGTACTAACCTGCTGGTTCGGGGATTTTGCAACTATCTCCAGTTCGTTCATCATTTTCAAGGAAAATCTCTGTATCTTATCGAATCTGAGCAGACCGAATCTGTTAGCGAATTCCTCTATTTGAGGAGCAACCAGATTAGCACTTATCGGCATTTCCAGGAACAAACCTTCCCTTTTTCTGTCCTCCGGGAGATAACCCACGGAATTTTCAACAGCTTGTTTAACACTGGAAAATCTCACAGGCTTTCCGTTCAAAAAAACTTCACCCTCGTTTATTGGAAGAAGGCCCAGGATCGCTTTGAATACTTCGGTACGCCCCGCACCTATCAATCCGAAGAATCCAAGGATTTCTCCACGCTTCAGGGTAAAACTGACTTTTTCGAAAACTCCTTTAGATGTTAGATTCCGCACCTCAAGGCATGGCTCGCCTTCTCTCACACCGGAACCTTTGGTACCATAGAAAACCTCTATCTTTCGTCCCACCATAAGGCGGGCCAGCTCTTTCTCACTCACGTTCTTCACTTCCGTGGTTGCAACAAGTTTTCCATCTCGAAGCACCGTCACCCTTTGAGCAACCCTGAAGATTTCCGATAGATGGTGGGATATGTACAGTATGGAGATCCCCTCAGAACGCATCTTATCTATCAACTCGAACAGCTTCTCCGCCTCACTTATATCTATCGAACTGGTAGGTTCATCGAAGATGAGCACCTTCGGAGTGCATATGAGCACTCTTATAATCTGCAACAGCTGCCTTTCGGCCGTTGATAGATTGCTTACTTTCTCGTTGGGGTTCACATTTATCTCAAAATAATTTATGAACCTTTCTGCCTCGCGAGCGAGAACGCGTCTGGATAACAAACCTCTGAACTCTCCAAGTCGAACGGCCAGGACGTTTTCTGCCACAGTCAACTCCGGAAAATCGTCCAGTTCTTGCGGTACATACCCTATACCCTTGTTTATCGCCTCTATGGGACTTCTGAATTTTTCTTCTTTTCCGTCCAGAAAAATTCTTCCACTATCAGGTTTGTATATACCCGCAAGTATCTTCATAAGGGTCGATTTACCGGCTCCGTTTTCACCAACTACTGCGTGCACTTCGCCTCTGAATAACTCAAGCGATACTTCATCACGCGCTTTAACACCCGGGAAGGTTTTCGTTATATTCTCCGCCCTCATTATCACATCAACCACCATCATCCCTCCAAAACGCGGGGGAGAACCCCCGCGCTCGTTTGATCCTTTACTTTCTGATGAAGTATTGCCAGTTATCCTTCGTCACGAGCGTAACACCAACGTTTATCCATTTCGGGGCGGGAATCACGCCAGCAGCTTCGTTGTTTGTGGTAACGGGGGCAGGATTGTGATTGAGGTTGAACAACACGAGCATTGCATAGAGGGTTGTGAGATGATCCATCTGAGCAACAGAAGCACTGATAACACCTTTTCCAATGTACTGAACAGTGTCATTGTTCCTGTCCATACCAATGACCTTAACCTTTCCGGTGAGTCCTGCTTCTTTTATCGCCGTGACAGCAGACATAGCGCCCACGGAATCCGTACACACGAAAGCATCGAGGTCAGGATGTGCCTGAAGTATGGACTTTGCAACTGAAATTCCCGTTGGGAGATCTGCTCGTGTATCGCCTTCGGCAACTATTTCTATTCCCGGGTATTTCTTAAACGTGTCGATGTATCCTTGAGCCCTTTCCTGGAACATCGGTGCCGTTATGCTCAAAATCGCTACCTTACCTTTACCGTTCAAAAGCTTGGCCAGGTATTCTCCACCCACTACACCAACTTCGTACTGATTGATTCCGACAAAGGTTATGCGTTTGGAATTGGGCACATCACCGACAACGGTAACCACAGGAATACCTGCATCCACAGCTTCGTTGATCACGGGCCCCAGTTCGGGACCGGGTGGGTATATGATTATTCCCGCCGGTTTCATAGCGATAGCTGTTTTCATGGCCTGGATCTCAGCAGGTACGTCGTATCCCGAGGGTCCCATAACCTTCGTCTTCACTCCCAGCAACTTTCCTGCCAATTCGAACATCTCGATATGTGGTATGAAGAATTCCAGATTTCTCATGGGCAGTACAAAAATGTAGAGTTCATCTTTAAAGTTCGGATCCTTCATAACGTACTGCTGAACAGGATAAAGTTCCTTGACGTAGGCTCCAAATAACACCACACACACAAGCAGTACACCCAATGTAAATCCCACAAATTTTCTCATCCGCACTCACCTCCCGAAAGATTACGAAATTATTAGGCATCATAATTTTCATATAATGAAACTATATTTCATTATCCGATAATATTGTAGACCAAGATTTTCACGAAAGTCAATCATGGATATCCGGAATGTCGGACCGTTAGATTCGATTACAGAGGATTATTGGGAATTATAAGAAAAATGCTTAGAAATACTTTTTGATGATTTTCCATATTTTGTCTGGATGACTATAAGACTATACCTTACAATTTACAGTGTGAAGGAGGTGAAAGCTATAGATCCCTTTGAAAATATTGCAAATAGATACGATGAATGGTACACCTCTAAAAGAGGGATGTTCATCGACGCGATAGAAACATCCCTTGTATTCAAACTCCTACCACCGGATAGAAAATGGCACGTTCTCGATGTAGGGTGTGGAACGGGCAACTTCACTGTGAAACTGGCGAGATCGGTGAAAAGCGTGGTGGGTGTGGATATATCGGAAAGCATGCTGGAAAAAGCCAGGAAAAAGATACGTGAATTGAAGCTTTCCAATGCGACGGTTATCAGAGCGAATGCTCTACATCTGCCTTTTGAAAGCGAACGTTTCGATGCCGTATATTCTGTAACAGCTCTCGAGTTCTTCGAATCATCATCTGAAGCAGTGAAGGAAATGAAGCGTGTGGCAAAAAAAGGTGGTTGGATATTGCTTGCCACCATAAACAGAGAAAGTCCCTGGGGAAGGCTTTATATAAAAGAAGGACAGGAAGGACATCCGGTGTTTGCCCATGCTAGATTTTACACTCTTGAGGAAGTCATTGCACTGATGCCCGAACATTACGCTAAATCTGATGGATGTCTTCACATTCCTCCAGACGCAAGCGAGGAAATGTTCTGTTTGGAAATTGAGAGGGAATACAAACGTCTAAATTCCCCAGGTTTCATTGCCGTCCTCTTCAGAGTCAGGTGACTTTTCTCCGCCCGAGAATACTCGAATATAAGGTAAAATAAGATAAACATGATAATTCGGGGAGGTGTCGAGTGCAACATGAAAAAGTGTGGAGTCTTTGTTATTATTCTTATGGCTTCCATTACGCTGGCCTTTATCCCGGGAATGAATAAAAGATATTACGGAGGAGAAACCTGGTTTTTCCCAGGACCAGGTGTTACAGCAGAGGGAATGGAAGGATTTTATGAGGAAGGGTTTCGGCTTTACCATTATGAACCGCTGGACATCCATGTCGATGTTTTCTTCGGGCCAACTGTCAATGTTTGGATACACGCAATCAACAGATATTAACGGTTGGGGAATTGGATGTGGATTCAATGCTAGCATAATGCTGTACAAGGGAGATTGGACGAAAAAATGTTTGGATATGAGATTTATCCGGCATTCTCCATAGATATCAATTTTTACTGGAATGCGGCGGGTGTAAAAGTGTATGGAATTGAAGCAGGTACTCAAACCGCTGGAATTAACGTGGACTACAGGATAATCGTTCTGACAACCAGACCGAAATCTGGCAAAAGCTGTGTTTCCACATACTTCTGGCCTTATCCATTGACACTGGGAGTGCGGGTCATGGAATTCTAAAGATCGAACTGGAAAGAGAGGGAGTATATGAAGATAGCAGTAGTTGTAGATAGCACCATGGATCTGTCAGATGAGCTCAGAAGCAGTGTTTTTGTGGTTCCCTTGAAAGTTGAATTGGCCGGGGAAGTTTTCAAAGATGGTGAGAGAAACATAGAAGAGATACTTCAAACCATGAAAGAAAAGAATATCTTCGCGAAAACAAGTCAGCCCTCTCCTATAGATTTCGAGGTAGTATACAAGCAAGCTCTTGAGAATCATGATTTCGTTGTATCCATCCATATTTCGGAGAAACTGAGTGGAACGATTGGAAGTGCGAGAATAGCAGCACAGAAATTTGAAAATAGAATATTCATTTTTGATACCAACGCCGCTACGATGGTAGCAGATGAGTATGTTAGAAAGGTTCTGGAAATGAAAGATGCCTTCCCCGAAGAAATAATTGGAGAACTCAGGAAACTCAGAAACAACATGAAACTCTACCTCACCGTCGGAAACCTTGAATTTCTGAAGAGAAGCGGCAGACTGAAGGGAATCGAAGCCTTGATCGGCTCGATATTAAAACTGAGGCCTGTGATCGAAGTACATGAAGGAGCACTCAGAACCAAGAAAATAACTAGAGGAGATAGAGGTCCTCTAAGATTCATGAAAGAAGCGATCGAAAGAGCAAAAGGGAGGATCATTGTGGGTCACATTATGGCTCCCGAAAAAAGCGGGCAACTCCTGGATTTCGCAACATCTCTTGGGAAACCTGTGAGAGAAGTGTCTGTGCGCTCTGCAGCCCTTTCCGTTCATCTTGGGCCGGGGAGTTACGGTGTGGCCATATTCGAGGACAACTCAGATTGAGAAGGGAGTGTTCAGATTGTACATATTCCTTGACTACGATGGTACACTGGTTAAAACTAAAGAAGAAGATTTTACAACCATGTACTTTTCCAAACTTGCCAATAAGATGAATGGAGATCCGGACCATGTTGCAAAGCTCATAATGGGTATAGTGATGGATATAGCCAGATCATCGGACGGTACCAAAACCATATACGAACAGTTTCTGGAGTTGCTCGAATCCAGAACGCACAAATCCAGGGATTTCTGGATAAGTTTTTTTACAGATTTCTACATTGGCGAGTTCGCTGAGTTGGGAAGGTTTGTAACACCCAATAGAGAGCTCATAGATTTTGTCAGAAATAAAAATGCCAAACTGGTGTACGCATCGAACTCGGT
>Ga0180300_10000546_pt1 | contig 16623 bp, 11 predicted proteins | sample GuaBasSediGuay15_FD_121798 | JGI IMG/M metagenome (GOLD analysis project Ga0180300, IMG submission 121798) | Subseafloor sediment microbial communities from Guaymas Basin, Gulf of California, Mexico - Guay15, Core 4569-2, 21-24 cm | ecosystem: Environmental > Aquatic > Marine > Hydrothermal... | reverse complement strand
CTCCATACCTTCGCAGCATCCGAGGTTTCCGGCCCTTACCTGTCTAAGAAGTTGGGAAGATTGGAACCAGGGTATTTAGCAGATTTCGTCGTGTACGAAGAGGATCCGAGAAGACTTCCCAAACCTGTTGCGGTGTTCGTGAAAGGGAGGGAAGTTAAGATCGAGCGTGTGTTATCATCTTCGCATTCTCAGTCTCTCAGGCAAGGAGGGAACGAAAGTGTGGGAAGCAGTTAGACAGACAGATCCAGATATTTACGAAGTTCTCATGGACGAGCTCAAGAGGCAGGAATTCTCGTTGGAACTCATAGCCTCTGAGAACTTCGCCTCACGTGCCGTGATCGAAACCATGGGGAGCGTCCTCACGAATAAGTACGCAGAGGGTTACCCGAAGCGCCGTTATTACGGCGGTTGTGAGTTTGTGGACAGAGCTGAAGAGCTGGCCCGAGAAAGAGCCAAAAAGCTCTTCAATGTCAAGTACGCCAATGTTCAGCCCCATTCTGGTTCTCAAGCCAACATGGCAGCCTATCTTGCTGTCGCCGAACCAGGTGACGTTCTGATGGGTATGTCGCTCAGTCATGGAGGACATCTCACCCATGGAGCACCTGTGAACTTCTCAGGGAAGTTATTCAAAGTCGTGGCTTACGGTGTGAGTCCTGAGACCGAAGAGATAGACTACGACGAAGTCGAAAGGCTCGCTAAGGAGCACAACCCGAGGATCATCGTGGCGGGTGGAAGCGCTTACGCTCGAATCATTGACTTCAAGCGCTTTAGAGAGATCGCCGATTTGGTGGGAGCATATCTCATAGTCGACATGGCGCATTTTGCGGGGCTCGTGGCAGCGGGGATCTATCCCAACCCGGTCGAGCATGCCCACATCGTGACCACCACGACCCACAAAACTTTGAGGGGCCCTCGCGGGGGCATGATTCTCACCAACGATCCGGACCTCTACAAAGCTATAAACAAGATGGTCTTTCCAGGTACACAGGGTGGTCCATTGATGCATGTGATCGCTGCCAAAGCGGTTTGTTTCAAAGAAGCCTTAAGCGATTCTTTCAAAACCTACCAACGTCAAATCGTCACCAACGCCAAAAAACTCGCTGAAGAGCTTGGCAAACGAGGGTTACGGATTGTCTCCGGTGGTACTGACACCCACCTCTTCTTAGTGGACCTTACAGCCAAGTCGCCCGATCTCACGGGAAAAGCTGTGGAAAGAGCGTTGGAATCCGCTGGCATCACGGTCAACAAAAATACCATACCGAAGGAGACACGTTCTCCTTTCATCGCCAGTGGGATACGGATCGGTACACCGGCGGTGACCACTCGTGGCATGAAAGAAAACGAGATGACAGAGATAGCCGAACTCATGGCAAGGGTGATCGAACACGTAAAGGACGAAGAAGGAAAGATACCAGAGGAAGTAGTTAACGATGTCAGAAGCAAAGTAAGGGACCTCTGCGAGAGGTTCCCTCTTTATAAAGAACTTCTGTGAGTGGGGATGATGAGCTGCAAAACTCTTTTTGAAGACACCATTGCCGCTATAGCTACCGCTTTGGGCAAGGCGGCCATTGCTTGTGTAAGGGTTTCGGGTCCACAAACGAGAGAGATCTTGAGGGCTCTTACAAATAGAGAATTAGAGCCGAGAAAGGCAACTTTGGTCCCAATCTTCGATCCCCGTACGCAAGAGCTTCTCGACAGAGCTATCGCCATCTTCTACGCTTCACCGGAGAGTTACACCGGTGAAGACATGGTGGAGTTCTTCACACATGGAGGATTCTTCGTTCCCCAAAGTGTGTTGAAGGTTGTCTTAGAAGTTGGAGCGAGGATGGCTTTGCCCGGTGAGTTCACGAAAAGGGCTCTAATCAACGGCAAGCTTTCACTCACTCAAGCAGAGGCCGTTGAAGCTTTGGTAGAGGCCAAAAGTAGTTATCAGCACAAGATGGCAATGAACGCTCTGGAAGGGGAACTCCTCCCGACTTTGACTCCTATCAGAAACGCGTTAATCCAGATAGCCGCCGCCTTGAATGTGGAGCTGGATTACCCCGAAGAAGTGACGAACGATACCACTCAACTGTTGGAAGAGTTGGAAAAAGTTAGAGAGAGAGTGGAAGCCCTACTTCGAGCCAGCGAGAGGACCTTGAAATACCAAGCCGGGCTCGAAGTGGTGATTGCTGGAAAACCTAACGTCGGGAAATCATCCTTGTTGAATCGTTTCTTAGAAGAAGATCGCGCCATCGTGACCGAAGTTCCCGGTACTACCCGTGACACGATAACAGAATTAGTGGAAGTAGGAGGTATGCTTCTGCGAATCACCGACACCGCTGGTATAAGAAAGGCGACAGATCGAGTAGAGCGCATCGGTGTAGAACGTGCTCTCCGAGCAGTTGGAAAAGCGGATCTGATCCTCTTCGTAGTGGATGCTTCCAGATCTCTCGACGAAGACGACCACACCATATTGAAGGAGATCGCACGCTTGGACAAACCTCACTTGGTGGTGATAAACAAGATCGACGTGGTGGAAATGGTGGATACAGAAGCCATTCGGAAAGAACTCGGCACCGATGCTCACATAGTTACCATTTCCGCCTTAAGAGGAGAAGGACTCGTAGAGTTGGAACATCACTTGAAAGAGACGATCAAGGAATTGGTAGGTGAAACGTCCGGAGCGACCCTGATCAACCAACGCCAAGTGGGAACTCTTCGTCGTTGTCTCTCCAGCATCTACGGAGGAATAGACGCACTGAAGGCGGGATATCCCAACGATATCGTAGCGATGGAAGTGCGTCAAGCGATAGAAACGTTGGACGAGCTCACTGGGAGAAATTACACTGAGGATCTTCTCGACACGATTTTCAGCACATTTTGTGTGGGAAAGTGAAGAAACGGTACCAGGCGTGGAATCGAGGTACTATGGCTTTGGCCGGCGTGATCTTGTCTTAAAGAGATAAGGTGTCTCAAAAATCAGTAACAACCAGAAAGGTCGCTGACATAGTTGGTTGTTACTGATTTTGGTTGTTACTGATCTTGGAAGGGAACTGTTCCAGTCGTTTTTTGATTAATTGCAACGATTTTTTAATCGTGTTTGTGGATAATCTCTTCAACGATGGTTTTGTGCTCATTTTCCTCCTTTCTAAGGATGATTCGCGGTGTTGTACTTCATCCTCTTGGAAAGAGGGGGGGCGAACACACTCCGCTTCATTTGACTTTTTGGCGCCGGTGGTATAGAATATCAACGGAAAGCCAGCGTAGCTCAATCGGTAGAGCGGCTCATTCGTAATGAGTAGGTTGAGGGTTCGAGTCCCTCCGCTGGCTCCAAAACAAAAGGCCCCCGGAGGGGCTTTCTTTTTTGGGGGGGTACCGTGGAGGACCTGATCGAGCGGTTCACGAGGTTTCTCGAAGAGGAAGCTTTGGTGAAGAAGGGTGACACACTCGTTTTGGCCATTAGCGGAGGGGCCGATTCCATGGCTATGCTGGATCTCTTCACTCGAATTGCACCCCAGTACCGCTTAGAACTTGTTGGTGCCCATCTAAACCACAAACTGAGGGAGGAAGCAGATGACGACGCGAGATTCGTTGAAGACTTCCTTTTAAAACGGGGAATCGAAGTTTTTGTAAAGGAGTGCGACGTGGCACGCTTCGCTCGCGTTGAAGGGCTCTCTTTAGAGGAAGCTGGAAGGAAGGCGAGATACGATTTTTTTGAAGAGGTACGTCTTAAGACCAACGCGAATGCCGTTGCATTGGCTCACAATCTCGATGATCTCGTAGAAACGATTCTCTACCGTTTGGTGAGGGGAACTGGTCCTAAGGGATTGGTGGCCATGAAGCCTAAGGATGGAGCCTTTATCAGACCTCTTCTCGATTTTTCCTCTTCCGAACTACGGAGTTATGTTACAATAAAAGGGATACCGTACAGGGTTGATCGTACTAATTTTGACATTAAGATTCCCAGAAATTTAATCAGACATCTCGTTGTGACACAATTGAAGCTAATCAATCCAAAGCTGCATTTGTCTTTTGCAAGGTTTCACAGACTTATGCGCGAGCTGGTGGAGCATCTTGACAACGAAGTAACCGGATTCGTAAGAAAACATGTTAGACCCGGATGTTTAGGATTGTGGCAAGAGTTACCGGTTGGAGAGCTGATTCTTTTGGACGGGTTCGTTCTTAAAGAGGTGTTGAGATATCTGGCGTTGCACTTTTCACCCAAAGGATATGGTCCGAGCCTTGAAAGGATGGAAGCGGTGTTGAAAGCGCTTAAAACAGGAATTTCTTGGATTATCGAAGTGGAAGATGGAGTAGTTTTTGAAAGATCGGGAAGAAGGCTGTACGTTTCGAACAAGCGGTATTGTCGAGAATGGAGTGTCTTCCAAGTGAATAAACCCGGTACGTTCGTTTTTGGCCCCTTCGAACTCGTTGTGAGACGCTCCGTAGCGAGCGAGCCCGTATCCGAGCAGAAGATACAAGATCTGTTGAAGGTAGTACTTCCGTTGGAAGGTGGTAAAGCGAGAGTAACGAAAGCTTTGGAGATTGAGAAGTTCAAATTGCGAGGACACCGACGGAGCGTTCGAGATCTCTTGAGAGAGCAAGGGATACCCAAGCTCTTTAGGGGGATATGGCCCTGTGTATTGGATGATCGTGAAAGGGTACTGTGGATACCGGGTGTTGCGGTGTCCGATGAAATTCCGAAATCTGGGAGGATTGTTAACTACGTGATGAAACTGAGAGGTGGAAGTATTGAAACCTAAGCTTGGAGTAGTCATAATCTACGCCTTGATGGTGGTGCTACTCTTCATGGCACTGAGATCACTCTTTGCACCGCCCCAAACGACCAAAACCATCGCTTTCACGGATTTTTTAAAAATGGTGGAAGCTCCCGATAGGCCGGAACAGAAGATAGTGGAGGTGCGTGTCCGGGACGATGGTGCCGTGAAGGCCGTTTCAGCTTCCGGAGACGTCTATGAATTCAATGCCCCGTGGTTGCTCAACGACAGTGATATGGTCAAAACACTTGCTGACAAGGGTGTGCGTGTGATTGCCGAAAACAATATAGGCAAAACATGGTGGGTTAACGTTCTTGGAACGGTGTTACCCTTCGTTTTTCTAGTGCTGATCTGGATGTTCATGATGAGAACCTTCTCAGGCAGGAACTCACAAGCCTTTACTTTTACCAAAAGTCCCGCGCGAAAGTTCAAACCCCAGGAAAAAAGGGTGACTTTCAAAGATGTTGCCGGAGTGGATGAGGCTGTTGAGGAGCTCCAAATGGTGGTCGAGTACTTGAAGAATCCGCGTGCGTTCAACTCGATGGGAGCACGAGTTCCAAAAGGAATACTTCTTGTGGGGCCTCCAGGTACGGGTAAAACGCTTCTCGCAAGAGCCGTTGCGGGAGAGGCAGGTGTCCCTTTCTTCTACATCAGCGGGTCAGACTTCGTCGAGCTTTTCGTGGGTGTCGGTGCGGCGAGAGTGAGAGATCTCTTCAATCAAGCCAAAGCGAACGCTCCAGCCATCGTCTTCATAGACGAGCTGGATGCAGTTGGCAGACAAAGGGGTGCCGGTCTGGGAGGCGGTCATGACGAGAGGGAGCAAACATTGAATCAGCTTTTGGTGGAGATGGACGGGTTCGATCCCAATGAGGGAATAATCGTGATGGCTGCAACGAACCGCCCCGACATACTCGACAAGGCTCTCTTGCGTCCTGGGCGTTTCGACAAAAAAATCGTGGTGGATCCCCCAGATCTCAGGGGTCGTGTGGAGATACTGAAGATACACATGCGTGGTAAGCCCATAGCAGAGGACGTCGATATAGAGGTGCTGGCACGCCGGACACCAGGGTTTGTGGGTGCGGATCTGGAGAACTTGGTGAATGAAGCAGCGCTCTTGGCAGCCAGGCGTGGCAGGCAAAAGATTACCATGGATGAGTTTGAAGAAGCTGTAGACGTGGTGATCGCGGGTCCAGCCAGAAAGTCACGAGTTATCAGTCCAAAGGAGAAGAAGACGATCGCCTACCACGAAGTTGGGCATGCTATCGTTTCGACGCTTCTTCCTAACGCTGATCCTGTCCACAGAATATCTATAATCCCTCGTGGTTACAGAGCACTTGGTTACACGTTACAACTGCCCCTGGAGGACAAGTATCTGGCAACGAGATCCGAATTGCTGGACAAGATCACAGGATTACTGGGGGGTAGGGCAGCCGAGGAAATAGCGATCGGAGAGATTACTACAGGTTCTGCCAATGACATAGAAAGAGCGACGGAAATTGCACGGCAAATGGTTTGTAAATTCGGAATGACCGAAGAACTTGGACCGTCGGCTTGGGGTCGTGAAGAAGAAGAGGTCTTCTTGGGACGTGATTGGATGCGGATGCGCAACTACAGTGAAGAAGTCGCTGCCAAGATCGACGAAGAGGTACGGGAAATAGTGGACAAATGTTACAACCGTGCTAAGGAGATACTCAACACACACAGAAAAGAGTTGGACGAAGTCGTGAGAATCTTGTTGGACAAGGAGGTAATCGAGGGAGGCGAGCTCAGAAAGCTTCTAAAGAGGGAGTTGCAGATCGAAGAAGAGGAAGTAGAGCCCGAAGGTAAAGCTCTGGAAAGAGTAAACGTAGATGGTGGAAATCTTGATAAAGGCTTGGAGGGTAAAGATGAAAAACTTGGAGGGTAAGTCTTTCACGTTTTCATGGAAGATCGATAGTGAGGAGTTTCTCTGGCGTTCGAATGAGGAGGTTTTCTCTCTTCATCTACTGGCTACATCTGGCATGATGGAAATTGTTTTTCGAGCAAGCTTCAATCTGCTAAAACCCTTGATGGAACCTGGGGTCACCACGGTGGTTTCTTGGGCCAGCGTAGAACACCTGTCACCCGTACCTTACGGAGCTACGATTCACGGTAAGTTCTATATCGAAAAGGCAACGGACAGATATGTGGACTTCCTCTGCGAGGTCTACGATCATCTGGAAAAGGTTGGGGTGATCCGATTCAGGCGAGTTTTGGTCTCGTTGAATTATCTGAGAAGAAAGGCGAATGAAAAAACGGCGGAGCTCTGAAGTTTCAGAGACGCGGATTTTGGATCTGAAAGGACAAACGTTGGGCGAATTGGCCCTGATATACCCGAACGATTACTCTTTGGCGGTTGCGAATCTTGGATTCAATAGGGTCTTTGAAATCTTTTCGAAGCGAGGGTTCAAAGTCTATAGGTTTGTTTACAAAACAGCTGAAGGGCGTTTGCAGTCTCTCGATGGACCTCGGCGAATAGAAGATATCAAGCTCTGGCTTTTATCGTTACACTTCGAGCTCGACCTACTGAATGTGGCCAAAATCTTTTCAAGGATGAGACTTCCTCTGAGACCGGAGTGGAGAACTCATCGTCATCCTGTCACTGTTGTAGGGGGTGCTTTAACGTATTTCATGTCCCCGACCTTGTTGGATATCTTTGATGCAGTCTATGTAGGAGAACTCGAGCCGAATGTCGAGGAGTTAACGCGGACGATTTTCAACTCCAGTGGACATGGCAGAGATCGATTGATGGGCTCTCTTGCAGAGGTACCTGGTGTGTTGGTAAAATCGAAACTTTATAGAGATGAAGGTTTTCTCTGCAAAGACGAAGGTGCGACGACTTTCGCCAGATCCGTGTTTCTCAGCAAGAATGGAGCTTTTGGATACAGGTTCTTGCTGGAAGTTGAGAGAGGTTGTAAACGCGCTTGCAGATTCTGTGTGGTTGGTCATAGAATGACGCCGGCCAGATATGCAGACCTTCAGTGGGTATTGGAAGAACTACGCAAGGGTCTGTGCTTTACCGACAAGATAGGCCTTGTTGGTCCAACCGTGGTGGATCATCCCGAGGTGGAAACCATTGCTGAGTATCTTTACGCAAGGGATATCGACGTTTCCTTTTCGTCCATGAGAGCGGATCGTCTCAACGAGGTAGTGGTACGCGCATTGGCAAAGCGACAGAGAGGATTCACCATTGCACCCGAAGGAGGAAGCCAGAAGGTCAGAAATTTTTTGGGAAAGGGTCTCAACGAATCCCATATACTCAACGCGATGCGATTGGGAGCTCAACACGGTCTGAGAAAACTCAAGATGTACTTCATCTATGGCACCCCTGTGGAGGGAGAAGAGGATCTAGAGGAGATAGCGAAATTGGCAAGGGAGGCGAAAAAGCTGTACAGCGAAGTTTGTGTTAGTTTGACTCCTTTGATACCAAAGCCGGGAACGCCTCTCGAAGGTTTGAAGATGCTCGATATGAAAGAATTAAAGCGTCGAGAAAGATTTCTCAGACGGAGGCTATGGGAGGAAGGAACTCATCCAAAATTCGAAAGCTTGAAAAGGAGTATGCTCCAGTATCGCATATCCAACGCGAGAGAAGGTGAACTGCTTAGTATTTTGGAAGAAAAGATGAGAGGGGAGAACAATGGCGGTGCAAATACACAATTTTGAAGGGAGGCATGTGCATGATGCGGAAGAAGATACTGGTTGTTGATGACGAACCGTCGATAGTAGAGCTCATATCATACAACCTCACAAAGGAAGGATACGAGATTTTGAAAGCCTACGATGCCGATGAAGCGCTGAAGATAGCCCGAAACGAACCTGTAGACATGTTTATTGTGGACATCATGCTACCGGGTATGGACGGATTCGAGCTCGTGAGAACGCTGAGATCCATGGAAGATTACAGAACGGTTCCGGTGATCTTCCTCAGCGCCAAGTCGGAGGAATTCGACAAGGTCTTGGGGCTGGAGATCGGTGGTGACGACTACATCACCAAGCCCTTCAGTATCCGAGAGCTTTCAGCACGCATCAAAGCAGTCTTTAGAAGGGCCGAGGGAGGATTGAAGATCCCAGAGGAGAAACCCAAGAAAATCGTGGCCAAGGATTTGGAGATTGATGTAGAGAGATACGAAGTACGGGTTCGGGGAAAACTTGTGAATCTGACTCCTCTGGAATTCGATTTGCTGAGATTCCTGGCGGAGAACGAAGGCAAGGTTTTCACTAGGGAAGTGCTCCTCGACAGGCTTTGGGGATTCGATTATTATGGTGACACGAGAACCGTCGATGTGCACATAAGGAGGTTGAGAACGAAAATCGAGGAAGATCCGTCCAACCCGAAGTACATCTTGACAGTTCGGGGCAAAGGCTATAAGTTCAAAGACCCGGGAAAGGAATAAGAGGTGCCAATAGTTGCTTTTAGTATTGACCATAGCGCTTTTGGTGGCGGTGGTTGCTTGGAGAGTGGACCACCGCCTTTGCGCTAGTCGAGAAGAAAAACTCCGTAAAAGGCTGGCCTCGTTAAGCGGGATGCAGGAAGATTCTTCTCTTTGGTATCATGTAGAAGCGATAGCCAAGCGACTTGAGCAGTTGTCGAAGGAGCTCGATCTGGAAAGGATAAAGCGCCAAAACGATCTGGAGATAATCAACAGTGTAGTGGACGGCATGATCACGGTGGGAGAAGACGGGGAGATACTTTTCGCCAATAGACGAGCGAAAGAACTTCTCGACGTATCGGGAAAGGAAGAGAAATTGGAGGAACTCCATGAGTCCTTTCCCATTCTTGATGCGGTGAAAAGCGCTTTCGAGAGTGAGAAAACCATCCAAGGAGAGTTCACCTTCCACAGGAAGCGTAGGCATTTACAGTTTTCTGTAACACCCGTGATTCTGCCAGATGGGAAACGCCAAGCGGTGATAGTGCTTCATGACGTCAGCAACGAACGAGAAGCTGAGCGCATGTTGAGGGAGTTCGTGGCTGATGTCACTCACGAGCTTCGAACGCCCCTGACCTCCATTCACGGTTACGCCGAGACCTTGCTTGATGGAGGTTTGGAAGACAAGGAAGCTGCCGTCAAGTTTCTCAAGACTATTGAAGAGGAATCAGCAAGAATGAGTAGACTGATAAACGATCTTCTCGATCTTCAAAAGCTGGAATCTGGTAAAGTGAAGCTATCCATGGAGCGCTTCCCCCTGAGTGAGGCGGTTGAACACGTGCTCTACATTGTCAAACCCATAGCGGAGAATTTGGGTGTTACACTCGAAACGGATCTGGAAGAAGGCGTTGAAATTGTGGGAGATTATGATCGTATTGTCCAGATGATTCTCAACCTTGTGGACAATGCGGTGAAGTATACCTCCGTGAAAGAGAGCGGTGAAAAATTGGTCAGTGTTAGGCTTTATGGGAGCGAGAACGGAGGGGCCGTGTTGGAGATAGAAGATACGGGCATTGGAATCCCAGAGTCATCGATCAACAGGCTCTTCAGAAGGTTTTATAGGGTGGATAAGCATCGTGCTCGGAGTTTGGGAGGGGCTGGACTTGGGTTGGCGATCACGAAGGAGATCGCAGAGAAGCACGGAGCCATGATCGACGTACGCAGTGAGGTGGGTGTGGGAACGCTCTTTAGAATAAGCTTTCCGCCAGTTGGAGGTGCCGAGAATGAGAGCAGTAGAGCTGATTCAGAAGAAACGTGATGGAGCCGAGTTGACTAGGGATGAAATCAGAAGCCTGATCGAAGGCTATCTTTCAGAAAGGGTACCGGACTATCAAATGGCAGCCTTTCTCATGGCGGTCTATTTCAGGCATATGAGCGAGCGGGAGACCTACTATCTCACTGAAATCATGGCGAAATCGGGAGAGTTTCTCGATCTTTCTGAGATCCCTGGGCCGAAGGTGGACAAGCACTCTACTGGCGGCGTGGGAGACAAAACGACACTCGTAGTGGGACCGCTGGTGGCATCATGTGGGCTCCCATTCGCAAAGCTTTCAGGTCGGGCACTTGGACACACCGGTGGGACTATAGACAAGCTGGAATCCATTCCCGGATTCAGAACGGCACTTTCACGAGAAGATTTTATCAAACAGGTGAGAAGCATAGGGATTGCCATTGCCGGGCAAACGGGGAAGATTGCTCCAGCCGATAAGAAGATATATGCCCTAAGAGACAGTACAGCCACTGTGGACGAGGTTTCTCTGATTGCCAGTAGCATTATGAGTAAGAAGCTTTCGATCGGAAGTGACGCCATCGTGTTGGATGTAAAAGTGGGTAGTGGAGCTTTCATGAAGGATCTGGAGAATGCGCAAAAACTTGCAAAGCTTTTGGTCTCCATCGGCAAACAGCATGATCGAAGAACCATCGCGCTCATTACCGATATGGATCAGCCACTGGGTACGATGGTGGGAAACAGTCTTGAGGTGCTGGAGGCCGTGCGAACGCTTCAGGGAGAAGGCCCCGAAGATTTTGAAGAGCTCTGTGTAAATTTGGCAGGATGGATGTTGGTAGCCGGAGGGCTTTTCGAATCCTTAGAGAAAGCTATCGAAGAGGTGAGAAAGAGGGTAGCAGATGGAAGCGCGGTGGAGAAATTCCGGGAGATGGTGAAAGCTCAAGGGGGAGACACCCGCGTGCTCGACGATCCCGAAGCCGTCTTGCCCATATCACGCAAGACAGAGGAGATAAAAGCGAGTAAAGCGGGGCGCGTCGTGCGGATAGATGCAGAGAAGATCGGTGTTGCGTCCATGGTTCTGGGTGGTGGAAGATCCGCCAAGGAAGATCGAATAGATCACTCGGTAGGTGTGGAAGTTTTAAAGAAACGCGGAGAGAGAATTGAAATAGGGGAACCCTTTGCGAGACTCTACTTCTCATCGAAAAGCGATTTGGAAAGAGCGAGGTACCTCGTGTCAAGCGCGTACGAGTTGGGAGAGGAGACACCTGAAGCCGTGCCCATCATTCGCGAGGTGATCGAATGAAAGTTCTACGTTTCTTTTTGGCAGTCTCGATATTACTCACACTCGCATCGATGATTCTGGCAGGAAGGTTAGTGGTCTTTTCTAACGGGGATACCGTTACGGGGAAGTACGATGTGCGTGATTCGAGGATTTATATACCTGTCGAGTCGGTAACCTCTTTTGCGAAAGCCTTCACCCTCACGACGGTAGGAGATGCTGGTTACATGGTCAACGCGCGAAAGGACATTGCCTTTCTCGACGGTTCTACAGGTAATGTGACACTCAACTTTTTGGAGGACCATCCAAAGGGATGTTTTATCACGCGTGAAGGGACGAAAACCACATTGATGGTTAATCTCGAGTTCGTTCAAGATTTCTTAGGATTACTCAGCTATCAGAAGGGTGACTTCGTCTTTTTGGGTAGAGCCTTTCCCGTTCTCACAGAGCTGTATGAAAGTGAGGAAGGGTTGGAGCTCCTTTTCGATAAAGAGATCGTTCCGTCCATGATCACCGTTGAGCCTGAGAAAACTGGAGTGGTATTGGAGATCGCCCCGGTGAATGGAATCGCGAATGCCCTCCTGAAGTTGGAAACACCTCAGGTTGAGTACGACGACGATACGAAGAGAGTTCGACTTTTCTTCAAAGAGATAGAGGCTCATCGGTTACAACATGCGGTCCTTGGACGATCTTTGCGTGTTTCCTTTGGCCCTCCTCCAGGTTACGATCTCTACGAAAAGATCGACGAGGGACTGACATGGTATAGAAAGGTAGAAGGCTTGGATGGTGCTACCCTGACGTTGAACGTTCTGGAAATCGATCCCACACGATTCGACGTAAAGTTAGAGCTGGCAAATGGAAAGGTGGGCGGAGGCGAGAAGGTCACTGATATGGTTGCGAGGACGGGTGCCATCGCAGGACTCAACGGTGGGTATTTTGACCCCGCCACTATGTTTCCAATTGGATTCATCGTGAAAGATGGGCACGTTCTTCACTTACCTTTCTCCGTGAGACCTGTTTTCTTGAAAACGAAGGATGGAAAGTACCAGATCAGACGTGTTCGATATGAGATGAACATTCGTCTCGGTACCGTTCTCTTCTACGTAAAGGGTGTCAACACGCCTGCAAAAGGCGACGCATTGCTTTTCACATCCGAGTATAGTGACGAGATACCTTCCAGAGAAGGGTTCCAGTATTTCGTTGGAAACGGTACCTGGATCGAAGCGAAGGGGTATGTCCAGCGTATCGAATCTGGGAAGTACGTCTTCATGGTGAGCGACAAGTACGCCGAGCTACTGCAGGCTGTGAGAGTGGGGGATCCCTTCAGAATCATCGAAATAAGCGATTTAGAAGGTACAAGGGAAGTGGATTTTGCCGTGGAGGGCGGTCCATTGTTGATTGAAGATGGTTCACCCGTACCGAACTATGCGGAAGAAAAGGCACTCTACTCGTCTTATGTGACCGATTCCTACGCTCCGAGGACTGTTGTTGGGATCACTAACTCTGGCAAGATTGCCTTCATGACCATATCTGGCGAGAAAATAAGAGGTCCAAATTACGATAAGCTTGTGGAGCTGATGCTCCGCTATGACTTCAAAGATGCCATGGCACTGGATGGTGGCGGTTCTTCCGTCCTGGTAGTGAAGGGTCAGGTCGTCAACAAGAATCCGAACAAGGAGATCCCTGTACCGACGGGACTTCTCGTTTTCAAACGGGAGTGAAGGGAATGGAAAAGTTGTATCACAAGGTTTCGAGAGATCCGGTACATGGTGAGATATGGCTCTATCCTCTCGAAATGATAGTGGTGGACACGAAACCGGTCCAGCGTTTGAGATTCCTTTCACAGCTCGCGGGAGCTGAGTTCGTCTATCCAGGTGCCACCCACACGCGCTTTCTTCATTCCTTGGGAACTATGCACATCTGTGGACTTTATGCTGAGCGTCTTTTTCCTGGTGACTATTACCGCTTCAGACTTCTCAGAATGGCAGGTCTTCTCCATGACGTTGGTCATGGACCATACAGCCATCAGTTTGATGAAGTGGCCTTTCCGAAGGCTGGAGTGGAGAGAGGCCACGATGACCACAGAAGGCGAATAGTTCTGGAATATCTTCCAGATGAGATCGAAGAACGTCTTCGATGGACGGGGGATCCACGGGTACTGAATGCGGTCAAAGAAGAGTTGGAACTTCTGGGGCTTTCCAGTGGGGATATAGTAGATGCGGTTAGAAAGCTTTTGGAAGGCGTGGTGGCAGTTTTCGATGGGGAAGAAGAAGCTACAGTGGAGTTCAACATCGTGCAGGGGCCACTCGGTGCGGACAGGCTTGACTTCGTGTTAAGGGACTCATACTTTAGCGGGACGAGGCACTTCGGAACGGGGGCTTTAGACAGGTTAGTGGCTTACGCTCTCGTTGCAAACGATGGCAAGGAGAGACTCGGTTATAGTATCAAGGTCATCGATGACATCTACACAGTCCTTTTCGCTCGTTTCATGATGTACAAGAACGTTTACTTTCACAAGACTTCTCGGGCAGCTGATTTGATGATCCAGCGTATACTTGAACTTTCTTACGATGCCCTACGGTTTAAAGAACGTATCCACGATCTCGATGCGTTCATGGAGTTAACAGATCACAGGATTTTGAATGAAATAGGGTTGATCTTCGAGAAACTCGTCGATCGGCTTGCCGTCGAAAAAAACATTGACGTATCCACTGTGAGAAAAGGGCTACTGGAAGGTGAACGAGAACTTTTGGGTCTTCTCTCGCAGGAAGAGGCGTCGATAGTGGAGGCCAAACGCGTACTCCTTCGTTTAACGAGAAGGGATCTATGGAAGCTCGTAGTAGAACGCCCCATATCCACTACTGGGGTGGATCCAACGGTGGTGAGCTACAGCGTTGCCCAAGACATAATGGAAAGGATGAAACGGAAACTGAAAGATGTTCTGGACGAACGAGAGATACCTCCAGAGGATCGAAGAGTTCTCGAAAAAGTTCTGGAGGATTTCGAAAACATCTTCGTCGTGGACACACCTTACAAACTCAGTCTCATGCATCCAGAGGAATTCACCGGAAGTGGTGTTTACTTGGTAGATGAGAAAAGTGGCAGAGTGATGAGTTTTGAAGATTTCGAGAAACTTTATCCCACTTACAGATTGTTATCAAGCAATCTGATACAGTTGGTGCGAGTTTACGCAAAACGAGATGTTCGAGAAACTCTTGCCCGCTATGGTATCATACCCGAATTCAAATTGCAACTGACAACCCGGTGGTGAAGTGAATGCTTAAGCGGAGAGTGGCGCTCTTTGCGATCGACGTGGTCCTCACCTTCGTATCTGGCTTGGTAGCATTGTTCTTTCGTTTCGGGTTCGATTATGCTTCCATTTTAAAGTACTTTCCAGCAGTTGCCACAGGTATCGTCATCTATGCACTTTCCTACATCTTCAACGGCATCTACAGAGTCGTCTGGGCATATGCCGACGCGAAAGACATGTTCAAGATCGTGCGTGCTGCCGCCATCGCTTATTTGATACATATAGCCACCTTTTATCTTTACAGGGGTATAGTCCTCCCCAGATCCGTGGGTGCCATGATGGTCCTCGCAAGTACGGTACTGTTGGTGGGCAGCCGGCTTTTTTGGGCGTGGAAGAGGTTCAAAAACACGGTGCAGACGAGCCCTTCGAAAAAGCGCGTGTTGATCGTTGGTGCAGGTGAAGCGGGTGTTATGCTTTTGGATGAATTTCATCGACGCCCGGAGCTTGGAAAAGTGATGGGGTTCGTTGACGATTCTTCGCGAAAGATCGGTCGGGCGATCCGCGGGATTCCCGTTTACGGTCCCATCTCGTCCATCATGACCATCGTTGAAGAACACGGAGTGGATGAAGTCATCATTGCCATTCCATCGGCGACCAAAGAAGAGATGAAACGGATTCTTTCCTGTGTTGATACTAACAGGGTCAGGCTCCGAACACTCCCTGCTCTCCACGAGATCATTGGCACGAAGCCTTCTGTGGACCTACTTCGCGACGTTTCGATTCAGGATCTCTTGGGGAGAGAAGAGGTGAAAATAGATATCGACTCGGTTGCCAATTACATAAAATCGAAGCGTGTAATGGTGACAGGAGCCGGAGGTAGCATAGGTTCGGAGCTGTGTAGGCAGATTGCCCGATTTGAACCGGATCATCTCATCCTTTTGGGGAGAGGTGAAAATTCTATATATTCCATTCACGAGGAACTCTCCCGAGACTACCCAGATCTTCAGATGAGCCGAGTGATAGCGGACGTCTCGAACGAGTTGCGCATGCGAGAGGTTTTCAAACAGTACAAACCGCAGGTGGTCTTTCATGCAGCGGCTCATAAGCATGTACCTTTAATGGAAGAGAATCCAGTCGAGGCGTTTTGGGTAAATGCGAGGGGTTCAAAGCTTGTCGCGGACCTATGTTGCGAGTTTGATGTGGAGAGAATGATCCTCATTTCCACAGACAAGGCGGTTAAACCCTCCTCACTCATGGGATTGTCGAAACGTTTGGCAGAGATGTACGTAAGGGCTCTGGCACGGGAAGAGCGTTGTGGTTGCCGCTTTTCGATTGTTCGCTTTGGCAACGTTCTGGGCAGCAGAGGGAGTGTCATACCGAAATTTGCGTATCAAATTGAGACCGGAGGCCCAGTTACGGTCACCGACCCTAGGATGAAGAGGTTCTTCATGTCCATACCAGAGGCAACACTTCTGGTACTGCAGGCAGGTGCCTACGCTTCCAATGCTGCCCTTTACGTACTCGATATGGGAGAGCCTGTTTTCATCGACAAGCTCGCTAAGGAAATGATAAAACTGGCAGGCTACACGCCGGGTGTGGACATAAAAATCGTCTACACTGGTACAAGACCTGGAGAAAAACTCGTTGAGGAGCTCTTCCTT
>Ga0180300_10000545_pt1 | contig 16626 bp, 15 predicted proteins | sample GuaBasSediGuay15_FD_121798 | JGI IMG/M metagenome (GOLD analysis project Ga0180300, IMG submission 121798) | Subseafloor sediment microbial communities from Guaymas Basin, Gulf of California, Mexico - Guay15, Core 4569-2, 21-24 cm | ecosystem: Environmental > Aquatic > Marine > Hydrothermal... | reverse complement strand
TCTTTATATTATCAAATATCTGGTAAATTTTTTTTAAAAAAATTTGACTAATTACGCCATATCTGATAAGAAAGGCGATAGATAATTGATTGAGGTTTGCCATGGTGCGATACATCATTAAGTTTATCGACGACCGCATCGATTTAATTATAAAAAAACTTAAAGTACAACACTCGGAGACTGCAAAAATGGAATCACCTCTTCGGCTCACCTCTGCTATCATAGATGTGAATGGCTACCTCCGTGCCAAGGAAGATGCCTTAAAGGGTCGAGTGTTGCTGGAGGTCCACCGCCCCAAAGTAGCTGTAGGAGCTAAAGCGGCCATCCTGGCAGACCTCTTTAAAAATATGGGGTCATTCAATTTAATAATCTCTATTGATGGTACCCTCGACCAACCTTCCATGACCCTTTCCTCCTCAGCTACCAAGACCCTAGCCTCTGGCCTGCAAAACCTCATTAAACCCAAGCTTAAAGGGGTAGAAAAAGACATAAAAAAAGCCATCGATTCCCAACTGAAAGGAGATCTCAAGGCAGCCAGCCGCGAGACAGATGTCTTGGAGAAACTGATCCAGAATGAACTCTCCTCTCGTCTGGGCCTTGCCGGCAGGACCCCCAAGATATCCGGCGAAGGAAAAGCAAGCGAGGAGGAAGAACCATTAGATCTATTTAAGGGGAGGGGCCTACCATCTAAATTCTAGAGCCCCTCTAGGCCCCGAACTTCTTCAGCTTCAGGGCCGAGGCGAGCATGAGAGGCATCTCATCTACTGCCAGAAACCTCCCCAGCCCCCCTCTGGCACACGCCGCCTCGGTAAATTCCCTAACGTCGTCGGCCCTCTCATATCGGGAATAGAGGATAAAAGGATTGGGATGCCAGCTATGGGCCTTTAGGAGTGAAGGAGTAGAATGATCGCCAGTCACGGCGACAACATCTGGTCCTAGGGCCAGAAGCTCCGGTATGTGTCGGTCCACCTCTTCAATGATCTGGACCTTCCGCTGAAAGTCGCCGTCTTCACCGTAGCTGTCGGTCTTTTTTATATGGATGTAAAAGAAGTCAAAGCGGTCATAGTTCTCCTTTAAGCTTATGAACTCATCGGCGATCTCCTCGCCAGTGGTCAGTATTTCCATCCCCACCAGTGTTGCCAGTCCTTTGTACATAGGATAGGTAGCGATGCAGGCAGGGGTCAACTTGAACAGTTCTGACATACTGGGAATCTCGGGTATCTGAGAGATCCCCCGTAGAAGTACCGTGTTGGCAGGACGGTGGTCCCTTAATATTTGATTGGCCCTCTCAAGGAAGAGTTCTACTATCCTGGCCGTCCTTTGCGCCTCGGGGACTATGGGGGTAACAGGCCTAGGAGGTTGGCCTTCTCTCTGGGGATCTGTATCCTGGAGCCGGCCATCTAAGCCTTCACCCGAAAAGCGCAGCACAAAGCGGTGCTCTTTCCCGTTTCTGATTTCCACGCGCACCCCCTCTATCTCCTTGATCTCATTTTGCAGGAGGTCGCACAGCTCTATGTTCTTCTCCGTTGGAATGCGACCGGCCCTGCGGTCTACAATCAGTCCCTGTTTATCCATGGTAGCGAAGTTTCCCCTGGCCACCACATCCTCCTTGCCCAGCTCCATCCCGATCCCCAGAGCCTCCAGAACTCCTCTGCCTATCTCATATCTCAGAGGGTCATAGCCAAACATACTTAGGTGTCCTGGGCCACTACCAGGGGTAATTCCTGGGGAGACGGCGTCGGTCACCCCACAAATGGAGCGGGAGGCTAGCTCATCCAGATGGGGGGTGTGAGCCGCCTCCAGCTCTGTTTTGCCATCTACGGGCAACCCTCCTACCCCATCCAAGACCAAAAGGGCGATCTTAGAAGGTGTCTTCACCGTCAGGGAGCGGATGATCTCCTCGCTAACCATTTTTCACCTCCATTAAAAGGTTCCCTTAACCCATCCAGCTGGGGGCTCTCTATCTCTTTGTGCTGGATCAATACCTTGAAGGTCTCCCCCATTGCGCCAGGTAGGATAAGGTTTTTTACGGTAAGCCGTTCCAACGTGGCCTCCAACCCCTCCTTACCCTCCCCCAAAACTGCCACCTCTTCCAGAATCCCTAAGGCAAGCAGGAATTTGTATTGAGGGACCAGGCCAGCAAACCTGAGCCCCCACTGCTGCCCCCAGAGGATGAGGGAGGTAAAGTCGACGTGGGAGGTAATATCTTGCAGGCCTAACTGGATGTATGGATCAGATGAGACCGTGTGGCCGCGATAACATAATATAGTCCCGTTTCTGCGTTCACGGCTGAATAGCTCTTGAGCAAGGTAACCGTAGTCGATGGTGATCACAAAACCCCTTTTGAGCCCCCGCGCCACTGCCCTGAGCCAACGTAAAGCCTCCAGATTCACCTCAGCTCTTTGCCCCTCAGCCAAGCTGATCCCCAGGCGGCGGAAGTACCCCTCCAGTTCGGCTGTGGAGGGTTTCTGCGTCACTTCCCTGAGGGCCCCATCTTGAATGTCTACGTAGATCTCTTTCAACTCCTCTGCTTCCATTACCACTCGATGCACCGGGAAGGAATCTAACAATTCATTGGAAAGAAAACACCCCTCAATCCTTAACCTACTTATCTGATCGGGTTTGTACCATGTAACCTTTTCCTGAAAAGAGGCTAAAAATTCCCTCTGCCTTTCGATGACCAGAGGACTTACCTCTACCATATGATAATGAAGGAGGTTATAGAATTGGGGTTCATTCCTTTTCAGATATCCCAATAGATCATAACAGAGGTATCCCTCTCCTGCTCCTGCTTCCACAATATCGAATTTGCCCTCCCCTAAAATCCTCCACATCTGGACCAACTGTTTGCCCAGCAAGGCCCCGAAGATGGGGTGGACAGTGGGACTGGTGAAATAATCCCCTTCTCTCCCCCTACGAGCACGGCCCGAAGAGTAATAACCGTATTGAGGGTGGTAAAGACACAGCTGCATAAATTCGGCAAAGGTAAGGGGACCATTGCGCTTGATCCTTTCTTCAATGATCTGTTGTAGTCTCTTTGAGATAAGTTGGCCTTTCATCACTAGAGTAACTCCCTAAGAACCCTCAGGTTCACCACATCCCAGTCCTCCCCTTGTGAGTCTTTTCCCTTTGGGGTCTCCAAGATAAAAGGAAGTGCAGCAAAGCGGGTATCCTGTAGGAGACGGCGGAAGGTCTCTAACCCCAGATGCCCCCGGCCGATATGCTCATGGCGGTCTATCCTGGTGCCCAATTGCGCCCTGGAGTCGTTGATGTGGATAACCTTTAGGCGATCCAGACCGATGATCCGGTGGAACTCCTCAAAGGTGGCTTCATATCCCTCCGGGGTGCTGATATCATAACCGGCGGCAAAGACATGACAGGTATCAAGACAGACCCCCACCCTCTCATCCTCTTCGACCAACTCAATGATCTTGGCAAGGTGCTCAAAGCGGTAACCCAAATTGGTCCCCTGTCCGGCCGTGGTCTCCAGTAAGATCATCACCTCTGTGCCTCCGCCCCTGTGATATAATAGGTTTATCCCCTGGGCGATCCGATGAAGACCTTCTTGCTCGCCACTTCCCTTATGCGATCCAGGATGCATTATCAAGTAAGGAAGCCTCAATGCCTCGGCCCGTTGCAACTCCTCACCAAGGGCCTTAAGGGATTGTCTATAGAGCCCCTCCTCAGGGGAGGCGAGGTTGATGAGGTAACTGTCGTGGGCCATTATGGGGTTTATACCCGTCTGCTGCCAGGCCTTTTGAAAGGCATCTATATCACCGGGGACGAGGGGTTTGGCCCGCCATTGGTTGGCGTTTTTAGTAAAGATTTGTATGGTATCACACCCTAGCTGCTTCCCCCGCCAGAGGGCCTTGTGGATCCCACCGGCTATGGACATGTGGGCCCCTAAAGCCCCCATTTTAACCCCGAGATTCGGTCTCCCTCATTAAATTTCCGCCATCAACTCTTTTACCTTCGCCTCGACCATCCCCTTTATCTCCTGCAACCTTTCTCTGGAAGAGGCCTCAAACCTGAGAACCAAGACCGGTTGGGTGTTTGATGCCCTCAACAGCCCCCAGCCATCGGGGAATTGAATCCTTACTCCATCTACATCAATAATGGGATACTTTTGACGAAACTCCCCCTTTGCCTTCTCCACTATTTGAAACTTTACATCATCAGGACAGTCTATCCTGATCTCAGGGGTCACATAGGTCTGGGGGACTCCCTCTAGAAGCTCCGAGACCTTTTTGTCGGTCTTGCCCAAGATCTCCAGGAGTCGACAGGAGGCATAGATGGCATCATCAAAGCCAAAGTAGCGGTCGGCGAAGAACATATGACCACTCATCTCTCCGGCCAACAAGGCCCCCTCCACCTTCATCTTGTCCTTGATGAGGGAGTGACCCGTCTTCCACATAATAGCCCGTCCCCCAAGCTTGGCGATCTCATCATAGAGGCTCTGGGAGCACTTCACCTCCGCAATAAAGGTCCCTCCCCCCCTCTGCTGGATGATATCGCGGGCGAAGATGATCATCAGCTTGTCCCCCCACACGATTCTTCCCTCCTCATCTATCACACCTATGCGATCAGCATCACCGTCATAGCCTATACCCAGATCTGCACCTGTGTCCTTCACCCTAGCGATCAGGTCAACAAGGTACTCCTCCACAGTAGGGTCTGGGTGATGATGAGGGAAGTGGCCATCCATCTCACAGTAAAGGGCCTCCACCTGGCACCCAAGATCGCGCATGATGGGTACAGCCACAACCCCCCCCGTTCCATTGCCGGCATCCACCACCACACGGATCTCTCGTTCCACCCTGATGTTTGCTAAGATGTATCGATGATAGTCCTTAATAATGTCATAGTTAGATAGGCTTCCCTTGCCCTGAACGTAATCCCCTCTCTCTATGATCTCCCGTACCTTCTGCAACTGCTCACCATAAATAGGATCTTTCCCCACACAGACCTTAAAACCGTTGAACTCCGGAGGGTTGTGACTTCCTGTAATCATCACCCCCCCCTCCTGTCCTAACTGAACGATGGAGAAGTATAGCAGGGGTGTGGGACAGACACCCACATCAGTAACCTCCATTCCACTGTCTAAAAGTCCCTCTAAGAGGGCATCGCGAAAGGCCCCGGAGCTCAAGCGACAATCTCTGCCTAGAGTGATCCGCCTGATCCCATGATGGGCAAAATAGCTCCCACAGCCCCTGCCTAACTCCCGGACCGTCTCCTCAGTGAGGTCCTCACCTACCACCCCTCTGATATCATATTCACGAAAGATCTTTGGATTCACCTTCCCCTCCTTTATGCGGATTTCCCGAGCTTCTACTATCCTTGTCAAAATGCCAATTCAAAAAAGGCGTTAAAGAAAAAGGCCAACACCCCCTGGGGGTATAGGCCCAAACAGTAATCTTCCTCCCTCCTCCACATATACCCCTCTCTCCCTATGTTAAGGGAGAGATAGGGTAAAATCAACATAATTTTGATGATATATCGAGACTATCTCTTCTGTTTTACTTCGTAAGCCTCCAAGAAGATCTCATTTTTCAAAGAACCTTATCCCCCCAATGGAGAGAAAGACCATGGCAATAATCTTAAAGACTACATGGACGGTGAACCCTATCCTTACGCCGTAACTGTATATCAAAAACAACGAAAGGTCGGCTACGAAAAGAAAGCCAACCGTGCAGATAATCAGATTTATCACCGTCTCAATCAACCCACCTTTATACTTCCGCCGCGCATACAGAAACACGATGATGATAATTAAATAGATGGTCAGCATCAAAAAAAGCAAAAGAACCAATCCCATCAGATCAACGGGAATCTTCATAGGTCAATCCCCTTTTCTGTCTTTTTATATCCTTACCTTGGAAACTGGGCCACTATCTTGTCCAAGGCCCCCAATACCCTCCTTTTAATCGGAGAATCGGTATAAAATCTAAAAATGTCCACCCTGACCTTGTCGATCTCGGAAACAACCCTGTTGGTCACATTTTTCCCCAAAATTCGGTTCATTTCATGCAGAATATTGCTTATAAACTCATGAAACCCATCGATAAAAACCAGTCTCTGGGAGGGGTCTGGGTAATAGAGAGAGATATTCTTTAGAACCTTGTTCACATCCAAGGGAATATCCTTGTCCATTGGTATCCCATGGAATATCTTGCGGTAGTCCTCTCCTAGGCCCTTCCTGGCCTTGTCTAGCACATCCTTTGCCTTCGCCCCCAACTCCTTATTCAAGCTGTCCACCACTAGCCTGAGGACCTCCAAAAAGGTCCGCAGAAACCTGGAAACCTCCTTGAACTCTACGTCTTCATAGGTACCGATATCCCTCGATTTCTTGATCAAACCCATTAATACCAGGCGATAGAGGATATTTATGGTAGAGATCTCGTCATTGCCACTGAACTTGATCAATTGATCTATATTGCGGCTTCCGTCAATCAAGGAAAATATAAACTTCTCATTGGCATCCAATTTCTCCATGACCTTGGCCTTATCCTTCTCGATATAAGGGGGGATACGAAAGATCACTTTGTTGTGAGGAATCATCTTCCTAAAGGTAGCAAAATCCAGCGCCCTCCTAGCGGCCAGCAGGGCCAAGTCCAAAGGCGTATAACTTACTACTTCATCCTCTTCATCTATCCCCTTTTCGGCAAAATAAAACTCCCCCTCCTTCCAGGAAAAGAGATCGCAGAGGATCTCCTTTATCTGAAAGTCCAATAACTCATGGAGCTCTTTCTCGGTAAGCAATCCCTTCATCACCAAGAATCTGCCAAGCTTCACCCCATCTTTCTTTGCCCTTGCCGCCATTCTTTCCAGATTGGATGGGGAAATAAGGCCTCTCTTAGTCAAAAAGTTGCCTATCCTCTCCTCAGATTTGGTAGTACGGGCAAAGACGATCCATCCTTCTTTAAAAAAGATCTCCTTAAAGGCATATTCACTGCGGACAATGGCTACCCCTGTTTGGGCGTTGGATGAGACGGCATATAGCAAGCCCACCAACGGGACATCATCGAGGCTGCTCCTAAACAGGACGCTGCCAGGCATCCTCTTAATTCTCACAGAATCAGGCCGTAGCTTGGCAGCCTCCTCCCACTCACTGATGGCCTTCTCAAACTCCTTGTTGCGGAAAAACTTCGTGCCATTGGAGAGGTGCATGAAGAACTTCGTCGCCGGAAAATCCGATGACCCCAATGATTGAAAATCCTGCTCCCTGTTATTCTTCAAGTTCTTCAAGGCCTCCTCTCCTTAAATAAAAACTTCTTTTCCCTGATGCATAAGGGTCTTCTCTACATGCGACAAAAAAACCGTCTTAAATTATCATTTACACCTCCTTTTTGTCAACAATTAAGCGTTAATTTACAAAAATTACATCATCCTCTCCTTTATAGAAAAGGTTTGACAAAAATAACAAGAGGGGTTATCTCTTTCCTCTAAAAAATCTGAGAGAGAGAAAGGGACAGTGAAGAAATATTATGACTATCTCCCCAAAGAGGAGATAAAGAGGAGGTTAAATAAATTAAGGCAAAGGATGAAGAAAAAAGGGTGGGAGGCAGTCCTTGTTGTCCAAAATGTGGACCTGCTGTATTTTTCCGGAACCATGCAAAAGGCCCTGTTATTTGTCCCCGTGGAAGGAGAAGAGATCTTAATGGTAAAGAGAGACATCGAGCGGGCCAAAGGGGAATCGGCTCTGAAGGAGGTGATTCCACTGAATTCTTGGAGAGAGGTTCCCACTGTGCTGAATGACCTCTATGGCTCAATTCCGAAAAGGATTGGAATAGAACTAGATGTCCTTCCGGCCAGGGAATATCTGCGCCTGCAGGGGATATTTTCCGGGGTTGAGATCGTCGACTCATCACCCCTAATCATGGACGTCAGAAAGATAAAATCGCCCTATGAGATCGATCTGATGAAAAGGGCGGGGGAAATTGGACAGCTTGTCTACGCCGAGGTGCCCAAGGTGCTCAAAGAGGGGATGAGAGAGATAGAGCTAGCTGGGATCTTGGAAGAGGTGGCCATGCGCCACGGACATCAGAGCTACCTACGGATGAGGGCCTTCAATTTCGAGGCCTTCTCCTGGCATGTGCTAAGTGGTTGTGCCGGGGGAATGTTGAGCTATATTGACGCCCCTATGGGAGGAATTGGTCTCTCCCCCGCCTTTCCAGTAGGAGCAAGCCTAAAACCGATCAGAGCCCATGAACCCATTCTCATCGACTTCGGGGTCTGCTACTGCGGCTATCAGGTGGATGAGACCAGGATATTCTGCTTAGGAAAACTACCAAAGAGGTTTAAAGATGCCCTTTTGGCCACACGCCGGATAGAGGCGGAGGTAGTATCCTTGGCTGCAGCTGGAATCTCCTGCCAAAAGCTCTTTCAAAAGGGGTGGGAGCTGGCTAGAAAGTTGGGATATGAAAAATACTTTATGGGCCCCCCAAATCATAAGACCCGTTTCATCGGACACGGTATAGGCCTAGAGATCGATGAATACCCCTTTATCGCCCAAGGGCATGATTATCCTCTAGAGGTGGGGATGACCTTCGCCCTCGAGCCCAAGATGGTTTTTCCCGCAGAGGGTGCTGTAGGTGTGGAGAACACCTTTATGGTGGGTGAGAAAGGAGTGGAAAAACTCACTCTGGCACCTGAAGAATTAATAGAAATATAATAAGGAGGCTTACTACCTTTACCTCTTTTCCTTTTCCATTCTCCTGCGCTCTTCCTCCCTTATCTCACGACGCAGAAGCTTCCCTACTTTGGACTTCGGCAACATATCCCTGAACTCTATATATTGTGGCACTTTGTAGGAGGCAAGCCTTTCCCGGCACCACCTGATCAGCTCCGATGCACCCACCCCCCTAGCATCTTCCTTCATCACGACAATGGCCTTTATCCGCTCACCCACCTTTGGATCGGGTACTCCTACAACACACGCCCCTATAACTGTCGGATGATCTTGCAGGACCGCTTCAACTTCCGAAGCAGAGACCCTGTAGGCCTTATATTTTATGATATCTGCTGTCCTTTCCACAAACTCTATTTGTCCCTGCTCATCTAAGCGAACAAAATCGCCCATTCGATAATAGATTTCTCCATTGAGTTGTACGTAAGATCTCTCGGTCTCCTCAGGTTTGTTCCAGTAACTTTTAATGGTATAATCTGAAGTGACCAAAAGTTCCCCTACTTCCCCCTGGGGAAGGACCTTCAACGTATCAGGATCTATCACTAAACATCTTCTAGATTTCAGGGGATGGCCGACATTGGTGGGCGCTGGCTCTCTATCAAGCCTGCTATAGGAGACATGACCTGCCTCAGTGGAGCCGTAGACCTGGTAAATGGAGATACCGTATCTTTCCCTCCACCTATTGAAGACCTCAACGGGTAAGACATCTCCTCCACAATAACAATAGCGAAGGGAACCCAAGTCATAAAGATCTATTCTGTCGTTTTCAAGGATCATCCTGTAAAGGGCCGGAACCCCCAACATCCATCTAACCTTATACTTTTCAATGGCCGAGAGGACAACATCTATTACAGGTACAGGCATAAGTACAATCGTATTCCCGTAGTTGAAACCTGAGGCAATGGCAAAACCCTTGGCCATGATGTGAAAAAGGGGATTTACCATTAAAATAACGTCTTCACCCTCTCTGATATAGCCTCTGATCACATCGTCCATAAAGTCATTTATATAGGAGACCTCTCCCATGTGATTCCCTGGCACCCCTTTGGGGAAACCTGTGGTGCCGCCGGTGTACATGATATATGCCAAATCTAGCCATGGGTCTATGGATATCGAAGGGGGGGTGGCAGAATATTTCTTTATGAGTTCCTTGAAAAAATAGACTCCCTCCCCACGCTCCACCTTTCCCCCAGGGATTTTGTCAAAGAGATATCCCACCGTCCTCTTCCATATGGGCAGAAGGTCGGTCAGATTGGTAACGATTACTTTTTTCAAAGGGGTCTTGGGAAAAACCTCTTTTACATAGCCATAATTGGTGTCCGTACATATCAGTGTCTCCACTTGGGCGTCGTTGAGCATATACTCTACCTCAAAGGCCGTATAAATGGGGGAAACGGGGACCACCACCGCTCCAATCTTATTGATGGCAAAATTGGCAATGATCCATTGGGGGCAATTGGGTGTATAGATCATAACCTTGTCTTGGTGGCCCACACCCAAATCGTACAGAGCGGTGGCGAAGCGGTCTATAAGCTCCTTCAGTTGAGAGTAGGTAAAGGTCTCGCCCAAATAAATTATTGCGGCCCTGTGGGGATATCGCTGGCACATCTGTTCAAAACGGGTAAAAGTACACTCCTGCTGCCCTCTGTTTACCTTTAGACCTTCTAGCGTATATTTACTTGCTGTATCCACTCTTATCGCTACATCCCAAAATAGGCGGCCTTTACATCAGGGTTTTCTAAAAGTTCTTTGCCCCTCCCCTCGAGGACCGCCGAACCGTTTTCAAGGATATATGCGTAATCTACTATGGGGAGGACTGGCCTCGCATACTGTTCGGTAATGATGAGGGCAATTCCCTTCTGATCCCTTATTTCCCTAATCGCCCTTATCAGCATCGATTGTATGGCAGGACTCAGCCCCAGCAATGGCTCATCCAACAGCAGAAGCTTGGGCTGTGCCATCAAGGCCCTCCCGATGGCAAGCATTTGCTGCTCACCACCGCTGAGAAAACCTCCTGTCCTCCCCTTTAACTCCCTTAAGGGGGGGAATATGGTAAAAACATATTCCAACGTCTCCTTTGCCTGTGAAGTTGTAGCGAGGTAAGCGCCGATCTTTAAATTCTCCAGCACACTGCTTTCCGCAAAGATCCTCCTGCGCTCTGGACAAAGGATGATTCCTCTTCTGGCCCTTTCGCTGGGCTTAAGATTTTTTATATCCTCCCCGTTATAACGGATCTCACCGAGCACCGTTATCCTCTCCCCTCCCGCCATTTCCTCTTTCCTCTTTATATCAAGCATTATCCCAGAGATGGTGTACATAAGGGTGGTTTTGCCGGCACTGTTGGCCCCGAAGATGCCCACAATCTGTCCTTCCTCACACTTAATGCTAACGTTGTTGATGGCCAGCATGTTTTCATAAAAGACCATGATACCCCTGGCCTCTAGCATCCTATACCTCCTCAGTACCTAGATAGGCCTCCCTTACCCTCTCGTCTTCCATAACCTCTGCAGGAGCCCCTTCAGTGAGTTTCTCCCCAAAGTTCAATACCATCACCCTATTGGCAACACGGAAGAGTTCTCTTAAACGGTGCTCGATCATCACCAGGGTAATGCCATCCATCTGCAACCTCTCTATTAAAGGAACTATGCTCGCTACCTCAGCCATGCTCAAGCCGGAGAAGACTTCATCACAGATGATTATCTCCGGCCTTAGGGCCAGGCACCTAGCGAGCTCCAGGCGTTTGAGATAACCAGTGGGCAGGGTGGAAGCAAGCTTATAGGGGACAAAAGAATCGCGTTCAAATCCTATTTCCTCTAGTATATCTATACCTACGGTATCCCTATCCCCGAGTCTACCCCCTCCCCTCCATCCACCAGTGCGCCTGGCCCTGGGTGAAAACAAGGGGACGATGAGGTTCTTATAGGCAGGTAGACTATAATAAGGCCTCATGACCTGAAAGGTCCTGGTAACACCAAGATCAGCGATTTTGTGAGGCGCTCGTCCAGTGATGTCTTTGCCCCGAAAGAAGACCTTGCCCGCATCCATCTTCACAAATCCGGTGATGCAGTTTATAAGGGTGGTCTTTCCCGACCCGTTGGGGCCGATTATGCCAAATATCTCTCCCTCATACACCTCAAAACTGACGTTGGTCAACGCCTGCACGCCACCAAAGGCCTTGCTGACGTTTTTCACCTCAAGGATAGGACCTGAGTTCATACCTTAACCCACCTCTCAAATTGATGGTATTTTCGCTGGGCATAGACCATTATTCCTTCACTCCCGAAGACGATGAAGGCCATCAAGATGAGGGCATAAAAGACGATCCTAAGGGTACCGAAGGCTCGCAACAACTCCGATATGGGAACCAGGATAAAGCTCCCTACAAGGGGTCCGACCAGCGTGCCACCTCCGCCGATCACCGTAGCAGCAATAGGCAAAATGGAGAAATCAAGGGCAAATAAAGAGATACCAGCCCACATATAGAGATGAACCAAATAGGCACCCCCCAGACAGCCCAAGGCAGAGGCGATATAAACAGCGATGGATTTATAAAGAGTTATACTTATTCCGGAGGCCCTAACCGCTTGGTCATTGTCCTTTACCCCGCGAAAGACCAGGCCGACGTCTTCATTGACCAATCTCCTCAGCCCAAAGAGTGAGATGATGACCATCACAATAATGAAATATTGCTCAACCCACCTACTTTGAAAACTTGCCACACCTGCTATGCCATCGGTCCCCCCTAAGATGTCCAAGGCCTCAATGATCTTAGCCAAGACCAAGGGATACATAAGGGTAACGATGGCAAAGTAAATGCCCCTTAGGGGCAGACATGGTAAGAGCAAAAAGGTACATATCGCCCCTCCAACTAGGGTGGCGATAGGAATGGTCAGGGCAGGGGGTAATCCTAAAGAGGTGCTCAGAATGGCGGCCAAATATCCGCCCACCCCAATGAAGAAGGCCCCTCCTAAGGAGACCAATCCCACAAAGTGGGCCAAGAAGTCAAAACCCAAGGAGAGCAAGGCGTATATACATACGATAGAAATAACCCTTTGCCAGTAAAGGCTGGGTATAACGAGAGGAAGCATAAGAATCCCCAAAATCAAGACCAGCCTAGGCACCAATAAATATGCCATCTCCTGCCAAGTGGAGATGGCATATATCCCCTCGGTACGCACTTTTATACCCCTATCTAACCTCTCCCTGCGCCGCTCCTCAGTTGCCAATGCTACACCCTCTCCTCGAGTTCCTTCTGCCTTCCGAAGAGCCCTGAAGGTCTCAGTATAAGAGTGATGATGATGGCCAAAAGGGCTACCACCATATGAAAATGAGATTCTATATAAGCTACCGTAATTATTTGTGCAAAGCCAATGATAAAAGCAGCAAGTACCGCGCCTACCCAACTCCCTAGGCCGCCCACGATACACACTGCTATGGCAAAGATCAGTACCCTGTATCCCGCCTCCACCACGATGTTGCCCAGAGGGAGCAAGACCACCGCCGCCAACCCAGCTAATACCGATCCGAGGGCCATCGCGATCACCGCCATACGGTCAGAGTCTATTCCCAGCATCATGGCGGCACGCTCATCCTGGGCCATCCCCCTCAGCGCCAGACCAATCTTATTATAATGAGTAAAAAGCCACAGAAAGGCCACTACTACAATCCCTATCCCCACTACGATAAGACGTTGAAGGTCTACAGGGACACCAAATATCTCAACGCCCCCCTCCATAAATACGGGCAGTGTATAGGTCATCCCCTTAAAGCCCCCCCATCGCAGTCCCTCCAAAATTGCCAAGGCAATGGCATAGGAGGCAATGATCTCCGAGATCGCCATCCCCCTTACCCTTATGAGGACGAACTGATATATGGCCGCACCAATTAATCCTGTGATGGCCAAGGATAAAATAATGGCCAAAAAGTAATTTAGGCCAAGAGTGTTTATAAAACCCCAAACTATAAATCCGGTAATGACATATAAGGCACCATGGGCAAAATTGGGTAACCTGCTAATCCCATAGACCAAGGTAAAACCAAGGGCCATCAGGGCCAAGGCGATGCTATTTATAGTCCCATAAATTATTATATCCACTTTTTTATTAAACCTCTTTAATGGACCTTCATTATCCATCAGGTAGGGGGAGGGAATACCCCTCCCCCTAGACTTCACTGCGCCAATATTCGACTACTTTTTCATCCAAGGCGGGAGCTTTATCTCACCAACAGCTATCTTAGGTGGAAAGACCACCACCCTTCTGCCTGCCTGCCACTGGAAGATAGTCCCCACCGCACCCTCTTTGGGGTCAAGACTTGGGATGACTTGGTGACTTTTGGGATCAAATCTTATCCTTCCGTAGACACCCATTATATCGGTCTTTTCCAGGGCAGCTATAACCTTGTCAGCCTTGAGGGAGCCAGCCCGCTCGATGGCATCTTTCAGCACATAAGGGGCCATATAACTGCTAGAGGCTCCATAGCCCTCTGGCTCCACTCCCCATCTCTTCTTATAGGCCTTGTAAAACTTCATGGTCCAAGGGGTGGCTTTCGATGGGGCATTGCCGGCGTTCACTACGTTGGCCAAACAATACTCGCCTTTTCCTTCAGTAGCCTTCCAGAAGCCGGGCTGTTCTGCAGCCGCAATAATAGAACCAAAGGGCAGGGCTGGCACCTTCATGTCGTACCACTGCTTTAAAAGGATGGAGGTCTCAGGCATATCCATCCAGATGAGGATAACCTGGGCATCGGTCTTTTTGGCCTTGATCAACCCCATCGAAAAGTCGGTGGTTCCTGTGGGGTAGATCTCCTTTCCGGTGACGGTCCAGCCCTTCTCGGTGGAGATCTTGGCGATGATATTTCCGCCTGCTCGTGCATGAGCTACGTCCTGTACCATGATGAACATCTTATCAAGCCCATAGCGCGCCTTGATGTCCATGAGACAGGTGATGATCTCTTTAACCATCCATTTGGCCTCACCGGTGATGCGGAAACAATACTTGAACTTTTCATATTCCTGGGCAACACGGGCATGGTACTTCGGTGTCAATACGCCAGTGGTCAAGATAGAGATCTTCTTGTACTTGGAGAGCAGATCCATGGCGGCTAGGGCCGCCTCAGAGCGCACCGGACCACCCACGATAAAATCGGCCTTCTTCTCCAAGATGAGCTTCTCCACAGTTAGCAAGGCTTCACTTACTGGTACACCCGGCTCCAGATCCCGCGTATCCATCACCACTACTTTAAAAGGACGCTTCTTTTTACCAACCTTGACCCCTCCCGCGGCATTGATCTCCTCCACTGCCAGCCTTATCCCCCTCTCGGCATCCCAGCCATATAAGAAAGCCGTCGATAGGGGGCAACCAATCACAATGGGCTTTGCTGCACCTTTGGCACCGCCCATAAGGGGCAAGGCCACCAATCCCAACACCACCCCAATAACAACCCCCCATAAAAACTTTCCCCTCCTCATGATAATACCCTCCTTTCTAATCTAATGACCAAAAATTAAAAGCCTCTCACCCCTCGCAAAGCAACTGACCAAAGTACATCAACTATCCAAACACCACCTCATCTCCATTTCCCACATAAAGATCACTTATAGAGCCATATCTGGCTGTTCCCCTTACCACAGGATAACCAAGTTCAACCATCTTCTGAACCGCTGGAAGCCCGGTACAATGATTGCACGCCACCTTCTTAAAATTGAACTTCCCCATCTCCGTGATTATATGAGCTCTCTTGGGAATAATAGGTCCAAAGGGGGCCAAGTGAAGCCCACCATAAACACCATACATACTGCCTCCACCAACTACGTTTTTCTGGACAAAATCTGCTAAGGTTATTAAGCTTTGGTGGCCACAACCTGTCACCAACACCATACCTTTGTCTTTCACATTGAAGAAAAGTGATTGTTCCCCTCGAATTCTTACAATAATAGGGAAGTCAAAAGCAATAGAAGCACAACCAGGGAAGAGCTTATAAATCTTCCCTGGCTCCGTTCTTATTAACTCTCCTCTGTGAGGTATAAGATTTTTTGCTTTCGGATACAAAAATTTTGCGCCTCTAAGAAAATGGAAGGCCTCCGGGTAAAACGTGGTTGGAATTATGATCTTTATTTTGGGATTATATAGTAAAGTTGTTTCCAATCCCCAAAAATGATCAAGGTGCTCATGAGTAACGTAAAGAAACTCTATATCTTTATACATTAACATTTCATCTACTTTTTCTTCCTTAAATCGCTTGTCCATCCATTTTGGATCCCAACCAGTATCTACAAGAAACTTATGATGTTTCCCATCGAGAGTTTCTACATCGATCAAAGAACAGCTACCAGCACAATTATTGCGATTCCAGTCTATCTCCCATTGACTAACTCCCAATCCTTTTCTGAGATTTCCCTTTCCCGCTTGCTTAATGTCCGAGAGCAGTAACGGGTTGCTCCACCAACCAGTCTCACTAATACATTTTATCCTCACACTTTTACAAACTCCAATATCAATCTTCTTACTCACTGCCCCTAACGCCTTTGATGAGACCATAGATCCCACTCCCAAAGCTGCCGCCCCCACCCCCAAGGTCTTCAAAAAATCTCTTCTGTTCATCTCTTCCATTTTCCCCCCGTAAATAAGCTTGTTTATAGTATGCTCCTCCCATTCCTTACTGAAAACCCCTCTCTATAGCCTAAACTCTCTCACCTCCCTCCTTCATCATTAATGGTTAAGATAATCTCTCGAACACTCGGCATCCCTCAAGGCCTTCAGATCGATGCCTATCTCCTCAGGTTCTGGAAATGGAATTTTATTATCTCTCAGAAATGAAGCCAGATCCTTTGGCAGCACTCGCCAGTGCCCTGATGCCCCCACCCGATATCCTTTAATAATTCCCCTTTGCAGCCATCTCTTAACAGTTTCCCTCGAATGGTGACAAATACGAGCGATTTG
>Ga0180300_10000544_pt1 | contig 16635 bp, 17 predicted proteins | sample GuaBasSediGuay15_FD_121798 | JGI IMG/M metagenome (GOLD analysis project Ga0180300, IMG submission 121798) | Subseafloor sediment microbial communities from Guaymas Basin, Gulf of California, Mexico - Guay15, Core 4569-2, 21-24 cm | ecosystem: Environmental > Aquatic > Marine > Hydrothermal... | reverse complement strand
GGAGGCAGGTAACAAACTCCCAAGAGGGTTCAAAGACCCAGGAAAAATGGAGTTCTCCTGCCTCATCCTTTTTATCATATCAAGTATTCAAATCTATAAATAACATGAATTATTCGTAGGAGGAAAAATAATGAATGAAAAAATGCGGTCTATAGAAATTCTTTTAGTAGAGGATAATCCCGGAGATATTAGATTAACGATTGAGGCTTTAAAAGATAGTAAATTAAAGAATAATCTTCATGTAGTTAAAGACGGTTTAGAAGCAATATCCTTTCTTCGTAAGAAAGGGAAATATTCAAATGTCCCTCGTCCGGATTTAATTTTACTGGATTTGAATTTACCAAAGAAAAATGGAAAGGATGTGCTTGCAGAAATAAAAAATGACCCCGAATTAAAAAGAATTCCGGTTGTTGTTTTAACGACTTCAAATGCAGAGGAAGATATAATTAAATCTTATGAGTATCATGCAAATTGTTATATTACAAAGCCTGTGGATTTTGAACAGTTCATAAAAGTTGTGAAGAAAATTGAGGATTTTTGGTTTACAATTGTAAAATTGCCCATCAAATAGAGAGGAAAATAATGGAAACAAAAAATTATAATATTCTTTTAATTGAAGATAATCCTGGAGATGTAAGATTGATACAGGAAATGCTAAAAGAAATAAAAGGAGTGAATTTCAATTTTCAGCATGCTGGTAGACTTTCCGAAGGCTTGGAGATTTTAATTCGAAATGGCATAGATGTGGTTTTGCTTGATTTATCACTTCCGGATTCACAAGGCCTTGAAACTTTTAATAAATTACATGAGAAAATTCCAGATATAGCCGTGATAGTTCTTACAGGTCTTGATGATTCAACAATTGGAGTTAAAGCGGTTCAACAAGGTGCACAGGATTATTTGGTTAAGGGAAAAGTGGATGGTCAACTTCTGTTTCGCTCTATATGTTATGCTGTGGAAAGACAACAGATGATGAAAAAGTTAAAGGAATTAGCGACTACTGATGAACTTACAGGCTTATATAATAGGAGAGGATTTCTAACCTATGGCAAAGAATTACTCAAAGTGGCTAAAAGAATGGATAGAGCTATATTCCTTCTATATGTGGATCTTGATGGAATGAAGTTGATAAATGATAATTTTGGTCATCAGGAAGGAGACAAAGCATTAAAAGAGATCTCGAATATTCTCAAAAAAAAATTTCAGAAAATCCGACGTAATAGCCCGAATAGGTGGAGACGAATTCGTTGTACTTGGTTTAATAACATCCTGGAGTGGGAAAAAAACGCTTTCCGAGATATTAATAGGCAGACTTGAGAAGAAATTGGAGGTTTTTAATTCTAAAAATAATGTGCCTTATAAATTGTCAATAAGTGCAGGACTTGTTGCTTTTGAATCAGATAGTATCAAAGATATTAATGAACTTCTTGAGGAAGCAGATAAATTGATGTACGAGCAAAAAAAGAGAAAGCAGAAAAATAGCGAAATTAAATGAATATTCGAAAAGAAGTAGTAGAAGCGGAGAGAAGAATAAGAAATTATATTAGAGAAACTCCTCTTGAGTTTTCCTCTTATTTAAGTCAAAAGTATAATGCCAATGTATATCTTAAACTCGAAAATTTCCAAATCACGGGTTCTTTTAAAATAAGGGGGGCAATAAATAAATTTTTATCTTTAAATGAAGGGGAAAGAGAAAAGGGTGTAATTACAGCTTCTTCAGGTAATCATGGAATAGCAATTGCCCATGTTTTAAAAAAATTTGGCTGCAAAGGCACAATATATTTGCCTCAATCTGCTTCTCCAGCAAAAATAGAGATTCTTCGTTCATATGGGGTAAATATTGAATTTTATGGAAATGACTGTATTGAGGCAGAGATGACAGCAAAGAAGATCGCAAAAGAAAAGAAGCTCATATATATCTCTCCTTATAATGATCTAAAAATTATCGGAGGTCAAGGAACAATAGCTGTCGAGATTGAAAGACAATTAAAAGACATCGATATAATCCTTGTTCCAGTAGGAGGAGGGGGATTGATCTCAGGAATTGCAGGATATTTTAAAAATGTGAATTCGAAAATCAAAATTGTCGGCTGTCAACCTCGGAATTCTCCTATTATGTATGAATCTATTAAAGCAGGAAAGATATTAGCGATTGAATCTAAACCCACTATTTCAGATGGAACAGCAGGAGGGATTGAGGAAGGGGCGATAACTTTTAATATATGCAAAAAATATGTAGATGATTACGTAATTGTTGAAGAAGAAGAAATTAAGGAAGCAATAAAGTTAATTCTTGATAAACATTCAATGCTAATCGAAGGGGCAGGTGCTCTATCAGTAGCTTGTTTTCTAAAAGAGAGAGAAAAATTTGTGGGTAAGAATGTTGTTTTGCTAATAAGTGGTGCAAGAATTAGTCTTGAGAAAATAAGTGAAATTATTTGTTCTAAGTAGTAATTTGAACTTTTATTTGGTTTATGATACCCTTTTAGGAAATGAAAATAAAGAAAGTTATATTAATAGAACCAAAAACTTCGGGATTACATGTCTTTTCCAAAATAAAATTGATACGACTTTCTCTTCCCTGCTTGGCGTCCATTTTAAAAGAAATTGGATGCGAGGTTAAAATATATTTTGAGGAAATAACTCCAATAAATTGGGAGGATGTTAAAAGTGCAGATTTAATAGGAATATCTTCTCTCACTTGCACGATCGAAGAAGCTCTAAGGATTGCTAAGATTGCGAAAGTGCTTAAGAAGCCAGTTGTAATGGGAGGTCCTCATGTGACTTTTGAGCCTCTCACAGCCTTAAATTCTTATTGCGATTTTGTAGTAAGGGGAGAGGGGGAAGAAACCTTTAAAGAATTGATCATTTCTCTTAGAGAGAATAAACCACTGGACGGAATAAAGGGTCTTTCTTATAAAGATGAAAATAATCGCATTCATCATAATCCTTTTCGGCCTCTTACGCCAGATTTGGATAGTTTCCCTGACCCTGATTTTACTTCTGTAATAAATAGGGAAAAATTGAAAATCATTCCTATTTCTACATCTCGAGGTTGTCCTTATAATTGCGATTTTTGTTCTGTTACAACTTTTTTTGGGCATAAATATAGAATGAGGAGTATTGAGAGAGTAATAAGAGAAATAAAAAATTTATTTCCGAAGCCGAAAAGATTATTCATAGTGGATGATAATTTTGTAGTCGATAGAAAAAGAACTATTGAACTCTTAAGAGAAATGATAAAGGAAAAGATAAATATTCCATGGTCAGCTCAAGTTAGAGTTGAAGTTGCAGAAGATGATGAAATTCTTTATTTAATGAGGAAGGCAGGATGTTACTGGGTTCATATAGGCTTTGAGTCAATTAATCCAAAATCTCTGGAAGGAGTTCATAAGAAGCAGAGAATTGATGATTATAAGAAAGCAGTGGAAAAATTTAATAAATTCGGTATTAATGTCCACGGAATGTTTATCTTTGGTTTCGATGAGGATGAACCCAATATTTTTCAAAAGACGGTAAAATATGCCTCTAAAATAAAACTTTCAACAGTTCAATTTTTAATTCTTACCCCAATTCCTGGTTCAAAACTTTATGAAAAATTTAAGGAGAGAGCAAGAATATTTACAAGAAAATGGTCCTTCTATGATGGGCACCATGTTGTTTTTAATCCTTTAAAAGTATCCTCTTATTTGTTGCAGAAAGAAACAATTATTGCAATGAAAAAATTTTATTCTCTATCCGAAACCATTAAAATGTTATTCACAAATCTGCCTTCAAAAAATAATATTAAAAAATTATATTTTAGATTTGCGGGTTTCTTTCTTGTAAGAAAATGGTTGCGTGACAAAAAAAACAGATTATTTCTCAGTATTTTGAAGGGAAAAGAGAGCCTGGAGAGGGCTTAATAGACTTTATCCGAAATGTATCTGAAAAAGTCTCTTTCTATTTTATTGATATTTTTTTTAAATATTATATTATCCTTTCCTTTTTCTTTCCCTCTTCATGTAACAAAATTGAAAAATGGTTTAACAGTTGTTCTTTCCGAAGATCATTCTTTTCCAGTTGTGACTGTCCTTGTGGCATATAAAGCTGGTTCAATAAATGACCCTCCTGGAAAGTGGGGTACAATGTATTTATTACAGCATATGATGTTTCAAGGTTCCGAAAATATTGATAGTATGGAGCATTTACTTTATGTGAATCAGGCCGGAGGAGAACTGAATGCATTGATTTTCGAGGACAGGACTTTTTTTTATCAGACACTTCCCTCAAATTATTTATCATTAGTTCTCTGGTTAGAATCTGATAGAATGCTTTCTCTTAGATTTTCTTCTTATGGATTCGAAGAATTAAAAGCAAGACTTCTTGAAGATATTAAATATAAATTAGAAAACCAGCCTTATTTAACTACATATTTTAGATTTGATCAACTTATTTTTCCGGATCCACATTATAGTCATCCAGTGATTGGGACAGAAGAGTCTGTAAAAAGGATATCTCTTGAAGATGTAAAAAAATGTTATTATTCTTGCTATGCTCCCAATAATGCCATTCTTATTATTGTTGGAGATTTTGAGCAGGAAAAAACAATGCATATGGTTAGGAAATACTTTGAATCTATTCCGAAAAGAAAAATTTCATCAATATCTTTTCCTGAATTTATTCCTGAACGGGAGATCGTTAAAACCTATAAAAATGTTTTTATTCCTCTTCCTGTTATACATTTAGGGTATTTAATCCCTCTATCTGTATATTCTGATTATTATCCTTTAAAACTCCTCGAATATATTCTTCTTAAAGGTAAAAGCTCTCGACTATTGAGCCGATTAATTGAAAAAGAGAGGCTTGCCTTTCAGCTTGATGGAGGAATAGAAAGGAAAGGAAATTTATTAATATTTAAAATTTTTGTTATTAATAATAATATCTTGACAATGGATAGATGCTTGAACATTATTATTTCGGAGATAGATAAATTGAAAAGAAAGCGTATTTCAGAGAAAGAATTGCAGAGAATAAAGAATAAATTTAAAGCAGACTATTACAGGAAATTTTCTTCGACCCTCGAAAAAGCAATTTTTCTTGCAAATCAAATAATTGATCAGAAATCTATAGATTCCCTTAATGAAGAGTTAAACAATTATATGAAAGTTACTTCTATTGATTTAATGAGAGTTGTAAACAGATATTTTTTATCAAAAAATAGAGTAATTTTAAAAATTATACCAAAATAGATAAAAATGATGGGAAGAGATAAGATTTTATATCTTATACTTTTAACTCTTCTTTTTTTTTCACAGATTTTCTCCCAAGAAGAATTTAGAAAATTTCCTCCAAGTCCTGAACCTTTTAAAGAATTCAGATTTCCTAAAGAAAAGAATTATAAATTAGCAAATGGTTTAAATATTTCCTTTTTTTATAGAAAGAATACACCAATTATTACACTTTGTTTACTTGTTTCAGCAGGAGAAATTTATTCCCCAAAAGATCTACCTGGTTTAGCAACTATTACTGCAGAGTTGTTAGATAATGGCACAGATGTCATTTCGTCGGAACGAATTAAGGAAGAAATAGAGTATATAGGTGGTCGATTTTCCGTAAAAACAGAGGCAGATTATTCTATCATTTACTTCAGCTTTTTAGAGGAATATATTAATGAAGCGCTGGATATTTTAAAGAAGATTATTGTAGAACCTTCTTTTCCTCAAAAAGAGGTAGCTAAAGAAACAAGAGAACTTTTTTTTAAACTTAAAAAAAAGAAATTGAATCCGAGTTTTCTCGGAAAAGAAAGGCTTTTTAAGGTTTTATTTCCAGAAGGTCATCCTTATCACAACTTTTTTCCAAAGCCTGATTCTTTACGAAAAATTAATAGAAAGAAGATTCTTGAATTTTATAAAACTTATTATCGTCCGAACAATTCCTCTCTTATTGTTATTGGAGATTTGAATTTTAGAGAATTAATTAGGAAAGTAAGCCACTATTTAAATGTTTGGGAATCAAGAGAAATTCCTAAAATTCTATTTCCTCCTGTAGAAACTCATAAAGGAAAAATTATATATTTTGTAGATTCTCCTTCTACCCAGCGACCTTTCATCTGTCTTGGAAATTTATTTTTCCTCACTAATAAAATGGATTATTTCCCTTTACTCGTTCTAAATCAGATTTTAGGAGGAACCACCACCTCTCGCCTTTTTATGAATTTAAGAGAAACTAAAGAAATTGCTTTCAGTGCCAGAAGTCATCTTGAATTTTTCAAAAATTGTGGAGTTTATATCCTTGAAGCTGAAGTAAAACCAGAAGCGGTAAAAGAATCGATTGAAGAATGTATTTCTGAGTTAAAAATGATAACAAATTCAAGAATTCCGCTTCTTGAATTAGAACAGGCAAAATATTATTTAATTGGAAATTTTCCAATTCAGTTAAATAAGGAAAATGGTTTAATAAATTTTCTAATAAAAAGATTCATAGTAGGGTTAGGTGAAAAAAAATGGAATAGATATCAGCACAATATTATGTCAGTGGACCAGGAGATGGTTTCCTCAATATCAAAAAAATATTTCGTCTCACCTCCAGCAATAGTAGTGGTAGGGAGTAGAAAAAAAATTTTAGAGCCACTTTTGGATTTTGAAATTATCGAGGTCTATGACACAGAAGGAAATTTAAAATATAAAATAGAAAAGGGAATAAAATGAGATGAAGTTGGTAGAATGCGTTCCTAATTTCAGTGAAGGAAGAGACGAAAAAAAGATAAAAGCTATAGCTTCGGAAGTAGAAAGTATTAAAGGAGTAAGAATACTTGATATCCATTCTGGTAGAACAACTAACAGAACAGTTATTACATTTATAGGTGAATTGGAAAAAGTTAAAGAGGCTGCTTTCAAGGCTATAAAAAAAGCTATCAGAGTAATTGATATGAGATTTCATAAAGGAGTACATCCAAGAATAGGAGCAGTAGATGTATGTCCTTTTGTTCCCTTAAAAAATACAACGATGGAGGAATGCGTGCAAATAGCAAGAGAACTTGGCAAGAAGATAGGGGAAGAACTTGAACTTCCTGTATATCTTTATGCAGAAGCTGCTATTTTTCCTGAAAGAAGGAATTTAGAGAATATACGCAGAGGAGAATATGAAGGATTACAGCAAAAATTAAATGATCCAAAATGGAGTCCTGATTTTGGTCCTGCTAAATTTGATCCTAAAAGTGGGGCAATTATAATAGGAGCAAGAGATTTTTTAATTGCATATAATATTAATTTGGATACCACAGATAAAAAAATTGCACATGAAATTGCATTAAACATAAGGGAGTCAGGAAGATATAAAAGGAACGAAAAAGGAAGAATCCTGAGGAATGAGAAAAATGAGCCCATAAGAATTCCTGGTAAGTTAAAATATGTTAAGGCAATAGGATGGTATATTGATGAATATAAGAAAGCTCAGGTTTCAATTAATTTGATAAATTATAAAAAAACTCCTCTTCATGTCATATTCGAAGAAGTTAAAAAGGAAGCAAAAGAATTTGGAGTGAAAGTCACTGGGAGTGAAATTATTGGTTTAGTTCCAAAAGATGCTATATTAACTGCAGGTAGGTTTTATATGACTCAACAAGGAAAAGAGAGCAATGATGAAAGACAGATGATTCAAACTGCCATTGAATACTTAGGATTAAATGATACGCTTCCTTTTATACCGGAAAAAAAGATTATAGAGTATCAGCTTAATTTTGATAAAATTTAAAAAAATTTATTATTAATGAAGAAAAATCTTTTAATTACAGGGAGACCCGGTTGTGGAAAGACTACTTTAATCAAAGAAATTATTAAGCTTTATCCAGATAAATTCGGAGGATTCTATACTGAAGAGATTCGAGAAAAAGGTAAAAGAAAAGGTTTTAAAGTATGTCCCCTTTATGGAAAAGAGAGTATTTTTGCAGATGTAAATTATGAAAGTCCTTTCAAGGTTGGAAAGTACGGAGTGAACATAAAAAATTTTGAGAATACAGGAGTAGAAGCTATTAGAAGGGCAATTGGGACTTCAAAGATAATAGTAGTGGATGAGATTGGTAAAATGGAATTATTTTCAGAAAAATTTAAAAGGGAATTAATTAAAGCATTGGACTCAAAACAAAAGGTTTTGGCTACAATTACATTGAGTAATCTTGAATTTGTAAATAAAATAAAGAAAAGGGATGATTGTGATGTTCTTTTCCTTAGCAGAGAGAATTTTGATTTAATATTAAATAATATAAAAAAATGGATTTCAATTTAATATGGCAGAGATAAAACCATTTACGCCAGTAAAACTTATTTGTGGAATAATAGCATCAGATAAAAAAATTTTTGAGCTTGCGGAAGAAGAACTTTCCCTTCTTTATGGAGAAATTGATTATTCTTCAAATTTTATTCCTTTTAATTTTACTGATTACTATGAGAGACAAATGGGACCAAATCTAAAAAGGAAATTTATCAGTTTTAAGGAATTAATCGATCCAAGTGAGTTGAGTCAAATTAAAATCAGAACAAATCAATTAGAAGAGGAGATTAGAAAAAAATTAAAATTGGAAATAAGAGCCGTGAATTTAGATCCGGGATATTTAACTCGTTCAGCCCTCATTATAGCTACTGCTAAAAATTTTGCTCATAGAGTTCCTTTAAAAGATGGCATTTATGCTCACCTGGAATTGCTCTTCAGGAAAAAAGAAATTAAAGTTTTAGAATGGACATATCCTGATTTCAAAACAGAAGAGTATCAAAGAATATTTCTCGAAATTAGAAAAATTTATCTGAGTCAATTAAAAAATTTAAGGAGAGAAAAAGATGGTTCCTAAGAGAGTAAAAGATTCGCAAGTAGAAATGAGAGAGTTGGTTTTACCTAATGATACAAATCCACTTGGTACAATATTGGGAGGAAAAGTTATGCATTTAATGGATGTTGCTGCTGCAATGTCAGCTATGAAACACAGTGGAAAAACAGTGGTTACTGTTTCAGTGGATCATATTGACTTCCTTTCTCCTATAAAAATGGGACAGATTATCGTAATTAAAGCCTCTGTAAACTATGTTCACAGAACTTCAATGGAGGTTGGAGTAAAAGTATGGGCAGAGGATTTTAAAACTGGTAAAAAAACTCATACAAGTTCAGCCTATTTTACTTTTGTTGCTCTTGACGAAAATGGAAAGCCAACCCGGGTTCCAGAGATAATTCCCGAAACGGAAGAGGAGAAAAGAAGATATAGAGAAGCTCAGGAGAGAAGAAAAGCAAGATTAGCAAGAAGAAAAAAATAAATTAAGATGAGCTTTTCCTATTTCTGAAATGTTTTAAGTAATTTACACAATAATTATCTTTTCCTAATACTGCCTCTGTTGAAAATAAAAAATCGATAAGTTCATTATCCAGAGGGTCAACAATAGCAGCATCCAGTCCTAAATATTTTGCGATTATAAAAAGGGTTCTATTCAAGAGCTTCCTATTTGGTAAGCCAAAGGATATATTACTTATTCCAGCAATTGTTTTTACAGTTGGAAGTTCCTCTTTTATTTTTTTAAGCGAATTTAGAAATAATAGCCCAGCTTTTGAATCAGTGCCTATTGGACGGACAAGGGGGTCTATAAAGATATTTTCCTCTGAAACCCCATTTGCCTTCAATTCATTTACAATTTTTCTTGCAATTTCTAATGCTTGATCAGGAGAAGATGGTAAACCAGTTGCATCAAGACATAAAGCAATTATTTTTGGTTTAAATTTTTTAATTAAAGGAAGATATTTTTTAATTTTTTCTTCTTCCCCTGTTATAGAATTTAAAATAGCAGTTCCTTTGTGTATTTCCAGTGCTTTTTCCATTGCTTCAGGATTAGGGGTATCTATACAAAGGGGAATATTAATTTCCTCTTGGATAATAGGTATTGCCCATTTTAAAATATCAATTTCTTCTTCAAGAAGTGCTGCTGCATTTATATCAAGAAAATGAGCTCCCGCCTCTTTCTGCTTTTTGGCTTCCTCAAGCAAAAAATGTACATTTCTTTTCTTGAAAGCTTCAAAAACAGATTTTCTGCTTGAATTGAGTCTTTCGCCTATGATGATCATTTTTTAAAATCGAAAAATGAAAATCGAAAACTGGGAGTTGTGGGATTTGTTTTGTTTTTTCATTAGTCTATTATTTAGATTGTTTTATTATTTGTGAAATTTTTTCTATATAATGAGGGTCAGTCCCACAGCATCCGCCAATGATGTTTGCTCCCTTTTTTATAATTTCAGGTATGTATTTCACATAATCTTCAATTGTCTGTTCATAATTTATATTTCCTTCTCCGTCAATAATAGGTTGCCCGGCGTTAGCTTGAATGATCACAGGTAAATCCGTACATTTTCTTATTTTTTCTACCAGGGGAATCATTTCCTTACTATTTAATGTGCAATTTGCTCCTACTCCATCAGCGCCCTCTTTTTCTAATTTCTCTATAGTCTCTTCAACAGTATTTCCCATTAGAGTAAAAAATCCTTTTTTTGTTTTATTAAAAGTTAAAGAGACAAATACCGGTAAATTACCGGCTTTTTTTGCCCCTCTCAAAGCACATATAGCCTCTTTTAGGTCGTACATAGTTTCTATCATTATAAAATCAACACCACCTCTGATAAGTGCAGCAGTCTGTTCGTAAAAGATTTCTTCGAATTCTTCGGTTTTATAAGGACCATAGGGTTCGAGAAACTTTCCAGTTGGTCCTATGTCTCCTCCTACATATTTATTTTCAGGTCTAACTTCACATGCTAATTGTGCACCTTTTAAATTAATCTCAAAAGCCCTTTCTTCTAACCCATATTGAGATAATTTTAATTTATTTCCCCCAAAAGTATTTGTTAAAACCGCGTCTGAGCCTGCATCGAAATAGCCACGGTGAATATTTTTTATAATTTCAGGTTTCTCAAGGTTCCAAAATTCAGGGCAGGTTCCCTTTGGGAGTCCTAATTTAATAAGTTGGGAACCATTAGCCCCGTCAAAAAGAATTATCCTTTCTTTTACAAGATTAAGAATCGATTTCTTTTTATTCATCCTCAAAGGAAGAAATTTCCCTTAATTTAGCGATTATTTCTGGAAGTTCCTTCAAAACCACTTTAATATCTTCTTCTGTGTTGAATCTACCCAGAGAGAAGCGAATGCTTGAACGGGCAATTTCAGGTCTTAGACCAATTGCGGAAAGAACATGAGAAGTTTCCTCAGAGCCCTCGCTGCAAGCAGAGCCTGTTGAAACATATATTCCCTTGGTTGCTAAAGCAAGCAATATTGCTTCACCTTCGAGTCCTATAAAACTAAAGTTTAATGTCGATTTTACCCTTTTTTCCGGATGACCATTAAATTTGACTTTTGGAATGTTTTTCTCTATACCTTCCTTTAACATATTGGCCAATTTTTCAATTCTCTTTAGATCCTTATTTCCCTTTTCTCGAATAATTTTCGCAGCTTCTCCAAATCCAATTATTCCTATGGTATTTTCTGTGCCTGCTCTGAGAAGTCTCTCTTGATGCCCTCCATAAATTAAAGGAGATATTTTTACCCCTTTTCTGATATAAAGGGCTCCTACTCCTTTCGGCCCATAAATTTTATGGGCAGAAATTGAAAGTAAATCAACTCCTAATTTATCAACATTTACCTCAATTTTTCCAAGGGTCTGTACTGCATCTGTGTGTAGAAGAACACCTTTTCTTCTTGCTATTTTACTTATTTCTTCAATAGGTTGAATGGTTCCAATTTCGTTATTGGCGTGCATAATAGATATTAAAGCTGTCTTATCCGTTATGGAATCTTCCAAAACCTTTAAATCCACAACTCCATATTCGTCAACCGGGAGATAGGTAACTTTAAATCCTTTTTTTTCAAGATACTGGCAAGTGCTCATTATAGCTGGATGTTCAATGGAAGAAGTAATTATTTCATTTTTATTTGGGTATGCATCCAATATTCCTCTAAGTGCAAAATTATCAGCTTCAGTTCCAGATCCTGTAAAAATTATTTCGTTTTTATTTGCCCCAATAACTTTCGCAATTTCCTCTCTTGCTTCCTCTATCATTTCTTTAACTTCTCTTCCTATTGGATAAAGGGAAGACGGGTTTCCAAAGTGTTCTTTTAAAAAACTGATCATTTTTTCAGCTACACGGGGCTCAAGCGGGGTAGTTGCATTATTATCAAGGTATATCATGGCGAACTCCTTTCACTACTAATTATATCAATTTCCTAAAGAAAATTAAAATAAAGGATTAATAATTAACCCGGATTTCAATTTTGGATAAAAATCCGTTGACTTATGAGGCATTAATTCTCCATTTTTTACAATATCTCTTATTTGGTGAAGGGTTACAGGATTAAGCAAACAGATCATTTGATATTCTTTTTTATTGACTTTTTCTATTCCTTCATCGAGTTTTCGGATATATGAGACATTATTTTCTACGGAAAATTCACGGTCAGTAAGTTCGGAAAATTTATCAATAATCAGAGAGTGCAGAATTGAAACATCAAGTCTTTTCCATTCTTTTGATTTGCCGGAGTTAATTTCTTTATCGAGAATATCTTCAGACTTGAGACGGAGGATATAAAATTTTCTGAAATCAGATACATAAATAGCGAAAATATGATTTTCTTTGGCAAGAATATTCTTTACCTCACTTATAATTGATTTATCTTCTATATTAGACCATGGTTTTTCTTCAATTTCAAAATATAGGGAAAGAAGATTTTTAAGATTTGGCTCACTGAGTTTCTCTAATCCTTTTACTAAACGATAGGTTGGTAAAATGACTAATCCGGGGTCATCAAGATTAAACAGGGTCATCATAATATAATTGAAGGGTTCGTCTCCTTTCACCTTTCCAAGTTTTTTTATCATTTCATCTCTATAATTTAATGAAGTTTCATATCTATGATGGCCATCGGCTATGATTAATACTTTATCAGCCATCAATTTTTGAATCTCTCGGATTACATTGTCATCTTTTATTACCCATAATCTATGAATAATTCCATCCTCATCCTTTACATCGCAAGTCTGAAGAGATTTTGGAAGAATTTCATTAATTTTTTTATTTACAAGGAAATCCGGATCTTCGTAGAGAAGGAAGATCTGCTCTGTATTTGAATTGGTTGCCCTTAATAAGTTAAGCCGATCCTCTTTTGGTTTGGGGAAAGTCTTTTCATGAGGAAGAATTTTTTTTGAAGAAAAATCTTCTAATTTTACTCTTGCGATAAGCCCTTTTCTTCTTTTTATCTCACCGTCTACTTTGAATTCCTGTTCATAAACATAAAATGAATCTTTATCTTCTCTAATAAAAATTCCTTTTTCAAGCCATTCATCAAGATAAAGCTTTGCTCTTTTATATTTATTTCTTTCAGGATGATCAGGTTCGATATCCTTGCCTAAAATAATCCTTACAATGTTATACGGATGCCTCTTATAATATTCCTCCTGCATTTCAGGTGTAATTCGGTCATATGGTTCAGTTATTAATTTCTCAAGTGGTAATTTTTCAGAATCATATCTTATACCCCTAAAAGGTTGCAATTCAGCCATTTTAATCCTCCTTAAAAATTAAAAATTTTCTTTTGGGATTATAATAAATTCTCTTTCAATATTTTTACAGCTTCTAATCCAGCTCTTGCTTGACCCTCTTTCGCAGAAGCACCAAGATGGGGGAGAGCAATTACATTTGGATGGTCCACAAGCTCGAAATTATCAGTGGGCTCCTTTTCCCACACATCAATAGCTGCAGCTTTTACCTTTCCAGAATTAAGGGCATTAAGCAGAGCTTTTTCATCTACTACTCCACCTCTTGCAACATTTATCAATATTACCCCATCTTTCATTGAGTTAAATTCTTTTTCACTGATTAAATGTTTTGTTTCTTCAGTAAGAGGGATATGGAGGGTTATTATGTCGGAATTTGAAAGAAGTTCCTCGAAAGAAACTTGTCTAACATTAAGGTCTGTTTCAATTTTTATTACATCATAAGCAATCACTTTCATACCAAAAGCTAAAGCCCTTTTTGCAACTTCTTTACCAATCCTTCCAAAACCTATAATTCCAAGAGTTTTTTCATAAAGTTCAGTTCCTGAAAATAACTTTTTCTCCCATTTATGATTTTTCATGGACATATTAGCCTGAGCAATGTTTCTCACCGCAGCAAGCATCAGCCCCATTGTAAGTTCCGCAACAGAGATAGTAGTAGCTGCAGGAGTATTTGCAACTTTAATTCCTTTTTTCTTGGCAGCTTCTAAATCAATATTATCCAATCCGATTCCAGCTCTCACAATGATTTTTAAATTTTCAGCAGCGTCTATAACTTTTGAAGTTACTTTTGTTGCACTTCGAACAACAATACCATCAAAGGGAGGAATGGTTTTTATTAATTCTTCTTCATTCATTCCGGTTTTCACATTCACTTCAAATTCAGAAACTTTCTTTAATTCATCAATTGCTAAAGGACTTATTGAATCGGCAATTAAAATTTTTCTCATTGCCATTTCTCCTTTAGTATTTTTTGGGCAGCTTCAACTGAAGCCCCCATTTCAAATTTGTAACCTAATTCAGAAAGGGTCATTTCCAGAGCAGAGAGAGCTGTAATTACATCAAAACCACCCATATACCCTAAATGAGCAATTCTAAATATTTTTCCTTTATAAGGATCCTGACCTCCAGCAATATAAGCCTTGTATTTTCCCTGCATTTTCTTTACCAGTTGTATACCATCGATTCCCTCTGGAACTTTCACTGCTGTTACTATATTTCCAGGAATTTTAGATAACAATTCCAATCCTATTGCTTTTACTCCTGCTCTTGTTGCTTCTCCTAATATGCGATGATGTTCAATTAGTCCTTCCAAAGTTATGGATTTAATTATATCAAGAGCTTTCTTCTGCTGAATGATTAAGGAAACAGCTGGTGTGAAAGGCGTAGTGTCTTTCCCAAGACTTTTTCTGTATTTCTTTGCATCGAAATAGAATTTAGGTAAAGTGGATTTTTCGACCAGTTTCCAAGCCTTTTCGCTAAAAGCAATATAAGCAAGACCAGGGGGAATCATAAAAGATTTTTGGGAACCAGCTACCAAAACATCTACTTTCCATTCATCCATTGGACAGGGTGTTGCTCCGATTCCCGATATTCCATCCACCACTAAGACAGCATCAGTTTTAGATACAACTTCTCCATAGCCCTTTATATCATAAACAGAGCCCGAGGAGGTTTCTGATAAAGTAGAAAATACTGCTTTGGTATCAGGATTTGCTTTTAGTTCCTCCTCTAATTGTTCTTTTGTAAAAGGTTCACCCCATTCTAATTTTATTTCATGCACATTTGCTCCATATGCGCGACATATATGGCCCCATCTTTCACCAAATTTTCCTCCATTAATTGTGATTACCTTATCTCCTGGGCATAACAAATTTACTACGGCGGCTTCCATTGCGCCAGTGCCTGAAGATGTAAGTACATATACATCCTCTTTTGTCTGGAAGACATATTTAAGCCCCTCTATAACTTCCATTAATATTTTTGAGAACTCAGGAGTTCTGTGATGTATTATAGCCTCTGATGCTACAGCTAATACTTCATCAGGTATAGGTGTTGGTCCTGGTGAAAGTAAATAGTATTTTTTAATCATGATACCTCCTTGCTTGTGAATTTTATGATTTTTGAATACCTAAACTAAAATAACAAAAAAAAATTCTTTCGTCAATTAATAATAATTTAAAAAATTGTTGACGATTTTTTGAGTGATTTCAGAATCCCTGGGAGGTGAATTTAAAGCTCTTTGATAAATATATGTGTATTCTATATGGCGAAATTTTGCTTTATACAAAAGTTCTTTTCCCTGTTCTATATTTATTTCAGGATGAAATTGAATTCCCCATACGGGTTTATCCAAATATTGGAAAGCTTGAATATCACAACTCGCCGATGAAGCAAGAATATTAAACTGAGGGGGGAGATCGAAAACTTCATCAAAATGAGAACTAAAAGCATAAACTCTGTCATTAATGCCTCTAAAAATGCTGTTTTTATTATAAATTTTGATCTCAATCCAGCCTACCTCTGGATTTTTCCTCCTTCTTACATTTTTATAACCGCAGAGTGCAACTGTAATTAATTGATGGCCAAAGCAGCTTCCAAGGATGGGAATTCCTCTATCAATTACTTTTTTAATAAGTTCTATTTCCTTTGAAATCCACTCAGCCTTTTCTAAAATTGAATATTCCGAGCCTGAAAGAATTATATGAGTAAAATTTTCATTCAAAGAAGGGAATTCGTTATTTATTGCACGATAGGTAACAAATTCTTTTATAAAAGGTTTCCAGTGATTTACAGGATTATAAAAAACATGGTCAATAGAATTGTCAATAAAAGCTATTTTTGTCATTTTTCTTAGATTTTTAATTTTATCATTAAATCAGAGTTAAAAGAAATAGAAATTGACTTCCAAAAGAAATGATGTTAAAAGGAAAAAGAGGAGATAGAAATGAAGAGAAGAGAAAGGAGAAAGTTGAAGGAAGACGAACTTGTTTCAACTCTTACAAAATTGACTCGTTTTGCGAGGAAACATCAAAGAGAGTTGTATTTTTTAGGTGTTATAGTCATTATTGGATTAGTATTATTT
>Ga0180300_10000543_pt1 | contig 16639 bp, 15 predicted proteins | sample GuaBasSediGuay15_FD_121798 | JGI IMG/M metagenome (GOLD analysis project Ga0180300, IMG submission 121798) | Subseafloor sediment microbial communities from Guaymas Basin, Gulf of California, Mexico - Guay15, Core 4569-2, 21-24 cm | ecosystem: Environmental > Aquatic > Marine > Hydrothermal... | reverse complement strand
CTACCCACGCTTCTGTCCTAACTGCGGGCAGCCGCTGACCGGATACCAGGACACCTGTCCCCGCTGTGGCTATAGAATGAGCCCGAGATAGCGGGCTCTTGCGTGGATTGGCCTGAAGGATGCGGTAGAGACTTCAGGCCCCTGGCTAAAAAATGCTGGCTAGAGGGTCTCGAGTATCTTCCTGAGATTCTCGAGGCAGCGCCTAACGCACTCTAGCGGTGGGTAGCGGTACGTCTCCTGCTCCACGATGTACCACTCGGTGCCGCCAATTTTCTGGCATAGCTCTATAAGTTCACGCCACCTGACTTCTCCTTCTCCCAGGATCGCGTTAGGATCTGTGCGTGAGTACTCCTTGAGGTGTATCGTCTTTATACGGCCTGGGTACCGCCTAATCAGGCCTAGGACATCGTCCATGCTTAGGCCAGCGTGCATAGCGTTCCCCACGTCTATCTGCAGTACAACATCGGGTGTAGTGGCTCCAGCGAATATGTCCCACCCCATCTCACCATCAAACTTCTTGAACTCCTCTACGTGGTTGTGGTAGCCCACGTACATGCCCTCCCTCTTGAGCCTCTCAGCCACTCTATTGAAGAAGCGGGCCGTCTTTAGCCACGCCTCCCTGCTATTCCTCATCTCTTCAGGCAGCCAGGGGACTATGAGGTACTTATTGCCCAACTCCTTGTTGAAGCGTATCGTCTCCTCGAGCTTGTCTCCCATTAACGTGTCCACACCGAGGTGTGATCCAGCGACCTCGAGGCCCAGGTCCCTCAGCATGTCGCGTAGCTCCCCAGCGCTCCTGCCGTAGTAGCCAGCGAACTCGACCCCCTCATACCCCATCTCAGCTATCGCCCTCAGCGTCCCGGGGAGGTCGCGGGCACAGTCCTCTCGCACCGAGAACAACTGTACCCCGATCTTGATCTTTGCCATCTAGCCCCCCTCGAGATAGCGCCCCTCTAACGTATTTAAGGATAGCATCGCACTCATGCACGTGCACACGCATCCCGTGATTCCATCATGGAGCCCTGAGAGGTGGAGGGACATTCCCGAGAACCCGCTCATAGAGCCTCCTGGAGGTCCATCGCCAGGTAGCGTGATAGGCGATCCCCAGGTGCTAGCCCCAGGCGAGTACGATGAGCAGTGGCACATGTTCGCGCACGCTGGCAGGAGCATATACCACCTCACATCCCCCGACGGGATTCACTGGGATTACGCTGGTACGCTGCCGTGGGATGGCTGTCTCGTGTACCTGTACAGGGAGGGAAGCACGTGGTACATGCTGTACACGAAGCCTGACGAGGAGTGGAACACCGTGATATGCTTGAGGGAGAGCAGGGATCTGAGGGAGTGGTCTGAGGAAGTAGTGCTCCTCAAGCCTGAGTTGACATGGGAGCTTGAGGGTCCTCGCAGGCAGGTCAGGAATCCCTGCCTGATAAGGACCGAGGATGGCGTCTACCGCCTCTACTACTCAGCGGGCACGGTGTGGCTGGAGGACTGTGGGTATGAGGAACCGAAGTACGTGAGCTTCGCTGAAGCAGAGGACATCTACGGCCCTTATAGGAAGTACGGGAGGCCCGTGCTAGCCCCAGACCCCTCCGTGCCCTATAGGAGCTTGGGTGCTGGTGCTCTCAAGGTATTTGAGTGGGAGGGCGAGTACGTGGGCTTCAATAATGGGCTCTACAGGGATAATGCTGGGAGAAGCAGGTCAGCGATATGCCTACTTGCCTCACTCGACGGGGTATCGTGGGTGGACGCGCCCTTTAACCCGATCATAGCGCCGACTAAGGGGTGGAAGAGGGCGCTGGTATACCAGCTCGACCTCGTATTCGGTCATTTGGGCGCGGCGGTGATGTACTATAACGCCAGAGATGGGTGGCGTGAGGGGGTGGAGAGAATCGGAGCCTCGGTCCTAGTCAGGGAGGGGTGATGGGCTTGACCCTGGACCTAGCCGTAGTGACCGCATCCCTCGCCACTCTTGTACTGGCGGAGCTATGTGATAAGACGCAGATAGCGGCGATAGCTCTGGCATCCAGGGGTAGCCCCCTGAAGGTCTTCGCTGGCAGCAGCCTGGGGTTCATACTGGCTAACGTGTTGATGATAGCTCTCGGCGGCTGGCTCTACAGCGCGCTCCCAGCCGAACTAATTAGAGTGGCCTCGGGAATCCTCTTCATAGCCACAGGCATCCTGACGCTAAGGGTTAGTGAAAAGGTGGTGAGCCCAGGGGAGGGGGGTTTCCTCCAGGCGCTCTCACTAGTCGGGATCATGGAGTTAGGTGACAAGACTAACCTCGCCACTCTAGCCTTAGCTGCGTCGACTGGCGCGCCCCTCGAGGTGTTGATCGGGTTAATCATTGCAGCCCTGCTCCTGATGGGACTTGCAGTAGCAGCTGGCTCGGCGCTAGCCCGTGCTCTCTCCCCCCAGAAGGTTAAGCTTGTGGCCTCAGCTATCCTGATAGGGATAGGGGCCGCGCTGTTAGTTGAGCCCCTCCTCCGCTCAATGGCGTAGCCACGCCCTATCCTCCAGGAACCTCACGAGGAGCCGCGCCGCCCCCTCTGCATCTCTTATGCTGCCCACCTCGGAGGGCGTATGCATGTACCTTAGGGGTAGGCTCACCAGGCCAGCTCTAACTCCCTCCCTGACTAGGCGGACCGCGTCTATGTCGGTCCCGGTTCTACTGCCGCCAGCCTCCAGCTGGTACTTCACGCCAACAGCTTCAGCAGCGCTCACGAGCGCCTCAGAGATCAGCTTATCCAGCGCTGCGCCGCGCGCTATCACGGGACCAGCACCCAGCTTCACGGGAGCCTCCCTCTCCCCCAGCACCGGGGTATCGCCAGCGTGTGTGACATCCACTGCGACGGCTACCTCTGCCCCTATCTTGTAGGCGGCCGTCCTAGCCCCCTCAAGCCCCATCTCCTCCCTGGCCGAGAATACCAGGTAGAGGTCTAGGCCAAGCTTGGCGCGTGAGACCTCCTCAGCCACCAGCAGTAGAGTGAGGCAGCCCAATCTATCGTCTAAGGCCTTTGACGCCACTACGCCACGCCCCAGCTCAGAGAACATGGGCTTGAAGCTCACTGGATCGCCTATCCTCACCCTCTCCTTGACTTCCCTCGGCTCAAGCCCGAGGTCTATGAATAGATTCTCGAGCTCAGGAGCCTTCCTCCTCTCCTCCTCCTTCATCCGGTGTACGGGCTTCTCTCCAACCACCCCCTCTAGAAGTCCTCCGGAAGTTCGGATGACTAGCCGCGCACCAGGCAGAGTGCGAGGATTCACGCCGCCCACCGGGGTCAGGTAGACAAAGCCCTTGTCATCTACGTAGCGGACCACCATGCCTATCTCGTCCATGTGAGCCACCAGCATCACCCTCGGCCCCTCGCCAGGCACCCTAGCTATCAGGGACCCTAGGCGGTCTGTTGTGACTTCAAAGCCCCACTTGACTAGGAGCCCCCTGATATACTCCCTCACATCATCCTCGAAGCCCGCTACCCCAAAGCGCCCCGTCAGCTCCCTGAGGAGTGACAGGGGGTCAAGCCCCAAGTCCGTCACCGGGCTACTACAGCTGAGGTGCTTAATAATCTGCTGTGCCCAGCCTGCTCTAAGCAGGCCTTACGTGCCTCCTGAGGCTCTCCAGCAAGTCCGTCAGCCTCTCGTAGGGGATAGCCTTGAAGCTGCTACAGCCTCTGAGCATCTCGACGAGCCTCGGTGGCGCGCGCTTAACCAGGATTAGGAAATCCGAGTCCTTAACGTCGAGGGCCTTGGCCATGGCGAGGAGCAGCGTGCCCTTCTCAGGGCCCGCGAAGTCGAGGCAAATCCTCCTGCCCTCCCTCCACGCCACGACGTCAAACTTGTACTCATAGCCGCTCTCTCCCTTGACGACACCGCCGAACTCTACCTTAAAACCCTCCTCCTCTAGCAGGCGCTTGACAGCCTCTCTAGCCTCTTCCAGCTCGTCGCCATAGCCCGCGCTCATCGAGTCCCACACCACTATACATGTCGTTAAGGGCCTTAAAATGTGGTGCTCGACCGCCTCAGTTAGGAATCCGAAGGAGGTGCCGGAGGAGGTTTTTAGCATTCATCACGGCTGGGATATAGGCGCGGGATGAAGAACCGATGGCTGTGAGAGGGGTGATCGAGAGGGTAAGCTGCACGACCGCGCCTATACCCCCACCTTAAAGTTTATGTACACTGGCGAGAAAAACTGCCCCCAGGTGGGAGCACGCCTAAGTGGCACGAGGTAGTGACTCTAGTGCTCCGTGACGTAGTGTTTAGGAGCATCGACTACCGCTCACTCGAGGAGTTCCTAGTGGAGAGGTACGGCTTTAACAGGATTGAGGGGGAGGAGGCAGTCACGGCATCCGATAGGCTAAGGATAGTGGAGGCCGCGCACCCAGTTGAGGAGATAATCACTCGGTGCTCTAGCACCGAGATCTATGAGGGGCGCTTCCTGGATGCGAGGGTTGTGGTCGAGTTCTTCGGCGATATAGTTAGGGAGGAAGATATAGTCAAGGTGGATGGCAGGCCCGTAGTTGTGTACGTCGTCAGGTACCAGATGATAAAGCTGGTAAGCGAGAGCGGCTACGCCCTCCAGAGGCTTATGGAGCAGCTGAGCGTGAGCCTCGGCTTACACGTGGGGAAGAGCGAGTGGGCATTCCATAGGAGCGGCGTGGAGGCTTAGCCGCTCCCACCCTCGGATACGCTTAATATTCTCAGGAAGGTAGCTGAGTGAGCGCTGCTGAGCCTACCCGGGGAGTAGGATCTGGGGCTGTAGGCCGAGTAATAAGGCGGCGCCAGCCGTAGTCAAGGGTGCGACCATGAGTGCTGCCACTCTCGGGGTCTTCAGCGCCTCGCTGCCCTTCTCCACGTCTCTCGTTAAAAGGTCGTGGAACACTCTAATGAGAGACGCGAGCGGCACTAGAGAGAGGGATAACAGGGCTACTATGAAAGCTACAGTTACTATTAGTCCGGTGCGCTTGAGAAGGAAGCTATACACAGCCTTGTAGAGGAGGAGCTTAGCGTAGAAGCCGCTTAGCGGGGGGAGGCCAAGCGAGGATAGAGCACAGATCACGAAGCAGAGCGCCAACATCCTCCTAGCCCTAAAGGGCATGCCACCCCACTTCTCCCTTGCTAGCGCTATGCCGAGGCACGCTAGCATCCCAGCCTCCATGAGCGCGCTATTAACTAGGTACATCCTCCACGCTGGCAGGTGCGCGGGCTCCCCAAGGGCCACACCGAGCAAGAGGAGGAGGTACCCGTAGTCGCTGATTGTGTAGTAGGCCATTAGCCTCATGTACTCCCTCTGCCCGTACGCCAGTAGGTAGCCGAAAGGTATCGATGAGGCGCCCAGGGCGATTAACAGCATAGTGAGCCAGGAGACGTAGCGTGTATGGGAGGCTGGACTGAGGAGCTTGTATAGAGCCAGGAATAGGGCTATGTGCTCAGCGCAGAAAAGCACATTCACTGTGGAGGTTGAAGCCGAGAACGCGTCTGGAACCCAGCTGTGGAGAGGGAAGAACCCTATATCCGCGCCTAGGCCTATGATGAAGCATATGGCAGCTAGAGCTAGCGCCTCCTCGCCGCCTCCTGACGGGCCCACGACATCTGATGAACCCGTGGCCAGGGTTACCACCGAGGCGCCGAGTAGGACGCTTAGAGCGCTCAACGCGGTTATCACTAAATACCTGAAAGCTACCTCGGGGGCTGCCCTATCCCGCGAGTGGACTACCAGTGCCACCGACACCCCTATGAGGGCTTCCACCAGTATGAAGAGCAGCACAGCATCGCGCACGAGCGCCATGTAGATGCTGCAGAAGAGGAGTGAGAGGAAGAGCGCCGTGTACACGCCCGCGGGAAGCCTACCCTCGATACACATTCCCCACTCGTAGATTGACGCTAGGAGGGCTATGATGCTGGCCGCTACCACCGCCAGGGCATCCGCCGCCTCCGCGTACACGTAGAGCTCGGGGGCATCCAGGGCGCCGTGCCTCGAGACTGCCGAGAAGAGCAGGAGTGAGGCAAGCAGGCTGAGCGCACTCCCCCCTACTAGAGTGGGCCACTGTACTCCCCTTTTCCCAGCCCTGCTTAGGAGCAGGCTAGCCGCGGAGGATACGAGAGGGGCTGAGAGACAGAGCGCTAACTCCTCCATCATGCCCACCCCTCGATTAAAGGCGAGCCGTACTCCCTATAGGCGCTTAACGCCACTAAGACGCCTATCACGTTGGCTAAGAGCATTGAAACGCTGGAGAGGAGGCTGAGCAGGGCGGGCGCCTCACTGAGGAGTGGGTGCAGGGAGTTAGAAGCCATGTTGATGCCTACGAGCACTCTCACCGGGTCCCTGCCTGAGGCTACCATGAGCAGCGGCACGGCAGCTGAGGCTGCGCAGAGGGCAACTTTGCCTAGCTCAGCCGGCGGACATACTGCTATGTAAGCGTAGAGGCAGAGCAAGGATAGCGACGCAACTGTAACCCACCCGGGAGTCCTCTCCTCGGCGCTCGTTATGCCCAGTGCCAGCCTTAGCAGCAGGTAGGGCACCACCACGCTGCTTATTAACAGGCTCAGGACGACGTAAGGCAGTTCCCCCGCCTCCTTGCCGAGGCAGTAGTACGCCTCTAACAGCCCTATAGTCAATGAGTGCAGCACTAGTGCGAGCACTACCCTCCTAGGCTCAAGCGTATGCACAGCTACCAGCGATATGAGCGTAGCCAGCGAGGTAGAGACTAGCGCAAGTACCATAGCAGCACACCCGCCACGACTAGGATCAGCACACCTGCCGCAAAGGATAGGAGGGAGGGGCCGTAGCCGCCTCGAATATCCAGTTTGAGAGCCCCCTTACATGCTCTACTGAAACTCCTGGCGAGGGCCATGTACAGCCTATCAGGGTCTGCTACCCTCACGAGACTATCAAGCCTCACGCCCCTGAACAAGGGATGGTAGAACCTCCTCCCCCTCTTGGAGTCCACGTAGCCCAGATCTTCGCCGCAGAGAAAAGGCTTAACTACTTCATCCACCTCCTCCACCCCCTCGTGCTTAACCTCCTCTTCCGATAACCTGTACAGGATGAGGAGTAGCGCCAGTGCTAGGGCAGCCACAGCAGTTGCTAGTGCCGGTAAGCTCCCACTAATGTTTGAGAGGAGTTCTAGGGCTTTGACCCCCGCTCCGAGCTGGAGCAGGCTGGGCAGTACTAGGTTGTTGAGGAGGACTGAGGGGAATGTGCCGAGCACTACTATGAGCCCTGAGGTGATCAGCATAGGTATTATCATGAGGAGCGGGGGATCGTTGGCAGCTGGCCTGCCTCGTGGCTGGCCGAGGAATACAGTGTAGAATAGCCTGGCGCCTAAGGCGGCATTGAGGAGACAGCCGAAAACCCCGATGGGGAATAAGTGAAGGTACCCGGCGTCTACCACCGCCTGTAAGATCGCGTACTTGCCCACGTACTCGAGCGTTAGGGGCATTGCGGCTAGGGATAAGCAGGCTATGAAGCAACACGTGGCCGTTACTCGCATGTCATGGTAGCAGCCTCCAAGCCTCTCGATGTCATCCTCACCGGTGGCGTACATCACGGCGCCCGCGCAGAAGAATAGCAGCGAGTAGCAGAGGGCGTGAGATGTCATTAGTAGGAGCGCCGCCGCCAGGCCTAGGGGGGTCATCAGCCCCACCCCCATCACCATGTAGCCCAGCCCGGATATCGTCCCATAGGCTATTATCCTCTTCAAGTTCCTGCTCACAAGCCCTGCTAATGCTCCCACCAGCAGGGTTACCGCTCCCAGGGAAGTTATTGCGAAGCTCCACGCGCCCCCCGGAGAGCTGAGCAGCCTCCACAGGAAGCGTATAAGGACGTACACTCCCAGCTGGAAGCCACAGACGTGGAAGAGCACGGTTGCTGGAGTCGGGGCTACCACGCCATCAGGGAGCCAGGTGTGTAGGGGGTACTGGACCGCCTTAGGCAACACGCCTATGACAAGCAGCAGTAGCGCAGCTAGGGCCCAGGGCCCTAAGGGGGCTGTGGAGTAGCCATACTCGGATACTCTCAGAGTGCCCGTGGAGGAGTGTAGAACCAGTGCAGCGCCCAGTAGACACACTCCCCCCAGGTGGGTCATGAGGAGGCACTTGAGCCCTGCCCTGAGAGCCTCGGGCTTATCCAGCCTATAAGTTATGAGGGCGTAGGAGCAGAGAGTGGTGAGCTCCCAGAATATCAGCAGACCCAGTATGTTATCTGAGAAGAGAGCGCCAACCATGGAGCCTATGAATAGGGTAATGAACATGTGCGACCTGTCGAAGCCCCCCCTCACGTCGTAGGCCCTATTCGCGGGGGAGAGGTAATGCAGGCTGTAAGTTAACGCGAGAGCCCCGATGAACGACGTGAGTAGAGCTGGGAGCAGAGCCAGGTAATCCACGTAGAGCTCTAGCATGAGGGACTCTGAGGAGAGGGAAAGCTCGAAGAGTGTACCACGGAGGGGGCCATCTGATACCTTGAGAGTGAGCGCGAGCAGTGCTGCGAACGTGAGGTAGGCGGCGGCCAGGCAGCTGGCTTTAGCCAGGGTGCTACCTATTCTCGGCACACTGGCCATCAGGGGAGAGGCCACAGCCGCTATTATTGGCGCGAGCACTGCTAGCTCAGCTGAAGCTAGGCATGCCAACATGCCTGTTGCCTGCATCTTAAGGGCGCATAACATCTCCTTAACTGCTAAGCTCGCCATTGTTGCACCCTCTCGCTAACTAAGCGAGCCATTGACGCCCCTTCCACTCAAAAAGTTTGCCCGAGCTACACCTGTGCCACAGCCCGTGAGGCCTAAATAGGCATGGGGTCCTCAACTGAGGGGGGAGGGGCTTGGCGTCCTCAGAGCAGCAGGAGAAGGATGAGCTGATAGAAGCAGTCTTAAAAGTGCTGAGGCTCGATCCACGCTTCACGAAGGTGGAGGAGAGAGGAGTGAAGAAGATCCTGAGGAAGCTGGATAGGGGGGACCTCGTGTACCTAGCTAATGTCTTCGAGTCATTTGCAGAGTGGGTTGAGGAGAATTGCGCTAAGAGCGGCTAACGGCTGCTGCTATTAGTGGCATTATTTTCTCCTTCACGAACTCGAAGGCCTCCTCTGGATCTATCTTCGAGAAGAAGGTGATGACGCAGTTCCTCGCCACGCCGACTACTAATCCGCCCTCAGTCTCGAAGACTGCATACCACACCCTCCCAAGCCTCAGATACTCATTATAGAGCCCTGACTCCGCCAGCTGGCCACCATATAGGGTTAGCTTATCAACGTCGGGCAGCCTCACGTCGGTAAACACCACCACTTTCACCGCGCCTGGCCTCTCCTCGTAAAGCCTCCTGAGGTCTTCCTCACGCAGGTAGGCCTCAATCACTGCGCCCTTACGCGCCGATACGGCCGCTGCTATCCTGGACGCCACCCTGTTAGCTCTAGCCTTCTTAGCTGCAACAGCCAGGAAGGTCCTATCACCCCTCTCTACGAACCTGAAGTCTGTCTGCACAGAGACTGGGACTCTCACCTCCTCACCGCGATATGAGAGCGATGCTATGAAGCTCTCCTCAAATACTCCTCTCAGCTCCCCCTCACGAATCTCGAGATCCTCAACTCTAAAGCCGATCTCGTACTCCCTCCCCTCGACCTCCTCTACCTCTAGGACCCCATAGCCCCTCAGCCTTAAGGCCAGCTCCTCCAGGCTAAGCGGCTCAACCACCTCGAAGACCTTTATCGCGAGAGGCACACGCCCACCAGCTCTACTGAGCCCGTACGCTAAAAAATGCACCTCAAGCAGCGCTCCCCGAGCCTAACCCTGATATAAGGGGGCCCGCACTTAACTTGGCATTGCATGTCCAGTGTGATTGAGCTACTACACCCCCTGGTCAGGAAGCTGTGGAAGGAGAGAGGCTTCGGAGAGCCCACCCCCCCGCAGAAGGAGGCGATCCCCCTCATACTATCGGGGGAGAACGTGCTTATAGCGGCCCCTACAGGCAGCGGGAAGACTGAGGCTGCCTTCCTCCCCATCCTCTCCATGATGCTAAGAGTGAGTGAGCCCGGCATTAAGCTGCTCTACGTGACTCCTCTAAGGACGCTTAACAGGGACATACTCTCAAGGCTGGAGTGGTGGGCCTTGAGGCTGGGGCTGAGGATAGCGGTCCGGCACGGCGATACTAGCCGCTCAGAGAGAAGGCTGCAGGCCCTCGCGCCGCCGGACATCATGGTCACCACGCCGGAGACCCTCCAACTACTCATAGTCGGCAGGAGGCTGAGAGAACACCTCAGGGCTCTCAGGTGGGTGATAGTGGATGAGGTCCATGAGGTGGCTGACAGCAAGAGGGGCGCTCAGCTGAGTCTTCTGATGGAGAAGGTGAGGAGGCTAGCTGGCCGGGATCCTCAGGTGATAGGGCTCTCAGCCACGGTCGGGAACCCGGAAGAAGTGGCTAGGCTACTGGTGGGGGCTGGGAGGAAGTGTAGGGTGGTCTACGTCCCAGCCCATAAGCGGATAGAGGTGGCCGTGGCGTGGCCGGATGTCAACGTGGGTGATGTGAAGCTAGCTCAGGCTCTCCTCGTATCCCCTGAGGTAGCGGCGAGGCTGAGGTTCATAAAGGGTCTAGTTGAGCGCTATAGGTCGACCCTGATATTCTCCAACACTAGGCCTACGGCAGAGATGCTAGCCAGCCGGTTTAAGCTTTGGGATGAGAAGTTCCCCATCTACGTGCATCACGGCAGCCTCTCTCAGCCGGAGAGAGTGAGGGTTGAGGAGATGCTCAGGAGGGGGGAGATAAGGGGCGTAGTGTGCACCTCATCGATGGAGCTTGGGATAGATATTGGACATGTGGACTTCGTAATCCAGTACAACTCCCCGAGGGAGGTTAGGAGGCTCATACAGAGAGTGGGTAGGTCGGGCCACTCCCTACGCAGGGTGAGCAGGGGCGTGATAGTGGTAGGCTCTAGCGATGATGCACTTGAGAGCATAGTCCTGAAGCACAGGCTGGGGAAGGGGCTGGTGGAGCCCTCCAGACCTCCGCAGAAGCCCCTCGACGTCCTAGCCCACGAGCTGGTGGGGTATGCGATAGCCTGGGGCGGCAGCCTTGAGGATTTCTACGAGCTGGCCAGGAGGGCTGAGCCCTTCAGAGACCTGAGCTTTGATGAGCTCGTGCAAGTCGCCAAGTTCATGGAGGAGCTCGGGCTGTTACGCATCTCTGAGAACCGCCTGAGGCCGGGAGGCAGGAGGTCCTACGACTACTTCTACGGCACCTTATCGACCATACCTGAGGTGAGGCAGTACTACGTGGTGGAGAGGGGGAGCGGCGACCTGGTCGGGCTACTGGACGACTACTTTGTCTCGGAGTACTGCGAGCCTGGAGCCAGGTTCATAATGGCTGGCAGGCCCTGGGAGGTTGTAGCTCTAACAGAGGAGGTAGTCTACGTCTCTCCAGCTGATGACTACGAGAGCGCGGTTCCAAGCTGGGTTGGGGAGGAGATACCCGTGCCGCTGGAGGTTGCTCAGGAGGTGGGCAGGCTTAGGGGCCTAGCAGCTGAGGAGGCTAGGCGCGGCACGCCGCTCCGCGAGGCGGCTAGGAGGATAGCCAAGGCCTATGGGGTGGATCCTAGGGTTGTGGAGAAGGCGTTCAAGCCTGTATACGATATGGTTAGCAGGGGGCTCCCAGTGCCCAGCGACGACCTCATAGTAGTCGAGGACGCTGGCGATGTAGTGGTAGTCCATGCCCACTTCGGCAATAGGGTTAATAGGGCCCTGGGCAAGTACCTCTCGTACAGGGCTGCTAGGCGCCTAGGAATCCCAGCCTACGCCTCCGAGAAGCCCTACAGAATAGTTATCAGGTGCGAGGGGCTGGAGGCGGCGGATATCGCTGAGATGCTGACCAGAGTCACCGAGGAGGAATTCATGAGGTACATCAGGGCCGCTGTGGAGGATAGCAGGGCATTTAGGTGGAGGTTGCAGCAGGTGGCCAGGAGAATGGGGGTTATAGCGCCGGGGGCTAGGCTCACCGCCGGCGATGTGGATAGGCTGGCAGCGGCTCTAAAGGGAACTCCAGCGTATACTGAGGCCCTAAAGGAGGTAATGTACAGGGACATGGATGTCGAGGGCGCGCTGAGGGTAGTAGCGATGCTGAGGAGGGGCGAGCTGAGGGTAGCGGCTTCCAAGGGGCCCTCACCCCTCACTCTGGAGGCTGTTAGATCGTTGAGGGCTGGCCTAGAGCCTGCAGCGCCTGAGAGGAGGGAGCTGGTGTCATACGTCCTCTTCAAGGTGAAGCTCCTCCAGTCCTTCGCCTCATTTTGCTGCACGGAGTGTGGAGCAGTGTTCGAGCTCCCCCTCACAGAGGTCAACCCAGGCACGTTCTGCCCCTACTGCGGTTCAGATGCGCTAGCCTTTGACACGGTGGCGGAGGATGAGATGGCTGTAAGGGCAAGCAGGTGCCTGAAGTCTAGGAGGGGGAGGGGCTGTAGGAACTTCTGGGCTAGCGTGAGGCTCTTCCAGAGATATAGGGAGGCGGCAGTCCTGGCTAGGGCGGCTGGCTTCAGCTTCGGGGAGATAGGGAAGCTCCTCTCAGGCTACAGCGGGGGTCGCGATTCTCTCCTAAGGCTGCTCTGGGCTAAGAGGAGGGAGAAGCTCAGAGCCCGCCTCACCGGAGCTGGCTCTCCCCCCTAGGCTCTAACTCCACTCCCACGAGCTTCTCCAGGTCGATCTCTACTCTAGACCTCCAGCCTATGGTTATCTGGTCGCCCTCCTCCTCCAGGTAGCCCAGTCTGAGCAGCCTCTCCACAACGTAGCTTAGCCGCGGATATCTGAACCTCGACTTCAACACACTCATCAAGTCGCTACGTGGAGCCCTGCCGCCCCTGGCCATCAAGTAGAGGAGGGAAGCGGCTAGCACGGCTAAGTCGTCTATCCTCCAGCCAACGGTCTTAGCCTCCTGGATCGAGGGAGGCTCCTTCAACAGGACTAGGAAGAGGGCTCTCCTCAAGTCTCCCTCTAGACTCAACCTACGACCTTCCTCGTCGACCGCCACGACCTCAAGCCCTAAGACCTCCAGCGTATTATTCAGTGCCTTAATGACCTCTAGGTAATCCCTGCCTAGCGCCCTGGCAAGCTCCCACCCCTTAACTCCTGGCTTGGACCTGCTCCTGTACAGGAGGAGCCTCGCCGCCTTCCTTAGCTTCGCCGAGGGCACTCTAGCCGGCATCGCTCTCCACCAGCTTCAGTGGAACAACTATTGACACAGGTTCGCCTTCCTCCGTCCCCCTAGTCACGTAGTACTCATCCTCCAGGGGATCGTATACTATCTCGAACTCGCCCAGGGAAGCTAGGTGAGATAGGGCATATGCATTTAGGTAAGTCTCATACCTATCATCGCCCCTAATCGCTTCCCCGTACCTCACCACGCCCCTAGCTGAGAGTAGGCGAAGTAGCCTACGCCGGACTCTGCTTAGAAGCTCGCCAAGCTGGCGCTCTGAGAGGATGCCGAGAGCCGCCATCTCCTCCCTCGATATAGCCCTCAGCTCCCAGCCCTCCTCCGTAATCAGGGCGCGCGGCCTCCTCCTGCTCAAGTAGTCGAGCGCTCTCATAATCTCGGTGAACGTTATCTGCTCCAGCTCGACTATTGGCCGCCAGGACTCCAGTAGCTGCAGTGCTAGCTCGCGGTTATCCAGCAGTTTGACCTTCAGGAGGGCAAATAGTCTACCCAAGGCCATTGCCCCCGCCTCTCCCATGATCCACTCTCCCTGTCTCTTCACAACCTCCGCCAGCCTGAACAGGATTTCAGCGTCTAAGGGCATCTCCTCAAGCCCAGCCCTGGGCAGGAGCGCGGAGAGCTCGTCAAGTATCTCTCTCACCCTCACCTTAAAGGGATCGGGCGAAGCTCTTAGAGTCTCAAGCACCTCCTCTAGAAGCTCCCTCAGCCTAGCCTCCACCCTCCTCAAGCCACAGCACCTCCTCCACTGAGCTCCCAGCGTGATGGCTGCTAACTCCCACCTCGGAGCCGTGTACTCGTGGAAGACAATCAATAATAGCCCTCACCATGCCATAACCCCGCCAACCGACACTCTATTCATCTACGGCGACTCCAGCCTTATTTATATCCCTCCACCTGGCAGCTACCCATGGCTTCCACGTCAGCGGGGAGCGTGCCTCGTCATGAGGGCTACAGAGCGCCCCCTAACTTTCTGTACTACAATGACGTTAGCGCCATTGGGAAGATGTGTCAGGGGGCCAGGCGTTATGACAACGTACTGGGCACCCGCGTCAGAGGCCGCCATCTCGAATATCATCTCTAGAACCACGTCCCGGTTACGGGGATCCATGTGGACATCGAATTCATCTATTGCCCTGAGCGGGGACTTTACGTGAGCCTGTAGGGCCAGGAAGAAGCACATTATCGCGGCTGTCCGCTCGCCCCCACTGTGAGCGTAGGGATCTAGAGGTACTGGGCTTGCACCACCGAACCCCACTATCAGCTCGATGCCCGCCTCCTCTACCTTACTGGCATTCACTAGCCTAACCCCCCCTCTAGCACCCAGCCTCTCCAACATGCGCCTATAAGCCTCGTCGACGTCCGCTATCACCGCCTCCACCCTCTCCCTCCACAGCGCTATCCTCCTCTCCAGCTCCTCCATCAGCCTCCTCCTATTAGCCTCAAGCTCCTCAGCTCTCCTCTCAAGCTCGCGGTAAGCCTCCACATACTTTGCATAGGCCTCCTCAACGTTGGGGGGAATGCCCCCGAGGCTAGCCAGCTCTAGCTCGAGAGCTCTAATCTCCTCCTCTACCTCCTCAACAGCCCTCGACGTCGATACTTCCTCTCCCAGCTCCTCGGCCTTGGCGGCTAGCGCCCTAACCTTCCTACCCAGCTTACGCACCTTGGCTTTAACCGCCTCTAGCTCGCCTCTGAGCAGGCTTCTCTCAAACTCCCTGACCCTGGCGGCTGAGACCACATCTACCAGCTCCTCCCACAGCCTCCTGAGCTCCTCTAAGCCCTCAGCCACTCCCATCCCGCCTTCCAGCAACTTAGCCTCGACGCCTTCCACGCTCTTACGCAGGCCATCCTCCCTAACTCTGAGAGCTCTCAGCTCCTCCTCAAGGCTTCTAAGCTCGGCCTCGAGCCTCCTGAGCTCCCTCTCCGCCTCCTCCAGCTCGAGACGCGCGTCGCGGACGCGGGCCCACGCCAGCTCCCTCTTGAGGAACTCCATCCTGGCCTCAAGCTCCCTCCTCCTCCTGTATCTCCCATAGACCTCGCTCCAGTACTCGAGCACCTCCCGCGCCTTCCTCAGCGCCTCCTCTACCTTGGCTGCCTCCCTCGCTCCCTCCTCCAGCATCCTCCTAGCTGAGACTATCCTTTCCCTGTAGCCCTTGAGACCGACTGCGGCCTCCACGATCCTCAGCCTCTCCTGGGGCGATAGGAAGGCGAACTCCTCCACCATGTTCTGATGCATGATGATGAGCATGTTATCCGGGTCCAGCCCCACCCTAGCCAAGTACCTGCGCACCTCCGTTTTAGAGACCAGCCTCCCATTCACCTCGTGCCAATACTGGCCATCAGACCTCAAGTACCTCGAGAAGAAGACCTCATCACCTCTAAACCAGGGGAGTGGCCTCCTCCCTCCTACCGGCCTATTGTCAAGCACTACTGTGACCCTAGCCACTTCCTCCCCCCTCCTAATCAAGTCGCTCAGCCTCCTCCCCCTCTCGGTGTACGTCTGGCCGAGAGCTACCGCCATCCCCAGGAGGATGCTCGACTTGCCTGACCCGTTAGGGCCAGTTATTATATTGACACCAGGAGCTAGGGGGATTCTCGCATACTTGTAGGACATGAAGTTCTCGAGCACCACCTCCCTGACTATAGCTGGCATTAGGTCACCTACGCGGTTAACCTGGGCGACCCCACCCAAAGCTTTATCGCTCTAAGGTGAAACCCCACCTCCGCAGCTCCAGACGTTGTGCAACAGCGTTAAGCAAGGAAGCCACACACATTCGTGGAGGTGATCAGCCGTGTCACCACTCTTCACATCTCTGCATTGAAGTCATTCATCATCCACTGGAGATTGTGAAAACAAGGCTTAAAGGTTAGCTAGTAAGGCCCCTCCCCACGGAGTTGTTTTTCGAGCCGCCTTAGCCAGCGTCACTAGGATTCTTCTAGGATCTCCGCTGCCCTGTAAAAGGCTAGGAGCGCCGCGCCCGTCCCCCAAGAGGCTATCTCCCCGTGAACATCCCCACCATAGCTAACGATCCCGCCGAGAGCTAGAGCGTCACACCCAGTGTACTGGAGGGATGCAACCCAGTCTAGGGCTCTCAGGGCGGCCTCCGGGGGGCAGTCCCCGCAGGTCGTAGCAGGAGGGCAGAGTGGTGGGGGGGCATCTGCCCTCCTGCTAGATGAGGGCAGATGAAGTACTCAGTCGCTGGCAGAGTGGTGACGTACAGCAGGACTGAGTACTTCATCTGGGCCTTCCCTTTCGAAGCGATTAACCTGGTAGTTGGAGCCCTGGCGTAGGTATACTTTACATTCATCTTCCCCACGAGGACTTCCAGCATGATCGGCGAGTATAGCACAGACGTGGTCTCCTACCTGCTGGTGGGTATGACCTTCAACACGTACTTCAGCTGCGCGCTCCACGATACCCAGCGCGTAGTCGTGGGACTCTTCAAGTGGAGGATGTTCT
>Ga0180300_10000542_pt1 | contig 16661 bp, 12 predicted proteins | sample GuaBasSediGuay15_FD_121798 | JGI IMG/M metagenome (GOLD analysis project Ga0180300, IMG submission 121798) | Subseafloor sediment microbial communities from Guaymas Basin, Gulf of California, Mexico - Guay15, Core 4569-2, 21-24 cm | ecosystem: Environmental > Aquatic > Marine > Hydrothermal... | reverse complement strand
TAAATAATTTAGAAAAGTAAAAAGTAAAAATTTGGTATAAAAAGAATAACCAATCAATTGAAATTAAAAATCTTGTAGATTTAACTTATCTCTCTTTTCTTGAAGAATGGGACGAAGACTTAGCAAGAAATTTTAGAATAGGATTTGAATACAACCATTCTTTTCTTGTAAAAGTTATAGATGCAGATGTCGGTGTGCAGGCAATATATACCATTCTTGAAGGTATTTTGAGAAATAGTGCAAAGCATGGCAGAGATAACACGAATGAAATGCGTGTCAAGATTATCTTTGCAGAAAATAAAGCTATAGTCAGTAAATTACTGGATGATGGAGACTTAAAAGATAATGATTGCTATTATATGCTTATATCTTGTGGAAAGGATGTAGAAGATGACAATTTAGTATCAAAGCTTAATAGTTACCTCAGCGAACGAATTATTGATGAAGGTGGAAAACCAACTCCTGGCAATTGGGGGATGAAAGAAATTAAAATATGTTCTGCTTTTGTAAGTGGGGAGAATATAGAAACTCTAAATGAGGAAAGTGTGGATTATATAAAGATTGCTAAAAGTAGCAAAATATGGAAAAATGAAGAATCTCGTTTGGTATATGTATTAAAATTACAAAAACCTCGTTATCTTTTGGTATGGACTGATAATTTTTCTCAGGATGTCGAGAATTACGAAAAGTTTGGGATTAAATTTGTTAAAGATTTAGATCCTCCAAAAATGCGGTGGCAAGATTTAGATTATGATTTCTTGGTGGTGGATGATGAGAAAAGAGATAAGTATGAGAAATTTAATGATAAAGAAAAAATCATGATACCGCAAAGAGTGATTTTTTTAAACAAGAAGGAAATTAACAAACTTAATATTGATCAAATCGTGCAATTACATCCACTTATTTTAAAAGTCTATGATAAGTGGCTTTTAAAAATTTTAAACATTAAAAATATAAAACTTTCTACAATAGAAATAAATTTCGAGAATCAAAATCAGAAAAATAACAAGTGGAAAAGCCTAATAAACTCATTATTCGGAACCCTGAATAGAAAAGTTAATTCCTCGGAAATTTTTTTAAAACAACATGATCCTCCAGCTGAAAATTATAAACAGGCAGGATTAAAAACAATGGAAAAATTTTGTCTGTACTCTCAATATGGAACTGGTAAAGATTTATTTTTTAATTTTCTAAGTTCACTGGAACCAACAGAGAAAGGACTGGCAGAACTGGTTTTGAGACAGTTTGTAGAATCAGCATTACTTAAGATTCTTATAATTGATGAGCGTATTGCTCAGTCAATTAAAGGTAAACAAGTTCCTGAAGAAAAAGTAAAGAAAAATAATGGGTTCATTCCCTTTTTGATCCAGAAGTTGAGATGGATGGGAATATTAATTACCCGTAGTGTTAAAATAAAAGGTTTTCAACAAGTTCCTGAATTAGAATTTGTGAAGGTAGATGATGAAGAAGAAAAGAAATTCTATGTGGATTTAGAATTGAATAAAGAGGGCAAAATTCTTAGAATACAAAATAGTGATGAAAGTTTTGAGATTGAGGATGTAGATATTATCTTCGTACATCAGACAAAGTTTAATAAAATTTTAGAACAAATAAACGTTGAAAAAGAAGCTGTGATTGACGGTTGGAAAGATAGGAATAGACTCCCACGATGGGTTATAATTCATTCAGGGCGAGGGAAGCCTTTTGGAGAAAAGCCTGAAAATGCTCTCTTTTTAGAATTTTCTACACTCGGAAAATATTTAATTTATGAACCTTCAAAGTTCTATCTTGTGCAAATAGCTTTGGGTTTGAAAGAAGGAGGCGAAGGATGAATAAAAAACAAGTACTTTTTTTAATCACAAGTGAATATAAACATGAGCGTAAATGTAATGACAAATTTGAGAAAAATTGGGAATGGAAAGATTGCTGGGGATTTGATAACCGATATATTGCTGTAGTAAGAAAAGAAGGAAAAGGAATAAGTAATTTAAGCGACTTCAATAGCCTTACGGATGCATTAAAGTTGGATAACCTCTCTGATATAAATATTTTCTGGTTACGCACCCAGGAGATTCAAAATCAATGCAGAATCTATATAAATAATAATTTTAGAAAGTTGACTAAACAACTGTGTAATAACGAAGTGGAACCATATGTTCTCTGTCACGATAAAGGAACACTTTGGGTGCTGAAAAACGATGAAGAACTTAAAAAAATAAAGAGTAAAAAATATAGTTTTGCAGAAAAAGCTAACGATTGGGAGATTTTGAAAGATTTAAAAAATTTAAACAAAAATTTAAATGAACTATTTGATAGAGTAATAAATTTTTTTTTTTAATCCCCTACCTTTAATCCTCCACCACATAGCCCATTTTTTCCTGCCACTTGACATTGATTTACAAGGAATAAGTGAAGTGCTTAAAAGAAACAACGAAAAGCACGCGGAAGAATATTACAACGAAGCTTTTAGAAATAATGGAGAGCAAAGAGTTAAAGAAAAAATAGAGGAAGCAAAAAAATTAATTAAAGAATTTCCTAGGGCTGAAGAAAGCGAAATTTCTAAATTCTTAGATAATAATGACCAATTGGAAGAAGTAAAAGATAATTTACAAAATTGGGACGAAACAAAAGAATTGCTTCAACAAGGAAATCCATTTCACTCTTGGTTCTGTGAGTTGATGAATTGTTTGAAAAACTTAAGAGAACAATACGAAGGCAAATAAAATGTAAAAAATTACCATAGAAGATTTGTTGACCCTGATTGCACAAGGTGAGGGAGAAAAAATTGAGTTTAAGGCAAGGTCTACAAATGTGGCCGAAACTGTATGTGCCATGGCTGATGCCGGTGGACGCAACAAAAGGTATTTTTCGTAAACTCAGGTTTACGAAAAATGGTGAACGGAAAGTTTACGAAAACGGTAAAATGGTTTACGAAAAATAAGTGGTTTATAAGCTTTAAATATGAGGGAGAAAGCCATGAAATGGCAGGATTATGTTGTCGTTGACCCTAAAATTTGCCACGGTAAGGCTTGTATTAAAGGAACTAGAATTTTGGTTTCTGTTATTCTTGACAACCTTGCGGCAGGTCTTTCCTTTGAAGAGATTTTAGTTAGTTATCCCTCTCTTACAAAAGAAGCAATTCAAGCCGCTATCGCGTACGCAGCAGAGCTTGCACGGGAAGAAGTTGTAGCTATACCAGTTTAAAAGGCCTTTTATCATGAAGTTCAAAATAGATGAAAATTTACCTATTGAGTTAGTAAATATTCTCCAAAAAGCAGGCTATGATGCAGTTAGTGTATTAGAAGAATCCCTTAGAGGCTGTTCTCCCGATATGATAGTTTCTGTTTGTAAAGATGAAGACAGAGTTTTAATTACTTTAGATACCGATTTTGCTGACATTTGCAATTATCCTCCTCAAAAGCTTCCAGGTATAATGGTTTTGCGATTACGAAGATATGATAAAAACCATATTCTTAAAGTAGTTCAACGTTTAATACTTTTACTTTCTGTAAAGCCACTTAAATCCCGTTTATGGATTGTTGAAGATACAAGGGTTAGAATTAGGGAGTAAATTTTATCTATGCAAGTCAACATCCTTGTTGGCACAGAAGAACTTGCACAGGCATTTAAGCGCTTTTTAAGATATGTATTTGACATTGACAAAGTAAATATGCTCCTTTTGGGGCAGACAGTAATTTTATCACAAGAGATGCTTCAGGCTGATTTCTGGTTAATAGAAGCTTTCCATCCATTTGAACCAAATAACCCAGAGGGCTTCCGCACCGCTTATAAACTGGCTGGCAAGACAAAAATTTTACTTTTGTTTTTAGATGCGCCAAAAAATTTCCCTCTAGAAGGAAGCTTTTGGTGGAGTCCTAAAGGGAGTAATCTAGTAGACAAGATATGGCAGATAATAAGGGAACCTATACCTAAAAAAGAGAATTTTGACACTTTAATTAAAATCTGGCCTTCTTTAAAACATGATCCAAGCAGACATCATCATTAAAGGTTTAGGAGAGGATTTATGATTAACAATAATGAAGAGAAATGGATTGTTGTAAGTCCGGACGAGGAAGTAAGGAGTGCTTTAAAGAGGTATTTAGAATTTGTAAAAAATGTTAATAAAAATGATAAAAGCAATATTGAAGAAAAATCGCTGGATGAGTTTATAAAATTTTTAGCCACCGAACCGGAAAAGTTTAAACATAAAAAGTTTCTGATTTATTTGTGTCCTTTTGACAGAAAAAAGGAGAGTGTAATGAATTATAAAAGTGGTCTGCTTCACGACCCATTTGAGTATCCTATCTCTGATTTGCTGGCAACAGTGATATTTGGAAAAGAGTTTTATGAGAAAAATCAGGGAAATAGTGGAGGGAAAAAGAATTGGTTTTTGAATAATGCGGTTTTTGTGGGATATGTGGAAATAGAACAGAACCAGGAAGAAAACAGCGGAAATATCAAAATCAATTATTGGAGTGTTATAAAAAAGAGTAATTTTGGAGAACCATCTGAAATTTTTATCTCTCGTGAAAAGCTTGCTTCTCAAATGCAAAAAGCTCTTGAAAAAGAAGCATTTATACCGCATGGAGAGGTTTAGGGATGGAGAAAATTATTAAAATTCTTCTTGTTGATGACAGGCTTGGGTTTTGGGGAACGGCTAAGTTTTTGGAATGGAAGTTAAATCATGTTTTGGAAAAATTTCAAGGCTACCAGTATCAGTATAAAGTTAAAATTATACCTGAAAGATTTGCTTCTAGAGTTGAGACGAAACTTAAGACAGAACCCTTTGACTTGGTGCTTTTAGACTTAATATTTACGCAAAATAAAGAACAAGAAAGTTTAGAAGAGTTTTGTAAGACATGTGAAAACAAAGAAAATTGCTTAGAAAATCAAAAATTAAAGAAGATAGGAGAGTGTGTCTTAACACGGGTTATTCGTCCGCATTTTCCTGCTTTGCCAGTAATTGTTTTTACAGGAAAGAAGACAGATGCTCCTTTTTTAACAGCCACTGAGATGTCACTTGCTGGTAAAAAAGCATCCTTTTTTGTTAAAGATAATTTGACTAAAGAGTATAAAGGATATAAGGAACTTCTGGAGATAGTAATTAAGCTCTTTGAAGAATATAATGAGGACTTTAAGGACAAAGTTGAAATCGGTGAGGATAGAAAAGAAGATGAACTTGAAGCCAGAAATAGAGATTATATGCAAACAAGGCTGTGGCAGGTACTTACAGAGAAAATTCAGAGAAAGATTAAAGGGAAAAATAATGACAAATTTGCCGTAGCCTTTTTTGACCTAGATGAGATGAAGCGTTTAAACGAGAGGTATGGTTATCAAAAAACCAACCAAGTAATGAAAAATTTTGTTGAGAAGGTCAAAGAAATATTAAAAGATGAAGCCATTTTAGGACGCTATTTTAGAGAAAGAGGTGATGAGTTTTTAATTTGCTGGCCTGAGACTAAAAGTAAAGGAGAAGCTATCGAAAGGATTTGGAAACTCATTGAAGAAATAAATAAATTTGAATTTGAAGAGCAGGAAAGAAACGAAAAGGAAGGAGGAAAGGAAAACAAACCGCCCTTTAAACTTACTGCCAGTTTTGGGTTGTTTGTTTATCCTGATGATTTGAAATGGGAGGAATGGAAAAAGTATAATGAATTAAACTCAAAAATAAAAGATGAAATTAAAGCTTTTACTGAAAAGGCTTATAAACATATTACTGAAATTCCTCAAAAACTTAAGGAAAGTGCCAAACAACTTGGGAAAAATCAGGTGTGTTATTATGAAGATTCTGGAAATAAAAAATACAAAAGTCCAAGGGTAAATGTGATTCTTGATATTAATAATGATAAAATAGAGGACATAAAAGCACTTTTTGAGTTTATTTTTAGTGACTTGGCTTTTGATTTTGTCAAAAAAGACATTGCCAATCCTAAAAACCTTCGTCCGATTCACGCAAAGGTTAGGATAAAAAATAACGATACTTTGATTATACAAGCTATCAACGAAGGTGCATCAGAATTAAACTCAGATTTTTGTAGAAAGATTTCTATCGAGGAGTTTGATTCTAAGAGAAATTATTTCACCAAACTGATAAAATCAAAAAATCCTGAAAAAAGAAAAGAAGCCTTAAGGACATATACTTTTATGCGGGAAATTTTTAAAGGACTTTTTCATGTGTTGAGAAGATTGGCTAGAGAACATTATAAATGTGAACGATACTGGCCTAGATTCGCCTTGCAACGAAAGATTGCTGAAAATATGCAAAAGATAAAAGAAGAAATCATTTTTTATAAGGAGAAAAATACAAACAAAGAGAAAAATATAGAAAATAAATCCGATAATAGCAATGATGATTCACAAAAGAGTAATTTAAAACGTTTTTGGGAAGGTTTGCAAATAGCTGAACCGGCTCAAGGAATCTGGGTATCTGAGAGATTGAGTAATAAAGAGGCAAGACAGTATAAACATTCTTTAATGGTTACTTTTAAAATTACTGATCCTGTCGCTTATAAGTATTTAACTATGGAGTCAGGTAGAAATATGGTCAAGTTTCAGCAATTTGTTGAAGGGTATTTTAAGGGATTTATTGAGATGAACCCTGACGGAGAATTAACAAAAGAGCTTATAGACTTAATTTACTGGGATGATTTAGAAAGAAGGGAGGAAGAGAAACGAAGAAGAATTATTGTTTGCCGTCATGATCTGTTTTCACCTGTTGACCCGATTGTTTATAATGAATTGAAAGAAATTGACAGAGTAAGGGTTGATTTTGAGCTTCCGGAAAAAATGTTTACCGAAAAAGAAGTTCCAGTTATAGACCACATAAAGCTTCGTGAAGCAAAAAATGTTATTAAAGAAAATTCAATCGTTGATAAATTTGTAAAAAGATATTTTGGACAAGAAGGTGATATAAATCTTGTTGTTTATGCAGGCAGTGAGATGATAGGACCTTCAGTGCAACTGGCAGAAGTGGCAGGATGTATTACAAAAGAACTTTTAAACAGTGCTGGTAATACCTTTCTTCTTTTTGACATTTTTTCTGGTTCATCGGCGACAGCCCTGCCTACTTTTAAAGAATTATATAAGTGGGTTAATGATGAAAACACCGCCTATATAATCAGGTTGGACGACAATCCGCCTAAGGTGGATTATTTGGTGGAGTTAAATGAAAAACAATTGTCTAAGGATAATAAATTATTTTTTAAGGGAAATTTTTATCTTAAAGCACAGTTTGATTTTGAAAGAGCATGTATTTCTTTTGAAGAAACAGAATACTCTTACGAAGAGTTTATAGATAAATTGGTACTTCCTCAAAACAACCAACAAGTTAAAGACAAAATAGACCTATCCATTGCCGACCCACCGCATATCCTTTCCATTCCATTTCTTTTTCGAAAAAAGAACAAAAACGATAAAAAGAACAAAAACGATAAATGTTTTGCAGAGGTTATGGCCGAAAAGTCAAGGGTTTTTATCGTGTATTACGCTCATAAAGAACAAATAAAGCTTTGTGAGAAAATTAAGAGAAAGTTATGGGATTATTTTAAAAATCATTCTGGTCATATATGGCGAGTAACTGTGGCAGGAGAGGAAATGGCGGTGTGTTGTAGGAACAACGAAAACTTAATAGTTAAAAATGCATTAGAAAAAGCAAAAGAAACTATAAAAAAAGAATATTACAATAATTTTGAGGTGGTTGAATACGATGAAGTTACCTAAAACTTGAAGGAATACCCCGAATAGTCTTTTCCCGACGATATCTCTGCACAAGCTGACTGCCTGTCCTTTTGTGTAGGGATTTGGCAAAGGACGACGTAGGCGATTGGTTTGTTAAAGTAAGAATTTTGTGAATAAGCTCTCTTTTTCTTTTTATAAATACTTGGTTTCGATATTTTACCTTATTCATCTTTAAATTCCTTGAAAATTTTTTCTCTTATTCCTTTGTTTCGGGAAGAGGGAAGGCAAAGTATTTCTTCTCGCTTCTTACAAATGTCGGAACGACTAACATTGTATTCTTTTAGTTTATTTACAATTTGAGTGTCAGTTATTGCTGGGTCTTTTTGTATAAATTCTAATATATATCCCAAGATTTGAACTTCGTTTAATGTGCTCTTTCCCCTTGAAGTAGGAAAGAAATGACTTAAAGGAATAAGTCCAAAATGAGTTTTGAGGTATTTGTCTTTGAATGTGCGTGAAAGTTGGGAAATATCAAGGGAATACTGTTGAGGAATGCCATAAGTTTCTTTTATTTCTTCTAAGAACTTTCTTTGAGGCAATGTTTTCATCTTTTTGTATCCTTCAATAATATTAGAGGTTCTAAAAAATTCTTTTTGAAAGACCAAAAGATGGGCTAGATAAAAATAAAGCCTGGGTAGATAAAGATCATATTCTTGTTTTATGGCTTTTGCTTTAAATGATAAATAAGGAAATGAGGAATTAGGAGTGTAAATAAGATAAAAAGAGGGAAACCCGGAAATGTAAATGTATTTTTCTGAAGTCTTAAAAATTTCCTTTATTTGTTTATTAGTGCCTCTAAAGGAGGAAACATCGGCTATGAAAGTAGCTATGTGTTTTTGTTCATTTAAAGAAAAAAGAATCTTTTCCTTTGCAGGGACTACATCTTCATCTAAAATTAGGGGTTCATCATAATACACTTCTTCCTGAGCATATCTGTCTTCAAAGTTTGGTTCTTCTTCAAAATGATACTCTTCGCTAAGTTCTAGTTCATCTGTAATGGCCTCTGAAGGTTCATCCTCCAGATCAGTAGCATCTAAATACTCATTTTCTTCTTTTACTTTTATTATATCTAAACAGGGATTTAAGTGGACTTGAATAAGAAGATATTCTTCTAATTCTTCATAAGTTTTGCAAGAAAGTATTTCTGTACGTATTTGGGTGTAGGTTTTTTGAACAATCCTTTCAACATCCTTTGTTTTTTCAGCAGGTTCCCTAAGTCTTATTATACTCATATTTTTCTCCCTAGGATAATTTTTTCTTTTAGTCCTTCTAAAATGTCTTTTTTTGAATTTATGGCTGCCTGGGAAATGACTTCTATCTGTCTTTCATAAGCCATGGCTGAGAGAAAACCATCTCTTTCAAACACAACCTGGCGAAGTGGATAAATAAAATTTTTAAGATACTTAGGCATCATTGCCCTCAAAAGTAATTCAAAGTGGATGTGGAATATATTTTGGCCGAAGTATTCAAAGACGTCTTGAATGCTTTTAAGCAGTTGCAGCAATTCTTGACTGTTTACTTTCCTTTCCTTACCAAGCAATTCTACTAGTTCTGGTAGTCCCCTTACAATATCATGACCAGCAACACCTCCCTGATGAAATGACCTCAAGGCCAACTGAGTTGCTGGTTCAGTTATAGTTTCAGCAGCGAGAATGCCTATAGGATAACCTATTTCAGGAGGGACTTGCCAACCAGGCCTAAGGCCGTAGCACTTTTGGCAAACTCCATTATCACATTTGCAGAAAAGGGGGGACCTTATCTTAAAAGAAAGTCTCTGTTTGCTAATAACTTCTAAATCTTTGGCAGATAAAGGCTTATCAGTAGAGATGCTTTTTTCATTTATTATCTTAAGAGGTTTGGCTAGGTAACGGCCAACAAACTTTCCCAAGTCAAGCCCACAATCAGAGGTAATGGAAAGTCCTTTTTGTACACAACAATCTTCTTTTACGATTCTTAACGGATGTGTTGCTTCTACCATCTGTCTTGCTATATAACCCGAGTCTGAAGTAGCTAGCTTTTTCTCTACCACCCCTTTTCTAGCTCCGAAGGCACAGATAAAAAATTCTTGTTTGTCAAGACCATTTATAAGGTTCCCTTTTACAGGCGTGGGAATAATTTTACCACCAAGTCTACCTATGATACCTCTAAAACCCACTACCTGCGCTAAGTTTTCTGTCTTTTTATCTGCTCCTGAAACAAAAAGATAGTAAAGGGATTGGTTAGGGTTTAAACTTTGGTTAATAAGTCTTTTAAGTTCAGACTGAGCATTATCCCAGATTGTTATTATTTGCTCTTCTAACAAATTTTTTGACTGATGAAATGCATCGTTAAAAAGATTTTCTATTCTATTTTTATTTTTTTCGTATAGCTGCCTTAGTTCAAAGTAATTAGCAGTAAATCCAGCTTTTTGGGCCCAGTAAAATCCTAAGTTTTGAATGGCTTTTAAAAATTGTTTTTTCTCTTCCAAAGAATAGTCTGGGTTTCTTAAAAATGCCTCTGTTTGGGCGATTAATTCTTTTTTATTCCAAGGTTTTTGTGGTAGAAAAGAAAGATTAAGTGCTTGGGCTAACTTTTTTCTTCCTTCTTGTGTGAAAGTAAGATAAAATATCCCTGCTACTATTTCTTTTGTTAAACTGAGGGGAGATATAGAACCATTTGCAGGAGAAAACCAATTTGAGTGAATCATACATTTTTCTCTTGCCTCTTTTTGAGCGTTTTCGGAAATGGGTAGATGAACAGAAAATTCGTCTCCGTCAAAATCAGCATTAAACCCGGCGCAAATAATGGGGGGAATGGCAATTACATTGCGATATTGAGGCGAAATTTTAACATAAAATGCCTGCACATTCATTTTGTGTAGAGTGGGAAATCGGATGAGGAGTATTACCTTATTTTTAAATTTTTCAACAAGGGTATTATCGTCCTTAAGTTCTTTAGGCGACAAAAAAGGTTTTGCTAATTTTCTTAAAAAGTCGGCACTAAGTCCAATTGTGTCTACATCCAATGTTTGGTCAGGGATACATACTAAGCGTCCGCTAAAGTCCACTCGCTTGCCAAGAAGGTATCTTCTAATTAAACCAAATTTGCCCGGCAAAAGAGCCCATACTTGTTCTAACACCTTTGTAAGTTTGTTTTGAAGTTTTAGCTGCTCATTTGCTAAAATCGGGCTAGGGGCATTACTTCTTAAAAATAAACTAAATTTGGCCACTCTATAGATAAATTGCTTATATATCTGATTCAATTCAGGCTTTATACGAAGATTTACAGGAAGAATTGGTAAATAGGCAATAAAATGCCAATAGATACTTTTACTTTTAAAAAACTCAAGTTGTTTCTCGTATAATTCTGCATAATTAACATTTTTTTGAGACCAAAAATTGAAGACGAGTTTTTCGTATGTTTTTTTATCTCTTTTATTTTTTATCAAAAATGGATCATAAAGAGGTACGGGTAGCTCTATGCATCCCATTAGGATAGAGCGGTAAAAGTTCTTATTCCCACAAATAACTCCACAGGTTGGACATTCTTTATCTTCATTTATTTTCCCTGTTATCCTTCCACATTCACATTGATAATTTTTTTCAGGTCCAAAGTATTGTGGAAGTTCAAGGAATCTGGATAATTCTTTCCAATTGTCAGATAAAGGCAAAATACCTGTTGTATAGTTGGGTATATCTTCAGGTGGAATCAAATGGATATGTAAAGAATTAATTTCTTCATTATTATTTTCTCCTGTTAAATCTATCTTTTTGCCTTCTTTATTTTTTCCGTAAAGTTCTATACCCAAAGCACGCAATACTACAACGATGTTGCGTAAAGAGTGAGGAACGGAACTGTCTTGGTATATAGTACTTGTTCCTAGACCAAGTGAACGTTTTCTCAAAATAAGGTTGTCTGATTTTTTTGTAAGCATTTCCTTTAAGAGGTTTGGCACATAGTGTGCCTCTGCTGCCCAGACTTCCATTTCACCAAAACGCTGTCCACCATGAAGGTATGTTTCTGGCAGCCGTTTTTTACCTTGAAATGGCTGTTGTGTAACAGCACTATAGGCAGAAACCGAACGGACATTTGCCTTGTCTTCAGCAATGTGATAGAGTCTAAGAGTATAAACATAACCAACAGTGACAGGAAAGTCGGTGATATATTCGCCTTTAATTTTAAGGTGAGTACGGCCCATTTCATCTAATTGAAAATGTTTAAATGTTTCTTTTAGTGCTTGCCATTTTTGTTCATCAATAATTTCAAACGGCTTGAATAGAAGAGGAGTATTTTCATATTTAGCTACCCACGAAAAGTGAGCCTCCAAAAGCTGGCCTATGTTCATGCGGGCAATTACCCCAATAGGGTTTAAAATGATCTCTACAGGTGTGCCATCAGGTAAGTGAGGCATTTCACTATCAGGCAAAATAAGGGATACTATGCCTTTGTTTCCGTGCCGATTTGCCAACTTGTCTCCCAACCTAACTGGCCTTTTTCTTGAAAGACGAATGCGGATGATATGTTTTATCAGTCTTTTTCTTTGGTCATAGGGAACTAAGCGGGAGACAAAATGTTTTTCTACCTTAACTTCAATTACCTTTCCATAAAAATCTTCTCTTGCCCTTATGGGAACCTCTATAAAGTCTACATTTCTTGCGCCGAATAATTCCCTTAACAGTCTAGTAGTCTCTTCTTCTTTCTTTTGAGCGGAAAACTCCTTGATTCTGCCAATGATAATATCATTAGGTTTTACCTCTTTTCCCTGTTTAATTATGCCATTTTCATCTAATTGTCCTTTTTCATTTTTAGAAAGGCAATCAAGTTTATTAGTCAAATACTCATCTCCCCAAATCACAAAATGTTCAGTAATTACCTCAGCCGTAGTGAGTTTTTTTGCTGCTGTTTCACTTAAGACAACGCCATCTTCAAAGGTATATCCCTCCCAAAACATAAAGGCAGTAAGTAAGTTCACGCCAATGGCAGGGATATGGTCTTTAAATGTCCTTTTAGCGTGAAGATAACTTTCAAAACTCCAGCCAGTAAAGCCATATCTTTTTTCTTGAATGTTGTTTCCCCACTCTTTTATCACTTTTTTGCCTATTTCTTTTTCATAACCAGTTTGAATCAGAGGCACTTCTGGATTTTCTAAAGAAACGGCCTGGCGAATGTTGTTTATGCCCATCATGATACGAGCACCATCATTGTATTCAATAAAAGGTACTAATAAAGAAGCAGGACTTAAAAAATACTCAGGGGAGGAGAGAATTTGGTTATTTTCATCTAAATTAGCATCTTTGGCAAGATAACAATTTAATCCTGCATCTACACCCTGATGAATTTCTACAGGACAAATACGATATCTATAGGATTCATGGATGTCCCGCAGGCACCTTGCCTGTTTGTTTTGAATGCCTTGTTGTCCTAAAAAAGTGAGTTTTAAACGATGCTCATAATCCTGAACAGGATTGGTGCGCTTGTGAATTTGAATGAAATTAGATTTATTAAAAAGAGAAGAAAGAATGTGAGAAGACGGATTTAACCTGGCAAAGATATAATAAAGAAGGTTACTGATGAGGGAAGGATTTTTTTCTAATTCCTTTAAGCTTAGATTGATTTCTTCTTTTACTGTCCTTGCCAAACTGTAGAAATAAGGAGCAAGATATGTTATAAGATAATCAGGATAGGTCCGAATAAATTTTCCTTTTAGGTCATATGGGTCAGTAAAGGAAGGATGAGGTTTATTGTAAATTCTGACTTTCTCATGAATTTTCTCTTTTTCAGCACCATTAATTTCAAATACTTCCATAATAATTAGAAGGCAAGCATAGAGGTCTAAGGAGGTAAGGAAATTTTTTTCGGCGATATTAAGAGAAGTAAACTCATTAAGCCGCTTTCTTCCTAAGGGAGAAAGATGAAAATAGGGAGAAGGATTTTTTCCGTTTCCAAGAGCAATGAGGAGGTATTCAGCCGCCTCTTTTTTAGGAACCGATTGGTTTTCAAGCAGTTTTAAAATCTCATTTAAATTCAATCTGCCCTTACATCCAGAAACACTCAGACGAAGACTTCCTTTAGAGATTTTTATGTAAATTGAGCGGCCATAATAAGGTCTAATTATCAATTGATCATCTTTTAAATGAGGGCCTGGGGCTTTTATTATCTGTCCTATGGGAATTTTTTCTAAAACTTCATCGCTACATTTGATAGTTGAAGAAAAAAGGGGCTTAGAATGGACTTTGCGGGATCTAAGGTAAAAAGAACCTTCAGGATATAAAGTGGGAAGAGAAAAAAGTTCTAATTCCTCCAACCATTTTTTATCTCCTTTTACTTCAAAATGGAAGGTAGTCTTAATTTTAGCTTTTATTTGAGTTTGCTGTTCAGTAAAGAAGTACACTAAACTTTTAATGTCTAATTGAACAATGTTTTCTATTATGAGAGGGAAAAAGTAGGTTATAAGATTTTTAAATAAAAAGTCTTTATTTTCGGGTTGAGAGGCAAGAAGAGAAAGTTTTTCCTTAGGTTTTATTCCTAAAAAATGGCAAAATTTTTCATAATGATAGTTAAACTCCATTTTCCTTCCCCTATAAAATTCTAATTTTTCCATCGCTTACTTTAATCCAAAACGAAACACAATTAGGACTCTCACATACTTTAGAAGCCAAAGGGAAAATAATTTCTCTTTCTATAATTCGTTGTATTTCTCTCGCCCCAAACTCTTTTTTATAGCCTTTTTGGGCAAGATAACTTATGACTTCCTCATCCCATTTAATCTCTATATTTTTGCTCAAACAGAATGCCCTAGCCCATTTGCTTTTCTTACTAAAGGTATTTCTTAGTTCTTTTTCAGCAATTTCTTTCACTGTTTTTTTATCTAGGAAGTCAAAAATAAATATTTCCTCAATTCTATTAAGAAGTTCCCTTGGAAATTTTTGGTAAAGCCTTTCGAGAAGTTGTTCTTTATTTATTTCCCCTTTTTTATAAAAGGGAGAATCTTGTTCAAATCCTATGTTAGAAGTCATGAAGATAAAGGCGTTAACAAAGGAGTATGTGTTACCAAATGGATCAGAAAGGCGTCCATCTCCCAAGATTTGCAAAAATAGATTTCTTATTGTAGGATGTGCTTTTTCTATTTCATCAAAGAGAAACACAGAAAATGGATCATTGGTGATATCTTTTATTAATCTGCCCGGGGAAAAAGGATTAGAGGGGTCACCGATAAAGCTTTTAATGGCATCTTCAGTGGCATATTCGGTCGTGTCGTATATACGTAACTTATCTAAGTTTCCTCCATACATGTACTGGGTTACCTGACGCACAAGTTCCGTTTTCCCCACTCCTGTTGGACCAAGCATAAGCACACTAGCTGCTGGACGATTAACAGGAGCGAGATGAGCCTTAAAACGAAGAAAAAAATCAATCATGCGTGCTAGGTGTTCTTCATAACCTTTATATTGATCTTTCAACATGTTTAAAATCTCCTGTTTCTGTATAGGGTTGTGGTTAAAAAGCACAGGAATTAAGCCAGTAGTTTTTGAAATTACCTGGTTCAAAATTTCAATGCTTAAGTCAGAACTTATTTCATCTTCTTTTTCGCTTGTCAACAAAGGCACTGCCTTGTGAAGAAGGGTAACTGCGTTTCCTGGACGATCTAAATTTGGTATTATCCGCCTTGCCATTTGAATTAAATAGTAGAAAAAAACATCATTTGCTATTTGGGGCAAGTCTCCTCTTTGTTGCATATATGTTTTTACAGAATTAATAGTGTCTTCATCTGACATTGTTTTAAGGCAAATGACCACAAATTTATATTGTATCCAATCAGATTGTGTTATTAACAGATTATATCCTTCAGGCGTGGTATGACCAATAAAGACCAGTCTTGGGTCGTTTAAGAAATCAGGTAACAAGTTAAGAATACTGCCAAATGGATTATCAGCAGTAGCACCGGCCCTCGTCAAGTGGTGCATTTCAGGAAGCACTATTATCAATAACTTTGCGCTTTCTTTTAAAGCAATAAGATCTTCAAACCGTTTTTCTAAACTACCTCTTTCTGAGGTGCCTACAATGAGAGAAGATGGCCTGACACGAAGTATCTTGATAATATAAGGATTGTTGCTTTCGTATACTTTCCTTGCCAAACTCTCAACTAGATAATCCTTTCCACTACCGGGATTTCCCTTTAGAAGCACATGGTTCTTATTATTGACAGTCAGAGTATAAAGATTTTCTAGTTCCTCTTTTCTAAAGCAATATCTTCCGCTTTCAGAATTATTTTTTACAAGTTCTATAAGATCCTCTCCTATCGTTGTTATTTTTCTTTTTACCATTACTTCACCCTCCAAAATCAATGTTACCTATTTTGCATAATAAAAAATTAACTTTGTTTTGCCAAGGGAAAATGTTAATCTACGAATCAGTAGCATTCATAGCTATCTCTTTGAGGGGACTTTCACAGTCTATATGCAAAATAAGTGGAATATTAAAGGTTACTTGCAGAAAAAACACTTACGAAAAATATAGTAAAGATATATCTGACTTCCTAGTAATTCATTACTGTGCAGAAATGTAGCCTTGATGAGATAATAATCGTTACCGGAGATGGAAACCTAGTTGAACCACTGAGGGAGTTTAAAAGATGGGGTAAAGGTCGTGTAGTTAAGGTCTATGGTGTAACAAGAAAAAGTTTTAATAAGGCCTTACATGCAGTTTCTTCCTATTCAGTTATATTTCTTGAGGATTATTGGGATTACATAAGGAGGTGACTTAAAAATGTGTAAAATTAAGAATTTCTCACTTTTATCTATCATCCTGGTTATATTCTCATTCTACGGGATAACTCAAGCAGATGTGCTGGTCTATGCCCTTGATACCTCAGGATCAATGAAAAATCATGGATTTGAAGATGCCAAACAGGCCCTAATTAAACAGATAAAACAGGCGGTCCCAGG
>Ga0180300_10000540_pt1 | contig 16691 bp, 17 predicted proteins | sample GuaBasSediGuay15_FD_121798 | JGI IMG/M metagenome (GOLD analysis project Ga0180300, IMG submission 121798) | Subseafloor sediment microbial communities from Guaymas Basin, Gulf of California, Mexico - Guay15, Core 4569-2, 21-24 cm | ecosystem: Environmental > Aquatic > Marine > Hydrothermal... | reverse complement strand
TCAGTAAAGCTTCAATTTTTTCTTTAGTATCTTCGATCTTCCTTAAAATTTTCACATCGTACTCAATAAATCTTCCAGCCAAAGGATGATTAAAATCAACTAAGCACCTACCGCCGCTAACTGTTTTGATTGTTGCCAAAACTCCGTCAACAATAACCTGCATTCCAGGCACAGGTTCGATTTTGTGCTCTTTAAAAGCAGAAAGGGGAACAAGTTTTAACAGTTTAGCGTCTCTCTTGCCGAATGCTTTTTCAGGAGGTAATTCTATTTTATATCCACCAATTTCTTTTCCAATCAAAGCTTGATCAATTCCCTCCAATACGTGCCCTTCGCCAAGACAAATTATAACAGGACCGTAAGAGAATTCTTTTTTGTAAATACCTGCCTCTTTTGCAATCTTTTCATCAGTAGTATCAAACACTTCTCCGTCTTTTATTCTTCCAGTATATTCGAGTTCTATAAAATCGCCTTTCTTCAAAGCCATTTTATAATGCATTCCAAATTCTTTTTTAAAACTTTTTCTTTCGTTCTTCTAAAAACTGAATTATCTTTTCAACAACCTCCTCAGCAGAAATATTCGAAGTATCTATAACTAAATCATAATTAGATTTATCATCAATATCTACACCATAATACTTCATATATCTCTTTCTTTCACTTTCCATCCTTTGTTTTAATTCTTCTTTAAGTGTTTCAACATTCCCGATTTTTTTAGTTTCAGTCTCCCGCACAGGACCAGAAAAAATTCTCTTTGCAGCTATATTCAAATTAACGTCAAGATAAATTTTCACAGCATCAGGAATAAAATAAAATGCAAGCCTGCTATCAACAACAAAATCATTTTCCTGTTTTGCTAACTTCCTTAACCAGCTATCTATAGCATCGTCAATAGAGAAATCTTTTTCTGCAATCTTGCTAAGCTCAATCAAACTCATTCCTCTTTCAGCAGCGAGTTTTCTCATAAAGTCGCCTGTAGAATAGTGCTTTATTCCAAGCCTTTTTGCAAGCTCTTTTGCTACTGTACTTTTACCGCTGCCGGGCTTTCCGCTTATGGCTATGATCATTTTCAAAGGAAAAATTTTTTAGTTTTAAATATTTGTCGAAGTTGAAGAAGCTTTGAAAAAAGTTAAAGAAGACTACAAAGCTTACCCACCAATTCCACATTCCTCAGTCCTTTCCTACCGTTTACAAAACCTTTTCTTGAGAGAAATTTTTCAATAGCTATTTTGAGCAGATCGTCTAAAAGAAAACAATATTTAACAACACCTTCCTGTTCTTTTCTTTCAACGAACAAACAACTTTTCCAACCTTTTTCTGTATTGTATCCTCCATAAGATATCTTTACTTCATTGTCTTTATTTTTTACTTTAATATATCTTACAACTTCTTTTCTGTTTCGTTTATAAGAAAGTTCTATTCTGATACCATTATTTTCAAAATAAACTTCTGGTTCTTTTTTTGAACGATTAATGCGTTTTAATTCAAACCCGTCTTCTCCTATACTTTCCTGAACAAAACAAACAACATGGGGCGCAAGATCAACTATAAGTTCTTTCACAGTATTCTCCCTTTTACTCGGAACACTGCTCCACACAATATCTATTCCATTATTTTCACTATCTTTAATATATCGTTTTATTAACGAATAGCAATGGAATAACTGCAGTCCGACACAAAGCCGTTCCCTTGCTAACTCAACCAAATCCATTGCATAACTTAATTGGTCTGGCCGACACAACGGTTTTTCACAATAAACTATTGTTTTTTCACACCTTCCCAAAACAGTTTCTAAATGTGCTGCATGAAAATCAGTCGGTGTGCAAATACTAATAGCATCTGGTTTTTGTTCAAGAACATCGTCAATCTCAGTAAATCCTCTTACAACAACCCCTATATTTCTTTCTTTAAAATATTCCTCAAGCGCAGCCTTTGTCAGTGCAACTTTTTTTCGTGTTCTTCTGCTAAAAATTATTTCTTCTATTCCATAATCTCTAGAAAGCTCGCCATAAATCTCACAATGCCGTTTTCCAATCCTTCCAGCACCAAGTACCGCTACTTTCCTGTATTTCTTTCCCATTTTTGCAAACCTTTTTAATCTCTTTTTAATTATTTTGGTCTTGAGCTTGCAATAAGCATGCGGGGGTGCCCGAGTGGCCAAAGGGGCACGGTTCAGGGCCGTGTGGCTTAGCGCCTTCATGGGTTCGAATCCCATCCCCCGCATAATTTTTATATAACAAGTCATATTCAATACTTATGGCAAATACTTTCAAAGAACTTCCTTTAGCTGAGATCACACTGCGAAAATATGAAAAACCAAGCGCTGAAAACGAAAGAGACCTTGTTAAAAAATTCTGCCTCGGCTTAGGGCTGCTTCAACCTGGCGATAGCAGAGATATAATCATAGATATTTTGCTAATACTCCTAAAATCAGAAAAACCAATAAAAAGCGATGAATTGAGAGAAGAGGTAATAGAATACAGAAAGCTTATGAATCTTCCTCTAACAGGCATAGCCCATTCAAATATCAGAAGACAGCTTCTAAGATTAAAGAATCTTTATCTAATAGAGAAAAAAAGCGATGGTTATAGAATAACTGAAAATACAAGTTTAAGAGAAATCCTGCTTCAACGAATAAAACCAATACTCCTGGAACAGACCTATAACAGAATACTAGAATATGCAGAAACGATAGATAAAAACGTCAGAAAATGTGCGGAATAGTCGGAATTCTAAATAGAACTAATGCAGAAGAAATCAGCAAGAAAGCAATAAAAATAATCTCTTATCGCGGAAAAGATGCTATTGGCTTTTGGCATTCAAATAAACACGCCATAGCACACTGCCTTCATTCAATTGCAGGCAGAAAAATAAAGCAGCCATTTATTAGTAAAGGCATATTTGCAGCTGATTGTGAAATATATAACTGGAAAGAGCTTAATCAACGATTCCATCTTAATGCAAGAAACGACGCAGAAACAATCTTTTTCTTGCTGGAACGCTACCCTATTAGAAAAGTCCTTACCATGCTTGACGGCATTTATGCCTTTTGTTATCTGAGAAACAATCAACTTATCCTGGCCCGCGATATTATAGGAGTAAAGCCTCTTTGGTTTAGCCATAGCGAAGGTTTTGCATTCGCCTCTGAAAAAAAAGCGCTTGAAAAGAACAACTATTTTGATGTTAACGAGCTAAATCCAAGAGAAATTCTGATCTATGATCTCGTAAGCGACAGAATCAAATTTTACAAAAGAAAATTTTTTTCAGTAAAGCCAGAAATAAAAACGTCTGAAGAAGCCATAGCTAAAAAACTACGCAAGCTTATAAGAAAAGCCATTGAAAAAAGAGTACCAGAAGAAAAATTTGGCTTGCTTTTTTCTGGCGGCATAGACTCGACAGTAATAGCAAAAGAACTCTTAGACATGGGATATAGCTTCCAGTGCTACTGCGCTTACTTTAAACACAGATCGCTCAAAACTCCAGAAGATCTCATTTTTGCAAAGAAAGCCGCCGCAAATCTCGGATTAAAATTAAAAGTAATACCCTTAAATCTATCTCAAGTAGAAAATGCCTTAAGGCGTACCGTTCTGTTAATAGAGGATACGGATGTTACAAAAAACGCAGTAGGATTAACTTTTTATGCAGCATGCAAAAAAGCAAAAGCAGATGGTTGCAAAGTCATTTTCTCTGGTCTAGGCAGCGAAGAAATCTTTGCTGGTTATATGCGGCACAAAAAGGCTAAGAGTGCAGACATAAATATTGAATGCCTTTCGGGTTTGATTAACATCTATGAGCGCGACCTGTACAGAGATAATGTAATTTCTACATATCATAATCTCGAGCTAAGACTTCCTTTTCTTGATCAAACGCTTGTCAATTTTGCATTAAGAATCCCTGGAAATTTCAAACTGAAAAACGGTATTGAAAAATACATTCTTAGAAAAGCATATCAGGACATACTGCCTGATTTTGTTGTGTGGCGGAAAAAGAAAGCAGCCCAGTACGGCTCTTTGTTCTTGAAAGCTATTAAAAAACTTGCAAAAAAATACAATTTCAGATACATGAAAGATTATCTGAAAAATATCTATCGTCGTGAAAATCTGCCTCTCGCAGCACTAATAAGCGGAGGAAAAGATAGCTTATATGCGGCATATATCATGCACAGATTGAACTACAACATAAAATGTTTTGTAACAATCCAAAGTGAAAATCCAGATTCTTTTATGTATCATACACCGAATACAAAATGGGTTGGGCTTCAGGCAAAAGCAGCCAATCTTCCTATAATCTTCAAAAAAACAAAGGGCAAACCAGATGAAGAACTAGAAGATTTATTCTTAGCACTAAAGGAAGCTCGAAGAAGATTTAACATCAAAGGAGTAGTGCTCGGCGCTTTGTATAGCAAATATCAGCGCAACAGGGTTGAATGCATATGCAATACACTTGGCTTAAAGATGATCTCGCCTTTATGGCATATAAACCAAGAAACCGAAATGAAGGAACTGCTTAAAGATGGATTTGATGTTATAATTACTAAAGTAGCAGCAGAAGGTCTTGATAAAAGATGGTTAGGAAAAAAGATTTCAAACAAAATAATTGAACGTTTGCTTGAGCTAAGAGAGAGATTCGCAATAAATGTTGCTGGCGAAGGAGGCGAATTCGAAACCTTTGTATTGGATTGTCCTCTATTCAAAAAAAGAATAAAAATAAAGGAATATGAAATAATCGAAGAATCAACACACGTAGCTGAATTAAAAATCAAAAAAGCGATTTTAATTGAAAAATGACTGGTGTTGATGTTTATGAACCTAAAGAAGATTCTTTTTTGATTTTAAAGCATATTAAAAATTTCGCTAAAAACAAAACAGTTCTCGACTTAGGCACAGGAACAGGAATCCTTGCTATTGAAGCTGCAAAATATGCAAAAAAAGTTTATGCTGTTGATATTTCAAAGAAAGCCCTAGCAGTAGCAAAACAGAATGCAAAGAAAGCAAATGCAAAAAACATCACGTTCTTACGCTCGGATCTGTTTTCAGCTTTTAAACAAAAAGCTGAAAAGAAGCTTAGATTTGACCTAATCTTATTCAATCCACCATATCTACCAACCGATCCGTCAGAACCAAAAGAACTTGCGCTGCAGATTACCGGCGGAAAACACGGCTATGAACTCGTAGAAAGATTTTTTCAGGATGTAAGTTCTTTTCTTAATCCAAACAGCGTAATACTTCTTGTATTTTCAACACTCACAAAGAAACATAAAGTAGATAAGATTATTGAAGAACACTGCTTTATTGCAGATGAACTCGACCGCAAAAAACTATTCTTTGAAACCATTTTCCTTTACAAAATCATTAAAAGCAGGTTCTTAAAGGACGCAGAAAAACATGGTTTGAAACAAGTAATTTACTTTACAAAAGGAAAACGGGGATGGATATATAAAGCAAACTATAAGGGAAAGCAAGTTTGCATAAAGCGCAAGATTCCGCAATCAGCCGCTTTGAAAACAATAGAAAATGAGGCGAAGTATCTAAAATTGCTTAACCGCTACGGCATCGGACCCAAATTCTACTTTAAAACAAAAAACTATCTTGTCATTGAGTTCGTCGACGGAAAACCAATAGAAGAATTCATAAAATCAACTGACGATGCAGAACTTATCAAAAAAGTACTTTTTATCATTTTTAAGAAATGCAGAAAATTGGATCAACTCAAAATAAACAAAGAAGAAATGCATCATCCGCGAAAGCATATCATCGTGGGATTAAGAAAAAAGAAGCTAATTGTTACGTTAATAGATTTTGAACGCGCACACAAAACACAAAAACCGAAAAATGTAACGCAATTCTGCCAATATCTCATCTCTACTAAAATGATAGGATTGCTTGAAGAAAAAGGCATTTTTATAGATAAAGGCGTCATGCTTCAAAAAGCAAGGGAATATAAGCACAATCCAACAAAAAAGAATTTCAAACAAATTTTAAAAGAAATTAGATTCTCACCATAAAAATGCAAAAATGGACCCGCTATCAATTATCACTTTAATAACTGGAATAATAAGGTCTATTTGTAATCGCTATCAGTTTTAGCATAGGCATAATTTGCATCTTGCTTGTGCTTATTGGATATTTCTTCTATTAAATTGCTTGCAAAACCTTTCAAAACTTCTATCCCACGCTTTTTCTATCTCTGCTGAAAAACAACACGCAGGCAACTCATTTCTGCTCAAATGATATCTAATACATTCGCAGCAAACACCTTTTTTATCACAATTCGGATAACTGCACGGACAGTTTTCTAAGTTCTTTTCTTTATTTACGCATTCAGTTTTGGTCATAAACTAAATATTCAGAAGAAAATTTTTAAACTTTGTTCCTGCTTTCTTTTCAAGGGCCCGTAGTCTAGTGGCTATGACGTCTCCCTCACGCGGAGAAGGTCCCCGGTTCAAATCCGGGCGGGCCCACTTAATATCAAAAAAGTGAAAAAAAGAAAAATCTTAAAGGAAACTTTCTATCCCTTCTTCTGAACCAATTGGTCGTTTTTCGACTGGTACGACTTCTTCAACATGCATGCCATCTTCACTCTGCGAAAGTATAACCTTATATAACTCATCGGATTTCCTTGCAAAAATTACTGGATTAGTTTCTATATCTTCATCAGTGCCTAAATTAAGAATTGAACCATCATGATAACTCTCAACCACAGAGCCTCTAAGCAGTTCCTCATACCTACCTAATTTAATACCGCATTCACTGAGCTTTTTGCCATTAATTTCCTCATATCCAAAGCCAAACATGCTCATTTTAATCACGACCCAAAAATTAAACGTTTTACTTTTTAAATATTTCTCCAAAAATTTCTCCAAAAAATATAAAAAATATAATTTATATATGGATTACTAAATTCAGCAGGGTGATTAAATGTTTTGTTTTCCTCCTAAAGAAGCGTATGAACTTTCTGATTTTTCATCTTCGGAGACAAACCAAGCAAAACTGGATTGCATAATCATAAGCGCAGGCTACGATGAATTTCCATCGCGAGAAAGTGCAATAGAAGAAGCTGTTTGGGGTGCAGCTTGGTATGCTGCAAAAGGAAAAGAATGTATAAGCGCAAACATCTATCGTTTCAAACCAGAAGAAAACAGATTTGGCTGCAATAAATTTACTGATTGCTTGCTTCACAGCGTGCCGCTAATCGTTTATGCACTCTGCAATTTTACTGATTTAAACAAAGAAGGCATTGAATGTCGCGTTATTGGAAATAAATACGTCAAAGCCATTGTTGATGTCTTTAACCAATTATTCGGAACGAATTATAAGCATGTCCAAGAAGGAAAATCAATTGGCGAAAACATTCACTTAGCATCGCAAGATTTTCCAAAGAGTGCTTTGTTTGCTTTTATTCCAGCAGATCTGCCATTCTTTTATGATCTTTATTCAGCTATTAGAGATGAAGACATTAAGAAAGCGTATGCAGTTATGGACTTCAATGCAAAAGAAAATTTTGAACCAGAAAACAATTTCTGGCCAAGAAACTATTACTTTCCTTTTAGAGATAAACGCATATACATAACAAAAGAGCCAAATCTGATTATAGGAAAGTTTAAGGAAATAAACATAAATGCATTTGATTTAATGTATTCAAACAGAAAACACGGAAAATATATTCTTGCTACCACAAAAGCCCTACTTAGAAGTCCATTAAACTTAATAGGAATTCTACCAACTTTAACAGGCATACTCTTTTCATACCTTGGCGTTGCAAAAGTTCCAATCTCAAGAGCACCGCTTCAAATAGCAGGAAAAGTACTAACGAAAAAACCAATCATAGTAAAAGCAAGGCACAACGACGTTACAAGATTAATGGACATAGACAGCTGGTATGATCTTGCTTTGGCAGAAGCCTTGCTATCACATGAAACATATCCGCATTGGAAAATGGTCGAGCAATTCAAACAAGAAGGAATGCCTGAACTCAAAAGCGCCATTCCTTATTACAGAAGTCTTCAAAGTTGCATAGAAGAACTTCATAAAGATTTGCAGCAGCGTGCAGAAGAAGTAATTGATGAAATAGGAGAATCTTCAACTGAAAGAGCAAAAGCAATAACTAAAACATTTAGAAAACACGGTTTAAGCTTTGATGAATTTTGCTCTCTGTTCATGCAAGCAATACCGCCTATAGACAAAAAAGCAATAAAAGAAAATGCAGAGCATGGAAAAAAAGTACTTTCAAAACGCCTAAAAGAATTTATTTCTTCACAATCTTAGCAACAAAAAACCCTTCTGTGTCATTATCCTGAGGCCATATCCTTAAGCACTTTTTTACTTCATCGCTATATTCTTTATTTTCAAACTTTGTAATCGGTTCGCTTTTGTTTATTTTCAACTTTATCCGTTCAACTTCTGCATTAGAAAATCGTTTCAGCAGAAAATCAACAACCTCTTCGTTTTCTTCAGGCTCAACAGAACACGTGCTATAAACAAGAGTTCCTTTCGGCTTTAATAGCTGAAACGCATTGCAAACAAGTTTTTTTTGCAAGCCGCCCAATCTTTTAATTGCTTTTGGATTCCATTCCTTAATAACCCTCAAGCTTTTTCGTATAGCACCTGTAGCAGAGCATGGCGCATCAACAAGAATTCTATCAAATTCAACACCCCTTATCGACTGCCCAGACATTATTGTAATTATATGATTGCTTACACCGCATCGTTGCAGATTCATTCCAAGCAGCTTTATTCTATCTACTGTTACATCATTTGCAATTATCAATCCTGTGTTTTGCATCATTGCAGCGATTTGCGTTGTCTTGCTACCAGGAGCAGCACACATATCAAGGACAAACTCTCGCGGCTTCGGATCAAGTACAATAGGTGGAATCATAGAAGCTGCTTCTTGAACAAAAATATAACCAAGAAAATGCGCTTTTGTATTTCCTATATCGAATCTCTTTTCTTTTTTATGCTCAATAAAAAATCCTTCCTTGTACCAAGGAATTGCTTCAAGCTCCCAATCAACTAAAAGCTCTTTTACTCGCTTAACAGTAGTTTTCAGCAGATTTACCCTTATGCTTTTTCTTAAGTAAGAAAGCGAATATTTTCTAAACATATTCCAATCAGTAAGTGCAGAATATCTTTCAATGAATGCTTGTTTAAACTTTATTTTTTCAGCCCCAGGCAAAGAAACTAATTCATGCTTTTGCATTTGTTCTATTTTCTATTTTTTCGGTTTAAGCAAAGGAAAGAAAATAACTTCCCTAATACTGGGCGCATTTGTCAAAAGCATAACCAATCTATCTATTCCTATCCCTAAGCCACCAGTAGGAGGCATTCCGTATTCAAGTGCTGTTATAAAATCATAATCAGCTGGATAAACTTCTGTCTTTCCTTTCTTTCGTTCTTTTTCTTGCTCTTCAAATCGTTTTCTTTGCTCGACAGGGTCATTTAACTCGCTATACGCATTAGCTAATTCCATTCCACAAACAAAACTTTCAAACCTTTCAGCAAGAGCAGGATTCTTCCTGTGTGCCTTTGTTAATGGACAAATGCTTTTTGGATAATCTGTTATGAACGTTGGTTGAATCAGATGTTCCTGAACCTTCTGCTGGAATATCTCATCAACAATTTCATCTCTTGAAGCATTTCGCTCAAACTGCACGCCCATCTCTGCTGCAATATCCTTTAATTCATTATCATTCAGTTTATTTACATCTACTTTTGTAAGCTTTTTGATCGCAGCAGCCATGTGCATTCTTTTCCAAGGTGTTTTGAAATCGAGATTATAATCTCCATACTTAACTTTTGTTTTTCCATTATTTATTTTCTTCACAACATATTCTATCATTTCCTCAGTCAGCTTCATCATGTCTTCATAATCAGCATATGCTTGATAGCATTCCATCATTGTAAATTCAGGATTGTGCGTTCTATCAATACCTTCATTTCTGAAATTTTTGCATATAGTATAAACCTTTTCGTATCCGCCGATAAGCAAGCGCTTTAAATAAAGCTCTGGTGAAATGCTCAGAAAGAGATCCATGTCAAGCGCATTTAAATGCGTAACAAAAGGTTCTGCTGCAGCACCACCATAAGCTGTTTGTAGTATTGGCGTTTCAACTTCATAAAAGCCCTGAAGCCTTAGAAATTCCCTCACCGCATTTATGATCTGCGTTCTCTTCACAAATCTTTCTTTCACGTCTCTATTCATAATCAGGTCCAAATATCTTTGCCTGTATCTTATTTCAGGATCCTTCAATCCGTGCCATTTTTCTGGCAGGGGCCTCAAGCCTTTAGCTAAAAGTACCAGTTTTTTTGTCCAAATGGTTACTTCTCCTGTTTTTGTTTTAAAGACAGGACCTTCAACACCGATGATGTCACCTACATCAAGCAAACTAAGAAGTTTGTATTGCTTTTTACATTCGTCCTTTTTGATATAAAACTGAATCCTTCCGCTGAAATCCTCGATATGCCCAAAGCTGGCACCGCCCATTATTCTTAAAGACATAATTCTTCCAGCAACAGAATAAATCTCTTCACTTTTTTCACCTTCCTTCAATCGCTCGTATTCTTTTTTCAGTTCAGCAGCTTTTCCATTTACAAGAAATTTATATGGATAAGGATTTATCCCGAGCTTTCTAATTGCTTCAAGCTTTTTTAAGCGTTCTTTTATTAATGCTTCTTCAGTCATTAAAAGATGAAAAAAGCGGTCTTATATAAAATTTATCAGAACTTATCTTTATTTCTCTTTTTTCCAGCTATACGTCCTCATTCTCTTATTTGGATAGCCACAGCTGGCACATTTCTTTTTCCTAATATGATACGCTCTTCTACCACATCTCCTGCATCTGATATGCGTTTTTCCCTTGCTTTTTTTACCCATGCTTGGAGTTCCTTTTACCATTTTAACTTGAAAAGAATTTTCTTTTTTTATTCTTCGCTTGGCGATATGATTGTAATTGTATCACCTCTTATAAACACAGTTCCCAATTTTCTTTGCAACTCACCTTCAATAAACTCTTCTGCGTTTTCTAACACAACGTTTATGTGTATGTCAAATGCTCTAAGCACACCTATATAACGTCGTCCATTCTTAAGCTCTATTATCGTCCGTTTTCCTAATGCTTTATTAAGCGCATCTAAAGGTCTCATTTGCTCGGCCATTCCAACCCCCTATTTCAAATATGAACCAAAAAATTTTTATTTGTATTTAAAGTTTCCGTTTTCAAATGATTTCGCAGCGTCGAAGCAAAAGAAAACCAACAGGAGGAAGGTACAAAAAAGATAGAAAGAAAAGAAAAAGTGAGCTAGGCAGCAGACCCTTATTCACAAAAATCGGGGATAAAAAAATTCAGATCGTAAGAGCGAGGGGAGGAAACCTAAAGCTAAAAGTTGTTTCTTTGGATTTTGCAAATGTTTATGATCCGAATACAAAAAAAGCAAAAAAAGCAAAGATATTATCTGTTATTGAAAACAAAGCAAACCCGCATTTCGTCAGAAGGAACATAATTACAAAAGGAGCAATAATCGAAACAGAGATTGGAAAAGCCAAAGTAACAAACAGACCAAGTCAAGAAGGAACAATAAATGCTGTTTTGATAAAATGAATCCTGTTATTCACTTTGATGTTTTACGTGAATTAGAAAATGCCAACAGCAAAACATTAACGATGATCATTATTCAAGAACTTGCGTTTACAGATTTCGATGGTGAAGAAAGAAAAAAATTTGCTGAAGTAGAATACCGGGTTAGAGGAAATCCTGTTGGAAGAGAACATCTCCCATGGGAAGATTATTCATCAGTACATAAGCGTCTCAAAGAAGTAGATATACCATTTTACAAAAAACATGGCATAATCGTGAACGTTGAAACAAATTAGAAAAATCTTCTTTGGTTTATCCTCTTTCTGGCAAGTATCTTTTTAAGCTCTTCTACTTTAGTACTCTCACCAAGAATCATCTTCACAATCTTTGCTGGAAATACTGTTTCTAAAAGCTCGGTTAAAAAACGTTCAGCATAATCAAAAGCTCTTTTCGATCTTAATATTACTTCTTCTTTAACTTTATATGAATCTTCTTCTGGCATTCCACTTCTAAAATAATCAAGCCAATCAAAAGCTGAAAGAGCAGCCTCCCTTAACTTTCCATCAGCTAAGTAACTTATCACTTCCATAATACATTCGTTTAATTCTCCCTCCAACCTTCTTCTTCCTCTAAATACTCTTTTATCATCAATGTAATAAACAATTCCTTTTTTTGTTATTACAACATTTCTCAATTCGCGTAAAGCGATAACTTCTAACTCCTTGCTCGGCTTTTCACAAATGCAATAAAATCCCCGTGCATATAGCACAGCTTTTTCAAGTTTCTCAGCAAATTCCCTCAAAATCTGATTTACCTTTCTTACAGATGTAAAATATCTTCTGTTAAACCTTTCATGCGAGAGCTTTCCAAAGATAGCCATAATATAATCATTTACAAGATGTCTGCAAGCTCCGTAAAGCTGCAAAGAAAGAAAATAGCGTTCTCTCCAATCTTCAGCATTTTTGTACATTTCCAATAGCTTCTCTAATTTAGGATATCTCTTAGTTAATTCTCTTACTAATTCTGTACCAATCGGAGCATAACATAAAAATACCGACTTATAAACACCTTGCCTTAATTTAAACATGCCTGAAAAGATTCTTGCAAATTTTTGCTTGTTTTCTTTTATCAATTCAAAATCATTCTTTGTTCGCCTAAACACCTCTTCGAAAAATCTTCCTTCCCTTTCGTAAAATTCTTTTCTGATGCAATCGAATAAAGCTTCGTGGGAGTGCATCAATTTGCTCAATGTAGCGCCAAATGGTGCGACTCTGAAAGCAAAATCAAGATATCTTCTGTAATGCTCTGTCCCAATCAATTTTTCTAATAACTCAAGATCTCCAAGCAGATATTCAACAATCGCACGTCCTTTTTCTATATCGCCACCAATTACAGCTTTTTCGCAAGCAGCAAGTTCTTCATAGCTCAATTCTTTTTTACCTATATTAAAATACCGAGCTACTGTATCGAGTTTTTTATCAGGCAAAAAACCAAGCGCAATCTTTGCCCAAGAAAGTAAATCTATGATTAACCTTCCTCTCATTTTGAAGCGTTCAAAAAACTTAATTCTACTCTGATAGCCTGGTTTGCTTTTTTCCCAGCCTGGCCTAAAATCTCCTCTCTCGCGAAGCTCAACAAGGTCGAAAGCAGCATTATAAACATAAATTACAAAAGGATCCTTTTCAAGAATGTATTCTTTAACCAGCTTTACTAATTCCTTTTCATTCCCAGCCTTTTGAATTGTCACATCTTTTAAACATAAATCATTTAATGTAAATATCCTGTACTCGCGTTGATTTCCAAAAGCATAAAGACAGCCAACCCATCTTATTGTATAATCCTCATCCATAAACAGCGGAACTTCAATATCAATAAACAAACTTGGCAGCGATAAAAATTCATCAGGCGTTAAATATGCTTTTTCTTTCAAATGTCCTTCACTATCAAGTACGACTTCATACATCCCTTTTCTTTTTCTGAGCTCGCCATAGCCATAACTTCTAAACATTTTTCTAACTTTATCGAGGTCTCCATTGACAAGCTCTTCTAAAGCAGAATGCACTCCATCATCGAATTGCACTTTCATACATTGGTTTACAGTAAACCATCTTATCAAATCAGAATCATGCGCTGTTTTTATTCCCTGTTTTCTAAGCAATGCCCTTGATTTTGCATTGCTTCTCGCAATAACCCACCCTTTGGAATCACCAGTAGCATACCGAAAATCATCGCCCAGCTTCTCAAGATCCTTTCCATTGATTTTATCTAAACGGCAGTCGAATGCTCTATAAAAAGGAAAACATACTTTGCAAATAGTTTTTTCTTCATTTCTTAGCATTAAATAAACATTTCCCTGCCTTGAGAAAACATCAGTTATAATGTACATTAAATTCTACTCAGCAAAATTATTTTAAAATAATTTTTGTTCTTCAATAAAATATGGATGTAGCTAAAAAACTCCTAACTCTGTATAGACAACTTTTAAAACACTTTGGGCATCAGAAATGGTGGCCAACGAAAACAAAAAAGAATAAGCAATTCGAAATAATCATAGGCGCAATTCTAACGCAAAACACAGCATGGCGAAATGTTGAAAAAGCAATCGACAATCTTTTGGCAGAGAACCTCATCGATCCGAAAAAACTTGCAAGAATAAAAAAAGAAAAACTTGCAAAACTTATCAGGCCTGCAGGCTACTACAACCAGAAAGCAGAACGCTTAATTCTAGCAGCAAGATTTTTCATGAAGAATAAATCACCAACGCGAAAGCAACTATTAGCCGTTAAAGGAATTGGTCCTGAAACAGCGGATTCGATCATGCTATACGCATTCAACAGGCCATACTTTGTTATCGATGCTTACACACGAAGAATTCTATCAAGGCTTGGTTTAATCAAAGGTGATGAAAATTATGTAGAACTTCAAAATTTCTTTCATAAATACCTCCCTCAATGGCAGGAACTCTTTAAAGAGTATCATGCCTTGCTTGTTGAATTAGCAAAACAATTCTGCAGAAAAAAACCGATATGCGCTTCTTGTCCAGTAAAAAGGCTATGCAAGTTCTGCAAAAGATTTATATAACTCCTTTTTTCTCTTAACCATATGATTCCATATGCCATTGCTTTAGCAATCGTCATACTGCTTGCTGTTATAATCATTAAATTAATAAAAAAGATTCTTCTAGTTATTGTTTTTCTTTTTCTATTATTTGTACTCTTTCTCGGATATAACGGCTACCTCGTCTATAAAGATGTGCTTGACATTCAGCAACATCTCGAAACAAGTCAAAATGCATTTCTTTTATCAAAAGACAGTAAGTTCATTGCTGGGTTCAGTGCAGTATTTTCAGATGCTAAAAAGCCCATTCTGTTTTCAGAAAATGATATAAAAGAAGCAAACAGCGACTATAAAAAACTGGCTGAAAATAATTATAAGGTTTTTATCTTCTCGAACAAAATATTAGCCGATCTGCCAAACACAATTTCTTTTAGCGATTTCAGTTTGGAAAAACAGCAGTTCATTGCTTTATTTGAAAGCACAGATCCAGTCAGCGACACAATTTCATACTTAGTTTCAGCAAAGCAAATTCCAGATATGGAAGAAGCTCGAAATAGAATGCGAAATGAATTAACAAAAGATGCTCAGGACAAGACTGCATTTAAAGGATTGCTATTTGCCTTAGCTGTTCAGCATATATTTAAAGATGATAAAAGTTACATATTCAAATCAATAAAAGAAAAAAAATTAACTGTTTATCCAGAAACGCCGGCTTTCAAAGCAATAAAATTCGTTCCAAACGCTTTACTAAACAAGTTTGTTGAAAAATTCGGTTAGAATGGCTTTTTTCGGCCTGTTCGGAAAAAAGAAAAAGAAGGATGAAGAAATCCCTCCTGCTGCAATGCCAGAATACCCAACAGGATTGCCGCCAGCAACAGAAGAACTTGGATTACCACCACATCCAGCTCCAGCACCCGCACCAGCTTCAACAGAGCTTGCACCAACAATGCCAAGAGCAGAAGCAGGTGTTGCTACAAGCAAAGACATAGAGGTTTTAAATGCAAAGCTCGATGCATTGAAAGCATTACTTGAAAGCATTCATCAAAGGCTGGCAGCCCTCGAACGACTCGCCCAAGAAAGCAAAGAACATGAATACAAGTATTATTAAATCAAAAAAAACCATAAAAATAATCGCGGTTCTTCTCTTTTTCTTTATCATAATTTTTGACCAAATCATAAAACACTCAATCAAAAACCCAATCAAAAATACAGGCTCTTTGTTTGGCCTTTTTCAAGGGCAAACACATGCTTTTATCTACCTCAGTTTTATTGCAATAGGCCTACTCTTGATCTTTTTTGACAAAATAAATACTTTTGCATTCAGCATTTTACTTTCAGGAATCATATCCAATTTGATCGACAGATTAGCTTTTGGCTATGTGATTGACTATATTGATTTGAGAATATGGCCAGCCTTTAATATAGCTGACGTAGCCATTACTTTTGGTGTGATATTGTTGTTGTTTATTCAATTACGCACTCCTTACAAGGCTTGAATCCAGCTTCCTCTGCTTCTTTTTTGCTCTTGAATACTATTTTGTCCTCTTCCTTTATCTTATCTACTTTATCACACCATTCTTCATGATAAAGCCTGCCGCCCCTCTTTGCTATGTATTTCTCTTCAAACTCTTCTTCAGTTTCTGTTTCTAACTCTTCTTCGATATTCAATGCAGAATAAAGCAAAGCTCCTGTTGTGATTATCAATCCAACAAGAACCAAGCTTAGCTGCAACGATCTTGAATAGATCATAAATAAATTTATTGCAAATAGAACATTATAAATGAAAAGTGCCCTCCATCTCGTTTTACCGCCAATTCCAAGGCCAAAGCAAACCAATGCATAAATCAAAAAGAATCCAAAAGCCGAAAACTCAAAGTTACTAAATAACTCGCTGAAAGCATTGCTGAATAATACTGGAATAATACTCCCAAGAGCGATCATAGAAGCAACAAACATGCCAGCGGTTTCTTTTCGCGTCATTTTATCATATCATTTCCAATTCAGGATTTTTTAAATATTTCTATTCTAGAGGAGTAATATTTCTTAGAATTTTTGAATTTAGTTC
>Ga0180300_10000539_pt1 | contig 16693 bp, 10 predicted proteins | sample GuaBasSediGuay15_FD_121798 | JGI IMG/M metagenome (GOLD analysis project Ga0180300, IMG submission 121798) | Subseafloor sediment microbial communities from Guaymas Basin, Gulf of California, Mexico - Guay15, Core 4569-2, 21-24 cm | ecosystem: Environmental > Aquatic > Marine > Hydrothermal... | reverse complement strand
GGTTGGCGGTGAGCTGAAGAGGCTCACAGATTTGGCTGGTGTAACAGAGACTGAGATGATTGAGTGTAAGATGAGGATACGACCAAATGAGTCCTTTGATATTCTGCCAGGTTACATCCTAAAGGGTGTGAAGTTTTCAGACTGGGGTCTTGATATGGCTGCTGGTGACATGACAAAAGAGCACGCAGACTACTCGGCAACAGATGTTGAGAAGGAAGAATAAGCGTAAATTAATATTTCTATTACTTTTCTTTTCTTGTTATTAAAAGGAGGCTAAAAGCTATGAGCGAAATGAATTTGGAAGAATACTTAAAGAGGCAGAGAGAGGTGGAAGAGATAACTTTACCTTCGGGTCTCAAGGTCAAAATACGAAAGCGTCTTTCACCATTACGCTGTCTAAAGATATTGGGAAAGGCTAATGTGAGCTGGGATGAGATGGGTCCTAGTCTCTCTATAGATAAGTATAATGCGTTTTGTGAAATAGGCTTTTCTGAACTTCTTGTTGAACCTAAAGTCCCTGAAGATATAGCAGCCGAAGACTTTGAGGATAAAGATTTTAGTGAGCTTCACAAGATACTCATACGAAACTTCCAAGGCAGCATTGAGGAAGACGTGAAAGGATTAGGACCTAAGGAGTTAGATAACAAGGATTTTACTACACCGTCCGAGTAATCTCGGAAAAGTGTCACGTCAGACCTTCTGATATTCTTGATCCTTATGATGAACTCCTATTTATAGATAAAATTAAATTGGATGTTGCTGTACTCACCTCCCGAACTAAGGAGGCGAGTCAGACCATGTCGCCTCAGGATGCTGAGGCTTATTTAGAACAACTGAAGATAAAGAAGAAAATTGGTAGAAAAAATTGAAGTTGTACTGGAAGGAGTAGATCGAACGCAACAAGCGTTCGCTACGTTTCGTAAGAACTTAGAGAGTTCAGTTAGTGAGCTGAGAAAGGCAAGAGCGGACATATTCGCGTACAGTGCAAGCTTGAAAAATGCTATACAGTGGCAACAGATGAGCGCTAAGGAGTATGTCAAAGTAACTTCACAGCTTAGACAGTATGATAAGTATGTAACAAGATTAACGACGGAAATCCCAAAGAATCAACAGGAGCAGGCTCGATGGGTTAAGTCTATAAAAGAAGGACTTAGTCCCATACGACAATACATTACCAATTACGAGGATATTGCGCCATTATTAGATAAAGTTGCAGGTAGAGCTCTTAAATACAATAATACCCTCATAGAAACAACTGGATTTACAAAGAAGGGGTCCCAATACGTAGAAACTTTGTCCAGCAAATTTCGACGATTGGCTCGTTCCTTTTCAGAGGCTCAAGGTCCCCTTTACAAATGGGGACGGGTATTTAACCATTACTTGCCTATCATATTCGTGGGTGTATACGCATTTCGGAATTTAGAACAAAAACTTGAACAAATAACAAAAGCCTTTGCTGATTTTGAGTCCCAACTTGTGGTGATAGAAAGAACAACAGGTATGGCTCATGATACAATCGAACGACTCGGTAAAATCTTCTTGACCCTCGGAGAGCAGTTACCTGTCCCTCTCAGTGGATTAGAAGATATAGCAATTACGGCAGGACGTTTGGGTATTCGTGGGGAAGCTAACATTCTTGCCTTTACAGATGCGATAGTCAAGATGTCCAACGCTACTGTACTTTCTGCTGATTCAGCCTCTAATGCTCTCGCACGTATAGCAAATGCTATGGGAATACCAATTCCCTATGTAGAAAATCTTGGTTCAAGCATAGACATTTTGGCAAACACGTCTGCTGCTAACGCTGAACAGATAACGACTGTTATGAGGAAAGCTGCTGGTGCAGCTAAGACTATGGAAATTCCAGCTTCTGCTCTGGCTGCAATGGGTGCAACTCTTGTGGAGAGTGGTGAAGAGGCAGCACGAGCTGGAACCAGAATATCCAGAGCTTTGGTTTACGCTTCAACTAAGACTGCAGTAATGGCAAGACAAATGGGACTCTCAGTGAAAGAACTTAGAAAAAGAATGGAAGAGGACATGCTTGGAGTACTTCTTGACTATCTGAAGATGCTTAAAGACACTCCTTCCAAGGTGGAACGTCTTTCAAAAGCACATGAAGTCTTTGGTATGATAGGTACCAAGGCGATAGTAAAGCTTGCAAACAATTATGATTCATTAGTAAAGCACATCAAAGATGCCCAAGATGATATGGTGTATAACATTACTCTTGAAAAAGAGTATGCAAAGACACTCGATACTACGGCTGCTAAAATGCAGATGTTAGACAACGCAATAGAAAGACAGAAGATTATCTTGGGAGAGAAGCTTGCTCCTGTGTACTTTAAGATGAAAGAACTCATCCTTGGTTTCTATAAAGCTTTAGCAGGACCTGAGCCAGTAGAATATGGAAACATGATTCTTTCTCTTGGAGAAAATTTAGAGAGGCTGCTTGTGCCCAGCAAGTCCTTATTAGCTATATCAGATAAGCAGACGTCACTCTTTGAGAAGTCCTTAGAAGATATGCCTCATCTGATTGGCTACGAGGATGCCTATGCCAAGCTTTTGGGTGCTACCTCCGAATATCAATTCATAGGATATACAAGAGCTAAGTTACGTTATGATCAAATTCTCAAGGAAAGAGAAGCTACCGATAAGTCAAATAAGAGTCTAAAGGATCATATTAAGTCTTTAATGGAGGACGCTGCTTTTACTGGAAGCTCGGCTATTCAACATGCATACTTGAACAAAGTCTTTCAGGATAGTATTCATTTTATCTCACGCTATGAAACTGGCATTGATAGTTTAAACAAGGCTAAAGCTTTACTTCTGGATTTGACGCTCAAGGGTTTAGGGGTTCAGGAAGTTTGGAATAAAGCTGAAATGCAAGAAATTAAAAACATTGAAAAAGAAGTCAAGGCTCATCATGGCTCTGCTGTTGAATTTCTTGCGAGAACAGATGCTATCAGAGACGGTGCTTTTTCGCAAATGGTACTTAATGACGTAATGAATAGAGGGATGCGAGTGCTTGCTAAGTATTCTCCTCACATGAAACGCGCTGTTTCTCTCGCTTCATCATTGACTAAGGTACTTGTAGAGGAAGGGTTAGCGTCTGACAAACTCAAGGATGTATGGGAAGAACTCGGCGAACTATTAGAACAGCGAATGAGACTTTCTACCGAACTTTCTCAAATTGAACTTCAGTGGAATGCTATTACGGAAGATAAATCGAATCTTGAGTCTCAACTCTCTGAAATATTTGAGGATCAGTTGAGCGTCATAGGAAGACTTTTGGAGAGCAGTAAGAATCTCGCTGAGTCTTATTTCATTCTCAATGACGCCCTTCAGTATCTTAATGGTGAATACCCTACTTTTGAGTCCCTTACAAGAGGAATATTAGCAACCATAAATGGAACTATAGTTCCCATTAAAGCATTGGATTTAGGAATAATAAGACTGAGTAATATTCTTCCTTCTAAATACTTTAATGTTCTTGATATACTGCTTGAGAAACATAAACAGATAGTGGAAAGTTATGAGGAGTTAAACGCAGCCGAACTTGAGTATGGTCCCGGTAGCGAAGATGTCATAAAGGCGAGAGCTAAGGTACGAGCAAGCATTGAAGAATATAGTAAATCCTTGTCTGATTTTACTCCCATATTAGTAGAGCTAAACAAGAAAGAAAGAGAGTGGGGTCTCACGGAGAGTAAACGTTATAAACAGATCAAGGATGCTGCAGTTCTCAATAAAGAAGAACTTGAGGTTTATAAGGATTCAATAGACGCTGCCTCTCAATATTATAGCAATTTGGATCGAATTTTCGAGATTCGACAAGAAATTCTTTCCCTGTCAGGTCTTCAAGTTAAAGCTGAAGAGTTATGGCAAGAAGTGTCTAAGGGATCAAGAAACAAGATGGAGGCTTTCATTAAAGTTTTAGATAAATTAGGCATTGCGGAAGATAAAGAACGTAAGAAGGCAATTGAACGAATAAAGGAAGTCATAAATAGCAAGACCCCCCTTGAGGATCAAAATAGGATTATCATTGATTATATAGCAGGATTGATGACCATCTCGGATAAGGAGGGGGAACTCAAGTCGATTGAAGCTCGAATTAATCAATTGCGAACTGAGAATAATAGACTACTTTACGAGAATCTTCGAGTTTTAGCCGATACTGGATACATCTCTGGTAAAGTTGCTGATGATCTTCAGTTGTTCATAAGTGCGGCTCAAGATGTTGGAAAAGTCACGGCAGAAGACAAGGAAAAACTTAAAGATATGATTATGGGATTCATATATGTTGGTGAGAGTACTGGAACCATCGAGGAACAGATGAGCCATCTTGGGGACATATTAAGAGGTTTTGGATTCTCTTTTGAATTTGTTCCGGACAAAGCTAAAACAGCTATGGACGAAACCAAGTTGATCATAAAAGACGCTATGGGTGGAATGGTCTTTGAGAGCACAAAAGAATTCCAAAACATAAGAGACATGATAAGCGGACTGCCGGAAGAGACAAAAGAGAATCTGAAAAGAGGAGTAGAGGAGTGGGGTACCCTCTTTGAAAGGGCGAAAATACTTAATATTGCGTTTAGTGCTCCAATGGAGGAGGTATTCAGAAACCAGTTAATTGAATTGCACTACATTAAAGAGAACACAAAGTTGATAGCACAAAAAGGCATTCCAGTGAGATCAATGCACACTGGTGGTAAAGTTGAATATACTGGACTGCACCTATTACATAAAGGAGAAATAGTGGTTCCTGAAAAGATAGCTCGACAGCTAAATGTTTCCCGTCCTTCTATAAGAGAGAGTGCAGTTCTTCCTACAATAAAGAATAATATAGAATTTGGAGGAATTTCTGTTCCTCTTGGAGACCTCAAAAAGTTACTTCATTCTTTGATTGATCGACCAGAAGTTCATTTTGAAAATATTAAAAAGGTATCAGATAAAGAAATATTCAGAGATATTAGAGAGAAAGAGATAGGACATCAGTACATTACAGAGGTGAGGCAAAACTCTAATGTTATAAGAAATTCTTCCGTAATGACGTCTTTATTGCCTATGCATGTTTCTTCACTCTCACCTGTGTTGTCTCTTCATCCACCCAATGTTATTCTTAAACCAATTAACACGTCAGTACATGTTAACACAAAAATACCAAAGGAAAGAATCATCAAGACTCACCTCGTAAATATGCATGAGACATACATAGATGGCGTACATCACAATGAGATAGAAAGGTCTAATACAAATATCACGGAAAGAACATTTAGTACCATATCTTCATATTTGCGCTCTAATGAAATTTATGAAAATAACCGAGAAACATTCAAAGAGATAAATCATGTTCTTGACAGTAAAGTGATAAGAGAGAATAACGTCATTGAAAACCTAAGGACAGTAAAGGAAAGTATCCTTAAGAATAAAGAGGTAATCAGAAGTACCATTCTTGGTGTTCAAGATCACAGTTTAATTTCTCGATACTCTAATATCGAAAAAGAAAAAGTCTCATCAAAAATAAACAACATCATAGAAAAGGATATAATTTCGACGTTGAGGGAGAGCACTCTTGTATTTAATAAGGAGGCAGTGAAAGAGGATCATTACAAAGAAAAGATTACCTCTTTCAGAGATAACGTATTTAAGAATATAGAAACTCTTAGATATTACAATGAAACAATTGGTCGTCCCTTAAAGATTAAAGACTCTATACCTACGGTTCGGCATTTTGATATCCAAAAAGAGATAGTCAATTCCAAGATAAATAATCTGATAGAGAAAAGTAAGATCTCAACATTAAAGGAAAACACCGTTACCTTTAACAATGAAAAAATAATCAAGGATCATTTCTATAAAAAACTTAATGTAATAAAGGACGTACATTCTAAGAGTAAAGAATTAATAAAATATAATAATATAATTAATAATATAAAGGAACAAAGCATTGTACCACAAACAGGACTATTCCGAGTTGAGAAAGGAGACATTGTGATACCAGAACCAAAGGTAAACAATTTGATTGAAAACTCACTCAACTTGGAAGCTTTGAATTCTCTGTTAGCTTCTCTTAAGAGGCTTCAAGGATCCTCTTCCAATACAAACTCAACTCTTCGAGAGATATTAAAGAAAGGAGTACTTGGTTCACTCCAAACAGGTGGTTCTGTTGGTGAGACGGGACTTTACCTCTTACACGAGGGAGAGTACGTTATGCCAAAGTCTGCTCCCACTCAAGTCATGAATATCCACATAGAACACATAAGCTTGAGTCCAGAATATACAGCAGAGAAATTTCTTAAAGACTTAGAGGCTTATAGATTCTCTCCGTTATAAAATGGCTTGGAAAGTTAAATTTGGAGATTTGGAATTGGAGTATGTGGAGTCTTGGTCTCCAGGTATTGATCCAATGAAGAAAATTTACACGATGTACGACGGTTCAACCGACGTTGCTACCTTTGAAAAAATTCGATGGAGACCAAAAATTGTCGGGATATGTGAAGAAGACAAAATTACTCAAATAGCAGATGCAGCTAAAAAATATTCCGATACTCTCAAGATAAACACAGAAGAGGGTATATTTGAATTTAGTAAAGCCTCCCTCATAAGCGTGAATTTAGATTATTGGCGTCACGCCAATGGGACTAATTACTATCGCGTAACTATGGAATTTATAATATTAGGGTGAGTTAATATGGTAACAAATAATCTTCCAAGTAAAATAAAAGCTGAGGTAATAGTTCATAGAGCAGACGGGACTATTGAACATCACTCTCCTATTTCGCTTGATTTGATGGAAGAGGATAGGAGAGCAATGGAAAATTACTTATTGTTACGTAAAGCTTTTTCCTTAACTCGCATTATCTAATTATACGAAACTTAGGAGGTTCTTAATGAAATGGCGGTTACAAGTAGTGCGATAACCAATGTGGCTAAAGTTAATTTAGCGTATGCTCTCATAAACCAAAATGATTCATCCTTTGACTATCGATGCATGGGAGTAGGAAACGGCAGTCAGCCAGCAAGCAATGGCGACACAGGTCTTTACGGCAATGAAAGCAAATATGTGACTGTGGAAGGGGTGTACGAGGCAGACTTCACTGCTAAATGGAGTCATACTTGGGGCTATGACGACTTACCCTCTCACGAATTTCGAGAAGCAGGAATATTTAAGAACGAGTCTGAACTTGAAATGCTCGGTAGAATTGTCTTTGATCCCATTACTCTCAATGAGAGTGATTATATAGAGATAACAATGCGAGTCAAGTTCCCATAAACGTATGGCTTGGCTTGATCCTTGGGGAATTAGGCAGAAAGTAAAGGTTACGAACAATACGGGTCGATACCTTTATAATTATCAGATACTTATAGAGCTCACCAGCTCTAATTTTGATTTTGAAAATTGCAAATCTGATGGTAGTGATATTCGATTTACTGAATCTGATGGTGTCACAAAACTTCCTTTTTGGATAGAAAAATGGGATTCTGAGGAAAAGTACGCTCGTGTTTGGATAAGGATTTTTGCACTACCGCCTTTGGACTCTCACATCTATTTGTATTACAGTAATCCAGAAGCAGAAAGCGAAAGTAATGGAAAATTAACTTTTAAATTTTTCGATGATTTTGAAAGTGATTTGAATTGGGAGAGTGAATGGCAGAGCAATAATCACGCTTTATATAGCACTGAAAATGGAGTGTTAAAACTTTTAAATGGTGGATCGACTTACTCAGATTGTCTTAATAGCCAGTATCAATTTAAAAATGGATTTGCTATTGAAGCAAGAGTCAAAACTGTCGGAAGTGAGCCTTGTGAGACGTATTTAAACTTCGAGCCATCCCCAGCTTTAATGAATCACAAAGATTACGTTCGCTTCAGAATTCAAGATAGAATAATAACTTCAATTGGAGGTAACGATGAACGTACAAGTACAGATTACTCCGTTTCAGATGTATGGTACAGAGCTATCTTGAAAATGCCATCAACGGGGGATGCGAGTGCAGAAGCGTATGAGGACGGGACCCTTCTTGTATCAAAAACAGGGACACCCACAAACCGAGCAGGCTATATCGCACTTTTTCAGAGACCTTCAAGCACGGGTTATGTGGACTGGATTTTCGTTCGCAAATACATTGATCCAGAACCATTTACTAAATTAGATAAGGTAGAGATTAAAAAGTTCAGCGTCACTTTTAAATTTGAAGTGAGTTCTTTACTTGAAGGCGAGCAAGGAGGAAAGAAATTCCTATCCGTTTGGGAAGATATAACTTCTTCAATATCGTCTTCATTTTACTGTTCAACCGAGTTTCTCCAAAATGTTAATTCCGAAATAGGATCCACTTTTCGATTTTCCCCTCTCCCACCGCCTCCCTATCCTTACACCTTCAGATTCCCAATTTTTGTAGAGAATAACACTACTAACACCCTTTACGATTTTCAAATACCTATTGAAATTAATTCTTCAAATTTTGATTATACTTGCTGTAATGAATATGGCAGCGATATCAACTTTTATAATGATGATTATTCACAAGAATTACCTTTTTGGTGGGAAGAATGGGAATACAACGACACTTCAAAGGTTTGGATAAAAGTTCCAGAAATACCACCTGGTTTCCATTTATGTGCCATCTTGGTTTGTGGTCACTCCAAATGGGAATACGTACGTCCCGAACAACCAAAAGAAGTCTTCTTGTTTTATGATGGATTTGAATGTAGTGACGTTTCGAGTTGGACTTTTGAATTCTCTCCTTCCGACTCAGGCGAGCCATACTATGGAGTAGCTGATGCTTGTCATGGTGATTATGAACTTAAGGCTGGATTTTCAGAAAATTGTGATAATCCTCACGTTACAATTAAACAAACTGTATCTTTACCTCCGGGAGAGAAGGTTTTAAATTGTTGGCAAAAGGAAACAAATACTGGAGTTTCTCCCACTCACGCGATTTATATTAATGACGTAGAGAAATGGTCAGACGTAGCTGATTCCGAATACTCAAATTGCGTCTTTATTCAAACCTCATCTTTCACTGATTCTGGAAACGTGGAAATTAAATTCACAGACTCTAAAGATCAAAATACAAAAGTGGGAATAAGACTTGATAGCATATTCATTCGTAAATACATCGAGCCATTTCCAACAGCCACGTTATTAGGCAAGGATTCTTTAATATTCCGAGTTTATCGTGACTTTCAATTAGATTGTTTATTTCCTCTTGAAGACTTCAAAAAGAATAATACAATAATGGTTAGTGGAAGGCTTGAATCTTTCCCACTTTCAGAATTATCCTTTAGTTGCTCTCAGAATGGTACTCTGCCTGTCTCAAGCTATGTTCCTGCTTACTTGAAGAGTAATAATTTTCTTTTAATTCCGGGTTCTTGGAAACGTAAAAGAAACATCACAATTGAGAACAATACAGGTCAAACTCTTACTGATTATCAAATTTGCTTGACTCTTACACCAGAGAATTTCGACTACGAAAATTGTAGATTGGATGGAGGAGACCTAAGATTTACTAATCCTTCTCTCAAACTCTTACCATATTGGATTGAAAGATGGGAGTATAATGGAACATCCCGAATATGGGTTAAGGTGGATGAAATACCCACAGGTTCTAATATCTGTTTATTTATGTTTTATGATAACCCATTAGCCACATCCGAAAGTAATATTAAAACCACTTTCATACTCGGGGATGACTTCATGGACGATGCACAGTGGATATCCAGTCATCCTTCTAAGATGAATATAAAGAATGGTCTACTCAATTTTGGTACTTTCGATAATTATGAGTATCAAGCTTATCTTAGCACGAAAAATGCTCTCGACATACCAGACTCATTTTTCATTCAGTTTAAATGCAAAATTAAGAATTTCTTGAATCCCTTTACTATATCGTACATAGGTGTATCTGATGAAGTTCCTAACACGACAAATCTTGTAGCTTTTCAGCCCTTCTATAATGACTACGCTTACTACTTGAGTGTGAAGGACGACGGCGAAGATCATAAAGACAAAATGTATGCACCAGGTGGAGACAATGAAAAACTTCAAGAAATGTTCTCCGATGACTGCTGGCACGGCGTTAGAATATGGAAAGAAGGGAACACAATACACGGAGAAATATGGAATGGTGACTTTACAGAACAAATTGGATACGTAGAACCAGGAGGAGAACGAGAGGGTAGAATTACAGACGTGAATCCTTCGGGTTTGAAGAAGTTTGTTATTCTAAATCAAGCTCCATCTCCCGACGATAAGGAATTTGGATATGAAGGGTGTTTAGACGATTTGATAGTAGCTAAGTATGCTACTCCAGAACCCGTTGTTACACTGGGAGAGCCTCAACATGTAATAATTCACGACTCCTATTGTTATTCGGAGAGTAAAACAGACTTCAGGTTAAATTCTTCTTATTTGATTGGGGAGACATTTTCACTCCTTCCTCTACTTTCTCCTGTTGGTTCTACGGGTAATTATTTATCTTTTGGATTAGAAGTGAATCCTGATATTGATGGTTTTTCGGTACCCGTCTTAGAATATTTGTTGCACGCGGATATTTCAATGGAAGAACCTAATGTTCAAAAAAAGCTTTGGTTAAGCGAAGCTTTGTCCCAACCAATTGATATTTATTCTAATTTCCTTATAAGTACAAATCTATCCGTAGTTCCTGAGTTGGAGTTTACAGGATTGCCCGCTGTTCATTGGTTAATAAATGGCGGAAATGTTTCCGATCTTATAAGTTTCAAGGTTGTGCAAGAATGGGCAGCTCCTGATATAGCAGAATTAAGATTCAAAGGCTTGCCTCACTTCAAGGCTGGAGACGATATTCACATAGTAGAAACTCCCTGTGGAGCTTATCCACAAGTAACATTATTCAGGGGACCCATTCTTTCGGTAGATAAAGAACTCGTTAGAGGAAGAGAAGAAACAGTCATTCGAGCTGTGTCTAATGAATGGTATCTTACGAAACAGAATTGTTTCTGGGGTATAGAGTCGTCCCTATATAGTCTCGATCCTCATCTTACAACTAGAACTTTAATAAGTATGTGGTTAGGTAGTTGGGGACAAGAAAGGAGGTATTCTTACGTACCTTGGCTTTGTTTATGGAGTAGAATTCCTGATCCGTTCAAAACAATTTGCCAGACGTGGAAAAATCAAAGAGGGTGGGGAGATGTTGAATTCTTCATGGGAGATGAAACTGATTGGTGGAACGCCTTTTATGAATGGGCAGTTGGATCGAATTGGAGATACATATCTGGTGTTTGTCCTCTCTACTTTGATGAAGTACCAGATTGGCAAACTAAATACGTGGAACGAAGTGGCAGATCTGGCTTCAATTTCTTTTACGGAACGACAAAATGGGACGGCATAATGCAAATTTGTAATGTCTGTGATTGCGTATTCTATTGTGTATATTGGGATAAGGAGGCTAACAATCCTTATGCTGATTATGGACCCCAAGAAGAATATCTTTACGGTCCATTTGAAGACGGAAGGAGGTTAGCTGTATTCTTAACTAAAGAGACTGCAGAAAATCAAGTTAAAATTGAAATTCCTGTGCATGATGAAATTCACCTTGGGCACCCTCCTGGAGGGCAGAATCAATGGATGTATTTATATAATCCTCTTGCTCGTGATGCTGTATTAATGGTGGACGATGACTGGGAACATGGGAACTATCTTAGTAAATTAATAAGTATACGGACGAGAGAAGAAGGAAGTTCGGAAGACACTAAAATTAATAGATTAGCCGTGACTTCTCAAGATTTCCCAGTTGTAACTGCTGAAAAATATAAACACTTGGAGAGGAAACCTGTTGAAGAGTTTATAGCGATTAACAATATCGATATTGAGGACTTGCAGGACTTGGAGTCTTTCGCAGAAGAGAGGCTCGAAGAATTGCGTAAACCTAATGTAACTTTTGAAGCTCGTTTTCTCTCACTTGTTGTTTATGAATCCTCGCGTTATGAGTTTGAGTTTCCTTCTCGTATACCCTTACATACTGGAATGTATATAGGTTTTGATGGGATCGAGGGTTTACCACCATCCTCAGATGAGGATGGTTATTATCGAGTCATGAAAATTACCTATGAGAGAGGAGAACAAACAGGTGGAAGACTCATTACTACTCTCGAGTGTAGAGATACTGATCTCATTCATCCCGGTAGTCCAAAGCTAAACGAAATTGAGAATATAATGCACAGAGAAGCAAAGAAAATTGAAAAGGGTCCCATACTTCCGGGACATCCGTGTCCTTCAAATCCGAGACCTCCAATGTTAGGAGAGATTCCTTGGATAGAAATAGGGGAAATAGTAAATTATAACGCAGAAGAGCAAACGGTTGACGTAAAGATTTATAGAACTGGACAAATAGTAAAAGGGATACCGTTGTTATGAAGATAGGTAGTAACGTTCTTCTCTATAACACAGGAAGTCGAATTGTTACAGATGAGACTACGGTGGAAAGTACAATAACTAAGGGGAAAAGGGAAGCTAACGGTGACGTTCATCAAGACGGCAATGTTCCCTATTCTGCTTATCCTTGGATCGCTTCAGTAGTTTCCACTCATACTCCCTATCCCGGATATACCATGTTAACGACAGAAGCTATAGTAGGATGGGGACGGATCTTTCGATACGTCAGTAACGACTTTTGGTTCGGATCTGATAGCAAAGATGTGTGGTTAGACGAAGAAGGAACGATTTGGATTGGAGGAAGATGGGGCATCTTTTTATATCCATTTTCTTCTTGGGGATACACGAAAGGAGAATTGAAAGAGTTTGGAAACGTTGGTCGTTGTTTTCGGCTTGTGCTTGGAAACGATTTATTCTATCTCTCCAATGGTACGAGTATATTTGCATACAATCGAAAGACTTTTGAGTTTAAATGGAGCAGAAACGTAGGAGGAGTATCTAACTTTTATTATGACGGAAAAAAGAACTTGTTAGTGATTGCTGGAGGGATGATGGCTAAGTTCCTCGATGGAACTGATGGCTCTATGGTTGCAATGATCCCGTTATGGGGAGAAAGTCCTGATGTTACCAAAGATAAAGATGGTAATTATTGGTTCTTATCTGTATCTCATTTAAGATGTTATGATTACAGTTCTCACTCATGGCAAGGTTATTATTTCCCAGATTGTTTTAATGGAGTAAGCCATTGGAAATATTATAAAGAAGGACAGGATCCATATCATCAGTACACAAAATATAAATGTCCATATTCATCTGGAAAAAATCCCTGTCCCACCAGAATTAAGATAGTTCACAAAGATGAACTCGATATTATAAACGAAAAAACGATATACGGATTGGGAGAGGAACACACCTTTCCTCTTGGGAAGAGATATGGTGGAGCCACAAGCATATCGACTAATGCTAATGGTGATATAGCTGTTGGTGGTTGCAATCCTTCAGGTGTTCCTTTTTTGTTCTTAGCCAAATCGAATTACAGAACTTGCTTGGGTGGAACAAGCACAGATTGTGATTATTATTGTTACACGTACGACACATACTGGAAGGACTGTCCAACCTATTGCAGTAATGTGAAGCCATTAGGAGGACAACACTCCTTTCTCATTGCTCGTACTGTCACAGCTTCTCAAATTTTAGGTGACTCTTCTTGTTGGTACAGTGCTCGCACTTTTGACCGTTGTCCCCTTGGATTTTTTGACTCTCGCTCTCAGGCAATTCAGTGGGCGGGAGAATTTGCTCCTGAACGAACATCGGCTACTAACTTTAGTCTCGGAATTAATGGAGATGGAGGATTAGTAACGCATTTAATTTGGGGAAGGAATTGGAAACCATTTACTAAGGCAATATACTATTATTTATTTGGACCAGATGGGATAGAGCAATGATAAAAAGAGGAGAAGGGGTACAACTCATTCATACAAAGGATAGATTGATTGGGATAAAGACGCAAACAGCGTCAGAAATCATTTACGAAATGAACGAAGACATTCATATTCACACGAACTATTCCTTACATAACTTTCCTTTCTTGTATAAAGACAGTGCGTATAGACTGTACGTTTCAAACCTTAAATATTCACGAGAATTTCCTCAAGATGAGGAAGATCGACATTCTGGGAGATATTATTATGTTGATTCTGGAGGGAGGGTTTACACTGTTAATCCTGATGGGGATCTCGAAATACGCTCTCCACCGAATTATGAGTTACAAAAATTTTCGTGTATCACAGACAGAAATCAAGATGTGTTTACAATGTTTGAAGATGGAAACCTATATATAGCACTCGCAAGCAATTCCGGGATTCGTGTATGGAAGAATTATGCGCCTTACTTCAGTGTCTTTATGACTACACCGAGTGAGATGTACTTTGACGGAAAGAGACGGTGCATAATAGCTGCTGACCCACATCAAATTTCCCTAATAAACATAGACCAAAAGAACGTAACAAGCACGAGTTATGTAACTGGAGAAATCAAAGGTATAGCAATAGATGTATATGGAAGATATTGGATTCTCACGTCTGATGGCGGTATAAATGTATATAATGTAATCGATAAGAATCTTCAATTGGTGGATGTAAAATCTGTGCCGTCAGAAGAGGCGTGGGGTATTGGTGAAAGCGTCCTTTATGACATTCTCGTATTAGGCACTAAAGATGGAAAAGCAAGCTACGGCTATGTCTGGACTAAATTCAGTGATTATAGTCATTCTGTACGAGCTTCGATAGGTCACGGTTCTCAATCTTGGTCTCAGTTATTCTCAATGGGAGATTATTCAACTTGGGTCTTCGGATGGGGAAGTATCCTTCAAGTTTGGGACATATATACTCAGGAATTCTACGCAAGAGAAACGGATATCTATCCACTTAGAGGAGATCCAGGTCTTGCTCGATGTAAAGCTTGGAAAAATTTATCACCTAATAGACAACCCCTAATGGATTACCTCTTGGGAGGAGTTGTGACATGAGTCTAACAGGCACTCGGGTAATAATAGAAAATACAAGATCTCGAATTCGTGTTCGTGGATCTAATCTTCCAGCTCTTCATAAATTTAAAGTTGAATATAATGGAGATATATATATTCATGGAAGGACAGAAGAAGTTCCGGATTTAATGTACAAACCTTGGATATCAGCGTCAGGAAGTGGGTTTGTGGTGCTTGGAGTAGGACCTTTTTGCAGACCCATATTTGTGAATTCTAACAATGATACATCTGGACATGAGCATATTAATCCTCCCGTCTGGCTCGATGGAAATGGGGACGTCTGGGCTTCAATTGAAAATCAGATAGTAAGGTTCAGAAAGGAAGATTGGAAAGATAGTCAGCCAACTCCTTATCACAATCCCGGATGTACAACAGTCGATGGAGAATTCATAGTTTATAACGATAGAGTCCTCACATTTGATGTTGAAGTTGATTCTTTTTTCAATTTCGTAGTATTTCCCGTAATGTACGATCTTGATGGAAATATAATATGGGAAGGAAAAGTAGTGGATAGCATACCTTACGAAAACTGGTATTACTGTTGGGACGTTAGAAGTGGTACAGTGATAGTGGGTGGATACGACCTATCTTTTGGATCTTTATTGGGTACCATTCAGTGGGAAAAAATAGTCGCATATTCAGACATCAATGGTGCAATTAAGGGAGAATATACCGAAGATGGTTTCTACGGTCCACGTCCCATACGTAGACAAGGGGTAACTAAGGGGTTATCTGAAGATGGAACAACCGAAGTGTTTTGGTTCTATTATAACGAAAATAAACTTTATGCTGAAACTCGTGATTCAAATTTAAACATAAAGGATCTTGGAAGAGGAGCTTGGGGAACTATTCCTATAATAAACACAAATCTTGATTACGTGATAGGCACAAGCGTGTATAGAGCTCAAGAATATTACAATAAAGAGTATGCTCTCACTCAGCCTTGTTGTTTGCCTTTATGGGAAAATCCGTATCCTCTCGGAGACTCTGGGACATGTTGGGTATCGGGAGATACACTTGTTGATTTGGGAAGAGGAGAGTGTGTCCAAGTGTCCGGCGTAACATTTCAGGGTAGAGATAGTGGATTATCATGGCATTCCATTTGGGGTGGAATTTATGAACCAAATGTGGAAAGCATTTATGATTACGTGATTCACCCAGATGAAATTGAGGATTTATTAAAAATTTAAAAATTAAAAACGCGAGTGGGATTTCTTTTAATTCTTTTCTTATCCCACCGCTTTCGACTTCTTATTTTACTTTTTCGGTTTCCCTTTCTATTTGCTCTCATTTTTTACTGGAAAGAAGGATCAACTTCTTCTCGTTTTAGTTTTTTCTTTTCGTTGTCTGCCTTCTTCTTTTCTTTTTCGTATTGATTTTTGATTTCGTTCCATAGGAGTTTACCCGATATTATCGTCTTTTGGTGTTGGAGTAAGTCTGCAAATATCTTATCGAGGTATTTCTTCATCTCGTTCATCGCTTCTATGAATTCGTCAGATGCTATCCACCCAAAGTCCGAATCAGCGTCTTCTTTAATTTCAAGATACACTGAATAGATTCCTTCGAGATGCTCAACTATCGATTTCACATAATCTATGTGATTTCTCAACCACATCAGATAGACGTCGTCCGCGTAACCCATTACTTCTTCTTTTGCTCTTGGCATAATTATCACCTCCTAACCAATCCTTTATATTTGTCATCGTGAAGTTCGTAGTCCTTCCACATCTTGGGTAGC
>Ga0180300_10000537_pt1 | contig 16725 bp, 16 predicted proteins | sample GuaBasSediGuay15_FD_121798 | JGI IMG/M metagenome (GOLD analysis project Ga0180300, IMG submission 121798) | Subseafloor sediment microbial communities from Guaymas Basin, Gulf of California, Mexico - Guay15, Core 4569-2, 21-24 cm | ecosystem: Environmental > Aquatic > Marine > Hydrothermal... | reverse complement strand
TACTACGTCATCCTTGACCTCTGACACTTTTCTACCTGCAAACTGACCGCAATTTTCCTTCATTATTCCACGATAATATTCAGCTTTGTATATTTCATCAGTAGCTTTCTCTAGATTCTCCACATCGTCCTGATTTTTTATTTTCATTCTCTCACAGACTTCGATTGCCGGATACTCTCCGTATCCATCAATCTTAATAATTGAAATAGGCTTAATTTTTCTAACCTCTTCCACGTCTAATCCAAACTCTTTAATCATCTCTGGATTTTCCTGCAGATCTTTTAATGCTATCCAATCAAAGGGCGCATGGGCAGGCACAGAATATACAACACCCGTTGCATTATCCGTATCAACGAAACGACCTGGAAGTATAGGTATTTCTCTATTTATCGGAGATATGCATGTTTTTCCAACTAAGTCCCTGCCTTTTATTTCTTTTAGTACTTCCACTTTCCTTTCTTGTTTTGATAGTTTAAAGGCAGCCTCTTTCGATATTATCCATTTCTCCCCATCTACCTTGGCCTCAACGTACGTACCTTCAGGATGTACCCAAACATTTGTGACACCAAAGATCGTTTCCGGTCTTAGTGTGGCTGCAGCTAGGTAGCCGTCATCCATTTTGAATTTTATAACTGTAAACTCTATAATATCCGGCTTTATCTCGTCTCCTCCTTTAATATCGTCTTCTCCGACAGCATTTCCATGAGCCACACAAAACAGAATCGGATATTTCCCCTGTTTTATGTATCCCTTTTCATTTAGCTTTTTAAATTGCCATGTGACAAAAGCGTTGTATTCTGGATCGCCAGTAGTAAATTGGCGTCTCCAATCTATACCAAAACCAAGAGACTTGAAGTCGCGAATAATCACGCTTGAAAAGAATTTTGCAACATTCCAAGGTTCCTTGAACGACTCTATAATCTCCCTTATCTTCTCTTCATCTTCAACATAAAGTTTAACGTAATCCCTGAACTCCCGTATTGCGCTTTCTTCTCCAGACCGAATTCTGGCAGATATACCTTCTATAGGCGTTCCGGTAATATGAAAAGCCATCGGCCAAAGCACATTGTACCCTTGCATTCTCTTAAATCTTGCAATAATATCTGCAACCGTATAGGTTCTTCCATGGCCAATATGAAGTGCTCCACTCGTATATGGATAGGGAACTGTCAGGAAGAACTTTTCTTTGCTAGGATCAGGGTCGGCCTCAAATACTTTTGCTTCTTCCCATTTTTTCTGCCATTTTGCCTCTATAGTTCTCAAAGTCTCTAAGAAATCACCTGGCAAAATTTAGCACCTCCCAAATAATTAAACTAACTTTTCTAACAAAATTTGTAAAAGTAGACGGTTGACATACTACCCTAATATAGTATATCAAAGACTTAGAAATCATTCTGGTGGAGAATAAAATCCCTCACATTAATAGCCTCCTTACCTCACTATATACTACTCATGTAAATTTAAACTCTTTGGATAAATTTTCCTAGGAATATTTTATCCTTACTGTTAATGTCAAGAACTTTACATAAACGTTATTAGTTGGAATTGTGAAAAAATTTTAGATTTAGTTATTAAACTTTATGCTAGGTGTCCTAATTGTCAAAGTGTCCGAAGTGCGGAAACCCCATTTCACCAGATGAAGTTATTTGTCCTTTTTGTGGCTACGAAATCGAAGCTGAAGAAGTTAAAGAAGTCTTTGAGGAAGTTTATGAAGAAAGACGCCCTCTTAAACCGTCATTAACAAAAATAAAACTTCTATTCACTTCTCCAAGAGAAGTCTTCAAAGATCTTGCATATTATCCAGAGAATAAGGGATCATTACTGATACTTTTGATGTGCGCAACTTTATCTGCCTTAACAATGCTTGTGGCCTTTTCTCGCTTAAATGTGGAGGCAAACTATTTATCCTATCTCGGTCTTTTTATCGGAGGGTTTACAGCTAATTTTATATTATATTTAATGCTGTGGTTGTTTCTTTCTTTCTGCTACTGGATATTTACTCGCATGTTCTATGGAAAAATTGGCTTTCAAAGAGTTTCTTCCTTTTTAGGATATGCTTTGATAACATTAGTCCTAGCAAATCTTTTAATTTTAATTTTGGCTTTAATAATTGTTCCACAAATACCAAGCGAAACTTTATCGGAAGCGGCTATTTTGACAACAATTCAAACAGTTTTCAGCGTACCACCATTTAGCATTTATAATACTATTTTCTTCCTATTTTTAGCAGGGGCAGGAGTGCTATATTCCTATGGAATAGCAGAGGAATTTAAAACGAGTTTTATAAAAGCCCTAGTATTTTCCCTCTTTACAACATCCCTTATAATTCTCTTCCTTTATGCAGTACTTTACTTCTAAACTTACTACATTATTTTTACCTTTAACTTTAATGGTTTTGCAAGCCTTTCATCGTTTACAAATATTAAATCCCCAGTTTTTAATCCTAAATCTGAAATCTTCACATTTTCATCCAAAATCATTTTATCTCTTACTATAATGTCTGGTTTTGCAAGTCCATAGCTCATTATTAACCTATTTTTAAGCTGCCTTATAGTTTCTTGTTTCTCTAATATATACTCCACACCCTTAATCCGATATTTATCGCTGCACACAACACATTCCGGATTTTTCTCCAACCTTAGCTTTGTAAGCGTCTGAGAAATCCCATCATAGAAAACATAGTTTTCCAAGATATTTGGTATCTCCAACAAAATTTTAAGAACTTCTTGGGATTGTATACCTCCAATAACTGTAGCAATTGACGCTACTGTTGGAATCTTTTCCTCATTTTCAGGTCTAAGTCTTTTTCTAATGTTTCCTGGTGGAGTACACATTTTTTGGAGTTTTTCAGGAGGTATTAGAGGCTGACATTCAAGGCAGGCTGTTTTAAACGGTATAACAACCTGAACATTACCATACCAACCATAAAAGCCTCCATGAACCAAAGGTTTTGCCAAGTCCACACACATAGAATTTAACCATCTTCTAACTTCGAAGGTATCTAAACCATCGACAACAACATGACTTTCTTCAAAATAGGATTTGTTAATTTTTCTTACATCTTTATCTAACGCTACCACTTCTATCTCAGAGTTTATTTCATGTAATCTTTTTGCTGCAATCTCCGCTTTTGGTTTACCAAGATCTTCTTCCCTATATAACAGTTGTTTACTTAAATTTGACAATTCCACTGTATCAAAGTCGACGAGAATAAGTTTTCCAACCCCCATCATGGCAAGGTTCAACGCTACAACCGAACCCAAAGCTCCAAGACCAACCACTAATACGCATGATTTCTCAAGTTTTTCTTGATCCCATTCCTTTAAAAGTAGCTGTCTACTATAACGTTCCTCACGTGAAACTTCTTTCTTCAACTTTATCCTCCTAATCACCTGTATTTGCCCAATTTTTCCCAAGTAGCATATTTCTTGATCCATTCTCTAACTTTCTTCTTAAATTTCTCAGGGTTTCTCTTCATTTCGTTGGCTGCATCACGATTAAGCGGATCATCAGGATTTGGATAATTTAACAAGTTCCTTATCGTCTCTACAACACCCGTAAGTGATATCGTAGGTGTCCAATCTTTTCCAAGTATTCCAACGCATACTCGTCCCTGATATATATTGGGATGCCAAATCGGTGTAAGAAATCTAACCTTTGGCGGATCAAATGGAAATGTCCGAGGAATTTCTATTTCTATTTCAAAAACCCCTCCATCGTAAATACCTGTACCTAAGATATATCCTCTCCATTTTCTTAAATCGCCTTTCACGGGTTTGAACGTAGGTTCTTCTTGTCTGAGTAATTTCGCTTCATAAGCTAGCCTAGCCCAAAAGTCTTCGTCGCTCAGCATGGTGATTCCCTTAATATGGAAGTTTAACCACCAGTTGTACGAACTATCAAAAATACTTTGTCATATTCTCCAATACCAACTTCTTCCAGTGTTTGGCTATCCTCGAGCTGTTTTCCTCTAAATACGAGTAGGACGGTTGACTCAGGTATTTTTTTACTTTGAGCTACTTGTCTTCTTAGATCTCTTACAGTTATTTCTCGCGGTACATCAAGATCTAATACGTCCCCACCTATAGCTGAAACTATTCTTATTTTCAAAACATTCCCTCCAAACTTGTTAACAATTCTTCTTCTCTTAAGGGGTGTTGGCAGTGTGGACATTTACCCTTTACATGAAGCCATTCTAACAGGTGTTCTCTGTGTGCTGGATGATAGCAGTAAGGGCAATAGACCACATCGTCATTTTCCTTTATTTCTAAGATACATACCATGCATTTTTGAGGTTTTGTCCAGTCCCATTCGCCTATTACTTTTACGTTTGAAATTACAAATCTTGTGCGACCTGTTTTGCTCATTTCAGCGTCTCTCTACATAATTTCACTTGTTGTAATATTTATCAATATTAGTTTTTAACATTATGCTTTACATACCTATTGTTGTGAACTTTGCAATTAAAGCAATATCTAAATTAAGATGAAGTTAATACGTAATAAAAAGATAGGTGAGTGTATTGCGGGAAAGTTCTAAGAGAAACTCATCAAACAATAAGGAAGTCACCTTTGAAATCGAAGCAATAAAGACGCCAGCAGGCTTAGTACCCAGCGTTAAAAGTGTGGAGAAAGTTGTTAACAGTCTTAATATATTAAGTGAGGATATAGCTAATACTCGTGATACATTACTTGAAAGAATTTTAAATGTTGAAAAAGATGTTATTAGCATAAGAAAACTGCTTGCAGAGCAAATTGTAGCATTAGAAGCAACAAAAGAAACACTTAATGAACTCACATCAAAAATTACCTCGGCTCTTAAACAGTTTACAGATAAATGGCGTGAAATAGAAGATGCCATGACAAGCATGGATGTAACCATTAGAGAAATGCAGGAAAGGCTAGAAGAATTGTCAATTAAAATAGAAGAAGAGAAAGAATTGGTAGAATACTAATTTAACTAATTAACTTGCGTCCCTTTAAGTTAAAATTTTGATAATTATGGTTATTATTGGAAATGACCTAGTAAATGTTTCTAAAAGTTTATGAGGTAAAATATTCAATAAAATAATTGATAAGTAAATCTTGAAGTTGTTACCTCCGAGAGGAGTGAAATAAATTGGAAGCAAATTTCGACTACATACTGGCGCGTGAAGCACAATTAATGTTTAAAAGAGCCCCCGGCTTTGAACCAGTTGACGGAGACTTAAAACGCTGGAAAGGTAAAGTTAGAGGGGGAGGCAACAACTGGGTCGAGGTAGAAATAACAATACCAGATAACTTCCCCAACGAACCCCCAATAGTAAAAGTTCTAACACCAGTAGAGCATTCGTACGTTGATTCCTCAAGTGGCCGAGTAAATCTGCGTATTCTTTCCGAATGGCGACCAGAATACCATGTATACCAAGTCGTAAACTCTCTAAAAGGACTTTTTGTAAGAATGCCTCCTAAAATAGTTACAACGGCGCCTCCAGTTAAACCACCCAGCGAAGACGTCGAATTACTAAGACAGAGGATTGTACATTTAGAGGATCAGGTCAGACAACTGCAGAGAATGCTACACGAAAAGGACGAAGAAATAGCCCGCTTAAGAGGACTTTTAACGGTTCATAAAGTTCCCGAAAAAGAAGAAATTGCAACCATAATTCTTCCTGAGGATGAAAAAGAGCGTAAAAGACTTGAATTAGAAAGTGAAAAAATAGCTGTTGAAGATTTAATAAGGAGCCTGGACGAAAAATTTGAATCAGGCGATATACAACCGTCGGACTACTATAAATTATACAAAAGATATAGAAAAGAACTATACTTAATCAACAAGAAACTCGAAGAACTTAGTAAAGGTGAATAAAATGAGTAAAGCAGACAGAGACATCGACGCTGAAGCAAATCTTTATGCATGCATTGCTACCCTAGATTCTCTAGTAAGATTTTTCGAAGAAGGAAAAATAGATCCAGCTACGTATAAAAGACAATTGCAATCTCTCTTCCGTGATTTATTTAAATTTCAGAGCATGTTACGGGAACGCGGCATAGATATGCAACATTTTATAGAAAAAGAACGTCTAAGAGAGCAGTTTCCTCTGGCAATTAAAAGGTTAGAAACCCCACCCGTAGAGGGTGAGAAACCCATTGGAGTACTTGAATCTCCTGCAGCAGTCGCTTATAAAGCGGCTGAAATAGTCGCAGATTTAATAACCATTATTGATGCAGCTAAACTTGAAATGGTAGCGACTGCAAAAATGTTAGTCCCGCTAATAGAAGATGCACTAATACTCTTAGAAGCATTTCCAGGTCTTGATAAAAATTACTGGGTTTTAGAAAGTATGAGAAAATGGAGAGATCACCTTGCAAATCTCCCTCCTGAACAAACATTACCCCCAGAAGATGTGAAAAAACTTGAGTTTGAAGCTGTAAGATGGCTTAATGACTTTAGGGGGAGGTTAAAAACCCTAAAATAAGGGGGTAATATATGAATATTGTAGCAGAACTAACAGAACGACTAATTAAACTTATAGACACATTAGAACTTAGATTAAGTGTAGAATATATTTTAGAAGAACTTGATATGGTTTTATACTTCTCCAGAGCTCTCCTAGGATCAAACCACAAAGTTACAAAAGAAGCAGAAGAATGGTATAACCTACTCTGGGGAAGATACAGCACAAATTTAGAAGCCAATATAAATGAAGAAGACGCGAAAAAACTCGCCATGAAAGCTAAAGTATGGTTTAATATCGTGAAAAGAACCTTATAATAGGTGAAAAACTTTGGGTTTACATGAAATAGAAAAACAGATCAAAATGAAGTCCGCTTTCCAAAGAAAAAGAGTAGAACTAATGATGGAAGAACTAAAAGGAATGTTAAATACGGTTAAAGAGTTAAGAAAAAGAGTAGAAGAATTTGAAGAAGAATATGGAGACTTAATAATAGAGCTGCCCGAATATCAAAGAAAATTAGACGCAATTAAAGCTGAAGTTGGGCTTCCAACAACCGAAGAACTAACTATTAAAAAGAAGAAACCAGGTATTATTGAAAGACTCACAGGAAAAGGAAAGTTTTACGAAGAATTATCAATGAAAATTCTAGATATAGCCACAAAAACAGCCAAAGAAACAGGAGGAATAATATCTCTTGCCGATTTAACTTTAAAAGTTAACAGAGTCATGCGTGATGTCTCAATTTCTCCCGTAGATGTTGTAAAAGCCCTTAAAAACCTTGAGGAAGCTGGATTAATCTCCGGCATAAGAAAACTTAAAAGCGGAGTAAAAATAGTAGAGGTCTTCCCTGTCGAATTAACTAAAGATCAAAACGAAATACTAAGCCTTGCATCCAAAAAGGGTTGGGTTACCCTAGAAAACGTCATGATTGAAACAAAGTGGAGTAGAGAAAGAGCTATGAGAGCATTAAAGAGCCTTGAAGAGGCTGGAATAGCCATATACGATCCAAGTTACACAAAAGGTTCAAGATGGTATTTCCCAAGTTTCGCTGGAGAACAAAAAACAAAATAAACTTAAAGTTCCAAAGAACTAGGGAAGTTGGACTAATCTGATTTATTTTCATCAGATTTAAGCGCTTCACTTAAAGTCTTTACTTCATCTTCTCCTCTTCTTTTAATCATTATTACTGGTTCTCTTCCCTCAATTCTTCTCTCTAAACGTTTAATATCTATTAAATCTACTTTTGTCACTAGTCTTCTATTTATGAAGAGATAAATGATAACATCTTCTATTTTTCTTGCTACTGTCGGTTTATTCTTTTTTAGTTCTAAAAAATACTTATAGGCATCCGGCATTAATACAGCTTGCATAATTGCCATCTTTTGCTGTTCAATTTTTTTCCTTTGTTCTTCTTTCTTCTTTTCTTCTTCCATTTTCTTCATAAGTTCTAACATTTTCTTTCTCATAATCCTCTGCAACTCTGGATCCATACTTAGACCCTCCGCGTCATTGCTTCAGTTCAAATAGAAACCAAGAAGTCACTAACACCCATATACAATAGCTAGCTATGTGTATGTAGAGTCAAGGTTAAAGCTGTACTACTTATTTCGGGAAGTATTAAAAACTTATCTTAAGAAAGTGCATTGCAATATAGTTTAAATCAGTTTGAATATCCTATATGTAGGATGGTTAAGATGTCTTTAGAGAGATTGTTTACCAGAGAATTCGAAAATGCTATTAGAAGGGCTTTAAGAGAGATTAAGACAAGACATGAAACCTTAGCTGAAGTTAGACTTAAAGAAGATATCAAGATCATTAAAGATAAACTTTTAACGAGTTTTCAACCATTCCCCAAAGATGTAGTGTTTAATGAAGATTTTCTTGTAGGTGCAATTGATGGTAGCGGAGTTTCCCCACTACTAAGATATGATGACGTCATGATACATTTAGTCACCGCTTATTTATCTATTCACACTACTGGAACAAAAATAAGATCTCCAATGAAAAAAATCGAAGTGAAAGATTATCCACCAATACCTGACGGTGGAAGATTAATTGAAACATTTTGGTTTTCCATGGACGAAGGTCAAATGTGGAACTACCTTGAAAAATTTATCAGTCGTACTTATATGATAGAAGATCTGGACACATTACTCTACCCATACTTTCGTGACGTATCTGGCCGCAAAGTGGAAAATATAACTGATATCATCGAATTACTAGGCCCAAAACATCGAAACATTACCGGAATAAAAGACCTTGTAATTTTACCTCCTGCAACGTCCATAAGAGTCATTCATGACCTCATTAGAGAAATAACCGAACTTTCCTTAGCAAAAAGAGTCTTAAAATCAGATTTACCTATCAAGTATCTCCTTTTAGACACCACAATGACTCTCCTTATATCAAAAGGCGATATTCATCCAAACCTCATCACAGATTACATGCTTAGAGACGTTGTGTACGAAGCTAGAAATAAAGGGGTCATTGTCGTAGCCGTTGCTAAGTCCCATACAATTCCATGCACTAGCGCTATAGCAAAGTTAGCCGAAGCAAAATTCGGGAAGAATGCCCACTGGTTCTGCAGACTTCCAGGAGAAGAAGACCCAGAAGGCAAATTAAAAATATTAGAGGGAAGAAGATACATACCGCCACGGGGAGCAGTCACCTACATATTTCGCTTTTCTTCTGCTATGCCAGTATTCAGATTAGACTTAGATCGTAAATGGTGGGAGAAAAATATCTACAGTGACAATTTAAATGAAATGAAGGAAAACGAAATAATCCTATTCAAAGAATTGGACTTCATGAGTCACGATGCACGCTGGTACGGATACCCTGCTCCTCTTTCCTACGCTCATGAGGGATGTACAATCAAAGACGTTGAAGGAATGCTTCTAGCGGAACAAGCCATAACCATCGCCAAGGAAGAAGGATTCGAAGAAGAAAAACTAATCACGCCCAGAAAACTAATTGGAATATAGATATAAGGTTCCTAAATGACGAATGTAGGCAAGTTGCAATAATATATCATAACAACATCAATTCAACAGTTTACTCGACAATATTTCACATTTTCCACATTTCATGTTTGTTACATTCATACTTTCTTTAATACTTGTAAATTCTTCTTTCTTTTGAAAAAGCATTTAAACTCGATCTATACAATGAAGTAGCTATTAAAGGAAATTATGTTGATAAATAAATGATATAAGTAGAATGAAAACTTACTGTTATCAGAGTATTAAAGAAACTTAACGACAATTTGGTGGGAGAATGTTGAAAGAGTCAGAGAATCTCTATGGAGAGGTGTTTGGAAGACTTGCTGGAGGAACAACAGAAGAACTTCTTCTAATAGCTGAGAACAAAGATGTTTGTGCCGGTGAACTCTTCTTAATCCCGTCAAACCGTGGAGGTAAAGAAAGAATTTTCCTTTTCAGGGCATTAGATGCAGAAAATATTATGAGGAGAGTATCGGATCTTTCTCGTCTCGCAGGAACTTTACTTGTGGAAGGAGATGCGTATTTTGCCAATTTGGAAAAAGAAAAGCTTCTTGGCATTTCTGGAAAACTTTTAGGATATGCTGAAAAAACTGATAACAACTGGACATTTAGGTTACCAAGAAGGTTACCAGAACATTTAGCTATAGTATATAGACCAATTCCTGGAGTAACGGATAAAATACTTAGAGAGGTTTTATCCAGCCAAGTTAAAGGGGAACTTTATGTTGGTAACCTTTTAGCTGGAGAAAATGAATTAAATGTTCCTGTATATATTCCATTAAGCTTCTTACCAAGTCATCTAGGAATTTTTGGCACAACAGGAGCCGGAAAATCAAATTTAGTTGAAGTCCTAATCAAAAGCTGTATTGACATTAATCTAGAAGCATACAAAAAGGGATTATCTAGTGCGCATAGAGTGTCGATGGTTGCCATCGATCCTCACGACGAATTTGCTCTTGGTATAGATAAGCGAGGTATTCAAGACATAGTTGATATGATGGATGACGAAGTTAGGAGAAATATAATTGGAGACTTTTATTACTTAACTCCGTATCTTGCAGCCGCTGCTCGCAGAGTTAGACCCTATGCTAGAGCAATAAGAATTTTGTGGAGTGAAATAACGCCACATGACATTTTAAGTATTAGAGAGGTTACACCTCAACAGGCAGATTTCCTAATATCAGCTTACAACAAATGGGGTGACAGATGGTTAAGTGAAATATTTAGAATAGAAGAGAATGAGGGAGCTTTAGGGCACCCTAGTGTAACCGTTAAAGCAGTCCAGAGAAGGCTTAGATTTTTGCAGAGGTCTCCCATATTTATTGAAACAGGTGAATCGCTATTAACAGAGATTATAGAGGCTTTAGAATCTGGTAGAATCCTAGTCGTCAACACGAGTCTTCTAAGCGACTTAGAACAGTTTCTATTCACCACAGTTGTAACAAGGACTCTCTTTGACCTGAGAAGAGCTATGAAATCTTCCACAAGTTGGTCTGAATTTGAAAGAAACGCCTACGGAAGACTCCCTAAAATATTTATGGATAAATTTAGGGAAAAAGCGAAACGACTCTACATTAAAATGAGAGGAGAAGAAGGATTAACACTTAAAGAAGTTAAAGAACTCCCAGTAGTTATGATAACAGTCGAAGAAGCGCCATCCATACTCAACCCTCAACTTATGAAAGGAGAGTCCATTTTCAAAGATATAGCTCGTCAAGGAAGGAAGTTCCGCATAGGATTAATAGTAATTTCCCAGCAAGTAACTGCAATTGACAACACTATCCTAAGCAATATGAATACCGAAATAAACCTCAAACTTGGGAACGACGAAGAGATAAGAGCAGCTATAAAAAACGCTAGCATAAATATTAGTGGTTTTGAGAGAGAATTTAAGGTTATGAATAGAGGAGAAGCTATTTTAACTGCCAGCTACAGAGAAATGCCTATTCCTCTACGTATACCGAAATTTGACGACATTTTTGAAAAAGATAAAGAAAAATACAAGTTAAGAGAGAAAGTTCTCGGGGAAAGAGGACTATAATTGGTGATTTTATGGTAACAATTGCGCATATATCTGATACACATCTTGGCCATCGGCCAACAACAGGTGTGAAATTTGAATGGATTGAAGAAAGGAAAATAAGACTTATTGAAAACGATTTTTACGATGCATGGAAGAAGATACTTAAAGAAATTTCAGATAGAAAAGACGAAATTGACCTCATTATACATGCAGGAGATCTTTTTGACTCTCCTTGGGATAGAAATCCTCATCCGCCGCCCGAAGTAGCAAGAGAACTTGTCTATAAAACTTTAAAAGAGTTTTTTGAAGAAACAAAAATCCCCATGGTCGTTATTGATGGAAATCACGGTTCATTTATGGGCTACAGATCCTCAACCCTTGACACATTAAAAATCGTGTTTGAAGACTACATATTTGCAGCAACCACCTGGGATTTAAGAACCGCTCTCATAAAAAAGATCCCTCTAAAGTTTAAAATCAAAGATACGAATATTTACGCTTTCCCCTATATAAATCCAGATATTTTACGTAAATCTCAAGCTACTGAATTATTTAACGCTTGGATCGTGAATATTCAGAAACCTGAAATAGGTGAAGGGCCAAACATTGCAGTTGCTCACGGTATGATTCTTGATAATACTTTAAACAAAAGAATTTTGGAGCTTGACTACGATTACATAGCCTTAGGCCATAATCACAAAATGGAGAAATTGAGTGAAAATGCATGGTATGCTGGAAGCACTGAACGATGGAGATTTGATGAATATGAAGATGAAAAGGGTTTTCTTATAGTTCAAGTTGAAGAAGGAGAAAAGCCCTTAATTCGTAAAATACCGATAAAATCTCTGAGACCCATGATAGTCGATAAAATTAAAATAGATACCAACGATACCCCTGAAACCATTAAAAACACTGTTCTATCTAAAGTAGCTGAACACGGCCTCCAATATGGTTGGGATCCATTTACAGCCGCCAGAGTCAAAGTTGTTTTCGAGGGAAGAACTTTAATGTCATCGCTTTGGAAAATTAACTCAATGCTTGAATACCTGAGAAAGCAGCTATTTGAAGACAATAAATTTAACATTGCTCAATTCGTATGGGATTGGAAAAACGTTGAAAAAACTTGGGCTGCTCCAGCCTACATAGCAGAGGAAAAGGAATATTTAATAGAAGACCCTGAAAAGGACTTCAAAGAATTTTTAAAAACCCAAAAAATCGAAGAAGGATATGACATCGACTTACTTGTTAAACTAGCTGCCAAGGCGATCAAAGAAGCTCTAGGTAAGCCAAGTGAAGACAAAATATCTAAGGAAGTACAAAAAGTATCCGAAAAAACACCGAAAAAAGAGATAAAACGTGTAGTGCCAAAGAAAGGAACATTAGATGAATTCTTTTGAGGAGAATTAGAATGAGAATACGCAGGATTCAATTAATAAATTTTAAACCTTACAAAAAGTTGATTTTACCAAACGAAAACGATGTTTTCCCAAGAGGGTTAATTTTAATTGAAGGGCCAAATTCCACTGGAAAAACTTCTATTCTTGACTCTATCATATGGGCCTTATGGGGACCAACAGCTATTGGGGTAAAAAATGAAGATTTAATTAAATTTGGAGAAAGGTACTGTCGAGTAATGGTTGAATTTGAAGTTGATGGAAAAAGGTACCTAATAGATAGATCCTATGATAGAAGTACAGGCATGCAAGTAGTTTTATATCAATACGATGAAAGCAAAGGAAAATTCATTGACATCGCATCCAAATCTGGAGAAGTCAGCAAAAAAATGCAAGAAATCCTCCAAATAGATTACAAACAAGCCCTTAGTACAGTTATGGTACGGCAAGGCGAAGTTAACGAACTAGCAGTCGCATCTCCAGCAAGTCTAAGAGAACTAATTTCAAAAGTATATAGTTTAGATCTTTTAGAAAAAGTAAATGATGTACTGAAAAAGGAGGAGAGTCTTTTAGACGAAAAACTCGATGAACTGCAAAGCAAATATGTTCCAATCGAAAGAATAGAAAAACAGCTTAAAGAAAAGAGCGACGAGTTAGAAAATAAGAAATCAAAGCTGAAAGAAAGGAAAAATGAACTAGAAGAATTGAAAACAAAAATAAATGAACTACCTAACCCTAATTTTATCAGAGAAATAGAAGCCACCATGGTTCGCATTGAGGACTTCCAGAAACAATTGGTATCGATGAGCAAGAACATAGAGGAATCTGCAAAGAACATGGGTATAACCTGCGAAATCTCAATGAAAGTTTTAGACGACGAAATAAGCAAGAGAGACCAATTACTTCAAGAAAAACTAAAAGAACTTGAAAACATTGAAGCGCAGATTCGCAAGCTAAGCGAAGAAATAGGTGGACTACATGGACTCAACAGGGAACTAAAAGATAAAATCAGCAAATTACAAAAAGCAGAGAAAGTTGAAGAAGGAGAATTTGAATATCGATGCCCAATATGCGGAACACCGCTATCTAAAGAGAAAATGGAAGACATTGTAAGCCATTACGAAAGGGAAATAGAAGAAAACAACTCAACTATCGAAAATCTAGTCAAAAAAAGAAATGTTTTAGAGGAAGAACGCAGCAAAACGCGTACCGAAAAAGAAAAAATATTGGTTGAGAAAAGCAATCTAAAGCTGCTGAAAAAAAGATTAGAAGAACTTGAAAACAACAAAAAGAATCTAACAAATTTGAAGAATAAACTTAAGGAAATGCTAAGTAAAGAAGGATACACCGACGTTCAAGAAATGCTTGCCAAATTTAATTTTAAGAATTTAAAGGAACTCCATCAATACATTATTAGCCTTAACGAAGAATATGCAAGAAAAGAAACCGAAGTCGATAAATTAATCGAAGACATTAGTAAAATAGAAAGAGAAATAGACGAATTGCGAAGAGAAAAAGAGGAAATGATAAAAATAGATAAAGAAATCAAAGAAAACAAAAAGATTCTACAGCACCTCATACATCTTAGAAGAGTCTTAATGAAGAACTTCCTCTCCCAATGGGTTGTACAAAAAAGACTCCTAGGAACCATAAAACACACCGCAGCAAGTTATTTACTAAGATTTACCTGCGGACAATATTCAAGTGTTGATTTGGTTCCAACCAAACCAACTGGCGAAAGAGGCTCAGGAATATTATTAACAGTGTTAGACGAAAGCGACGGTATAGTTAAAAGTAAAGATATGTTAAGTTTTGGGGACAGAACTGCAGTAGGCTTAGCTCTACGTCTTGGCATTTCCAAAACAATGTCTAGAATAAAACCTCTGAAAGAAAGCCCACAAAAAACACCGAGGATCCGCTGTGTACTTTTAGATGAACCACTTGGCGGATTAGATATTTCTAGGAGAAAAGAAGTAGTTGACCAGCTAGTTGAAGATGAAGGGTTCGAACAAATCTTCCTGATAACTCATATGGAGATAGACAGAAAAGAAGAAATACCCAGAGTCATTGTTAGAAAGGAAGGTAATGTCAGCGTTGCGGAATTCGTTGCTTCGAAAGAAGAATCATAAACTAAATGCTCTTAAACTAATAGGTGGGGTATGGAAACTCGTGTCCACATTTCGGGCATTTAATATACCCGCAGCTTCCCATAGCCGATGACGGACACCCACGGCATGCAAATGCTCTTGCATAAGAAACATCAAATTGATATCCACATTTTGGGCAAAATATTAACTTCTTTCTCACTAAGATGTCCCTCCTGTCTTCCAGATAACCGTACATATTCGATTTTGATAAGACTATTTCCGTTTTAAAAATATGGAAAGCACATTTAATAAGAGATTTATATAATTTTAGATTTATACAAATTTCACTAGGACAAAATGTGTAATACAAAATTTTAATTATATTGGCTTAGTAAACCTAAAACTGGTGGTTAGGTAATGGAAGAAACTTCAGAAGCCAAAGGAACTATTATTATTCGCGGTAGAGTTTATCCTGCTGAAAAAGTTCTACGAGCGCTTTTAAACCAGAGCCTAGTTGAAATCAAAGTAGACGGCAGTGATCTAGTCATTGGTAGAGAAAGAATACAACCTATTTTTAAATCTGTTATAGAAAAAGCTATGGCCTTAACATGTTACGGAAGTTTAGCCTATTGTTGCAGCCTAGATAAGCGATGTATAAATCGGGATAGAGCTTTAGAACTATTAGGATTAACCTACGAAGATTACCGAAAACTAAAGGAAGAGTTTCACAGAAAAATTATAGAATATGCTAAGGGCCATTCTAGCGTAGAAATTACCGAAGAAAAAGCTGAAATTCCACAAATGAGTCACATGGTTGAACAAAGCCACCAAACAGAGGGAACCACAGATCTAGGCTTCCTATTCCAAAATAATGAATCATCAAAAGAGACCAGTTTGTCAACAAAAAGCTACAGTGAAAGTTATGTTTCAGAGACAAAATTTTGTATACACTGTGGCACCCAATTGCCTTCAGATGCCAAATTTTGCTATAAATGTGGAAGAATGGTAACCTAAACTAGATATAAAACTAGTCTTAGCATGTTAGGTCAAATAAACATATCAAGGCTGCGTATGCCAACAATCTCGCTAAAATCTATTCCTAGTGCGTCTAAAATCTGTTCAAACGTAGTTCTTATGTGGTCTTTATATTTTTCCACATCTATCTCATGTATTGAGGCGTATTGAACAGGTTTAACACCAGGTACCCCTCTAGTTTTCACAAAAGTTATTATATCGCCAGGTCTTATGTCTTTTCCTTGAGCTGCAAGCATTCTTGCAGCTTTCACATGTTGAGGCGTCGTTTTAACATACTGTTTCAATGGCTTAGTAAGTTGCACTTTGAAAGCTAGTTCTTCAAGTGAGTATTTTCTTTCTTCCAGTTTTCTGTAACATTCTTGCGCTATTTCTCGTATTTTTTCCTTAGCTTTTTCAAAATCCTCCACAGATTTTACTTCTCCTAATACTCTCACAACTTCCATAAAGGCTTTTTGAAGAAATATTGGTGTATTTCTCTTTTTACCTGTCAAACCTTTAATGTCAACACTTCCATCATTAAATACTCCCAGATAGTTCTTCTTCCTCTGAGATAAAGCCAAATACCTGTAAACTTTATCAACGTCTAATTCGATTCCAAGCTCTTCATTACTCCACCTAATCAATTCCTTAATTTTCTCCTCACTAGGTTCCTTTAGAAAAACACTATCAGTATCACCATACACTACTTCTACTCCTAACTCCTTAGCTTTTTCAATGGTTTTCATAATCGCATATCTTCCTATCGCCG
>Ga0180300_10000536_pt1 | contig 16727 bp, 17 predicted proteins | sample GuaBasSediGuay15_FD_121798 | JGI IMG/M metagenome (GOLD analysis project Ga0180300, IMG submission 121798) | Subseafloor sediment microbial communities from Guaymas Basin, Gulf of California, Mexico - Guay15, Core 4569-2, 21-24 cm | ecosystem: Environmental > Aquatic > Marine > Hydrothermal... | reverse complement strand
CCTCGTGAGAGGCGATGATGTCGTGCTTTCGAGCAAGCTTCCAGTTGTGCTCCTCCTCGGTGGGCGGGTCGAGCAGGAGGGATTTTATTACCCGGGAAGGCCTCCCCTCGGCCCCTCGTAGGGTCCAATCTTTGGGGGGAAGGTCAGAGAGGGGGATGAAATCCGGGAACTCCACGGGCTCCATCATCTGACCCAACATCCCATCCCCAAGGATCAGGGTGGGTATTCGATACCTGTCCGCGAGGTCGAAGGCCAAAATCGTCAGGTTCACGATTTCCTGAACGGAGCTCGGGGCAAGGACGATGGTCCTGTAATCGCCATGACCCCCTCCGCGGGTGGCCTGAAAGTAGTCGGACTGGGCAGGGGCGATGTTCCCCAGGCCGGGTCCCCCACGGGTCATGTTCACAATCACCGCGGGAAGTTCCATGCCACAGAGGTAGGAAATTCCTTCCTGCTTCAGGCTTATACCGGGGCTGGAAGAGGAGGTCATCACCCTTGCTCCAGCCATGCTCGCCCCTATCACCATGTTGATGGCCGCCAGTTCGCTTTCGGCCTGCAAGAAGATCCCCCCTAACTCATCTAAGCGCTTGGCCATGTATTCGGTCAACTCGTTCTGAGGGGTTATCGGGTAGCCGAAATAGCACCGACAGCCAGCCCTGACCGCTGCCTCCCCAAGGGCGTGATTCCCGCTCATCAAGACCTTCTTACCCACGATAGACCTCTATGGCCACCTCTGGACAGACTATCCCGCAAAGGGTGCATCCGGTGCACCCCCCCTCAGGATTTCCCTCCCCACCCTTGAACTCCGCCGGGAAATAACCCCTTATGTTCAACTTGTCGGAGAAATCGATTAACTGATGAGGGCACACCTCCACACAGAGCCCGCATCCTTTACAGAGGGATTGATCTATGACGATATAGCCCCTCTTCATCCTCGTGAAAGTGGAACTATGCCAAAACACCCGCCAAAGGTCAAGCAGAGAAGGGCCCTAAAGGGTGCATGGGTAAATACATGGTACCAATGTCCATGCCAGTTACCTTGCTCAGAGGGAAGAGGATCGAATATATTCGCTCTGACAGTGTTGGGTATCAGGCAGGGGCTTCCGGAGGAGGTGCTTTGAGATAGCCCATGGGTAGATACGGAGGAGATAGATACTGCGGAGGGGGCAGTGCCTGGCTAACCAAGACCTTAGACCCCTCCTTCTCCACGAAAACCATCAGTGCACTCTGCTAATCGCCGATTTTGGGGCCGATGTCTTTACCCCTTATTCTGTCAGATTGCCCTTGACCTTTTGTGTTCAATAGCTTTCCGAATAGCATCTTTTACTTCAGTAGCTGAGTGCCATGGTTTTTTAATGAGGCAAAAAACCTTGCCGCTATCCATAGCTTCTTGTAGAGATTCTGCTTCATAATAAGCTGTGACTATTATGCACACAACGTCCGGTTTCTTTTCCTTTACCTTTTGGACCAAAGTTAATCCATCCATCTTGGGCATACGCAAATCAGTTAACATTACACTCACGCTATCCTTCTCAATAATCTTCAATGCTTCATGCGGGTCTGAAGTGAAGATTGCCTTGTAAGGTTCACGCCTCAAGATTCTTCGCATTGCCGACAGAAAGTTGACTTCATCGTCTACAAATAATATCACTTCGTTTCTGGACATCAGCAAACTCCTTTTTTGAGTGGTCCTGGCAAGCCTAAGTCATTTGCTGCTTTATAGTGTACGTTGTTAGTCCACGATCTATTTCCCGCCCCTCTTGTTGTCTTATTTTCGGCAAGGTTTAAGAGATCTTTAACCGGTAAGATTTTGCTTAGCTGAGGATGACCGCCCATAAAGGATCCTTTCTGGACCGAAATGATTAAAACTTAAGTAGCGCTGGGAGATAAATATCGAAAACTGTACCTTTTCCTGGCTCACTGCTCACTTCTATCCAGCCTCTGTGTTCTTTGACTATGCTATAAGCTATTGAAAGCCCTAGACCAGTCCCGTTACATTTGGTGCTGAAGAAGGGCTCGAATATCCTATCGAGAAGCTGTGGCTCGATGCCTATGCCTGTGTCACGAACTGAAAGATGAACGAAGTTTCGTGCACCTACTCCTTCACCCCGCTCACCTTTTCTCTGTTGTAAACTTATGTTCTTAGCCGTTATGGAGATTTCACCTCCATCAGGCATTGCATCGCGAGCGTTGAGTAGCAAGTTTACTAGCATTTGTTCAATAGACGCCCAATCGCCTTCAATGGGTGAGAGGTTTCTATCAATATTGGTATTTTAAAATATATTTTTGCCTAACAAACTATTCATCAATTCGGCTACCTCGTTTATCACTCGCTTAAGATCAAGCGGGCGTCTTTTCATAGATGACTGAGATCCTTGGCGTCCGAAGAGAAGTAGCTTTCGGCTGAGCTCCGCAGCTGAGACACAAGTTTTGAAAGCAGTTTCCAAGTACTTCCGCACCGCAGCATTTTCATCAAGCTTACGCATAGCTACCTCTATGTTGCTCATGATAGTGGTCATAAAATTGGCATAATCGTGAGCAACTGAAGCAGCCATTTGTCCCAATACTTCTATCTTTTGACTTTTACGCAACTGTTCCTCTAATGTCTTACGATCAGAAATATTCAGCACCACGCCAGCAATAGCAGTTTTGTCTCCGACTTGTATTTTCCTGCCAAAAGCTTCGCAATGAATAACTGATCCGTCTTTTCGTAGACCGCGAAATGTGTAATGCGCATACTCCGAAATACCCGCCAAACGGCGTTGGAGTTGAGCAGCTACCATAGACCGGTCATCAGGGTGTATGCCTTCCAAGGGATCGGTTTTCCCGATCAACTCTTCTGGTTGGTAGCCGAACATCCGTGCCAAGGCTTCATTTACATGCAAAATACCATCCTCGATGAGAATGTAGGATCCCACCAATGGTTGCTCGACGATGGCCCTATGTTGAGTTTGGATTTCGTGAAGCAACCTCTGTATCCGCTGGCGTTCCTCAGTTTCCTTACGCCTCAGCAAAGCTTTTTCTAATTGGCGGGCAAAAATAGTGTAAAGCCGTCGCTCTCTTTCCTCTAAGGGGCTACCTTTCTCGATGAAAAGTAAACCAACTTCCCCCTTTTTACCTAAGGGAAAGCGGAATTGCTTCGGCCCATGCTCGTCCATGTGTCTGCGCAACTCGTCGGCGGTCCTGAACCCCCATGACGTTACAAGCTGCCTATTTCCTTCCGGGCCAATGAATACAGCATAATAGGGCAAGCCGAAGAATCTGACCGCACGCCTGAAGGCTTCCTTTATAAGATCGTTTAGTGCAACCTTCGGATCATCGAAATTTATGGAAGAAATCTCGTAAAGAACGGAGAGTTCAGCGGACTCCAGATTGGTCACATCAGGCCACCAGCATTCATCGGCCGCTTTTGCGTCACTACCCGCAGCTACCACAGCTACAGTTTTGTTATGAAAGAGGGGGACGTCTCCGAAACTTCCTATTTCGCCAAAGGTGAGAACTCCTAACGTGGGAACTTCTGCTCCGGCAGCCCACTTAATGGCGCGCAACTCTTCTTTAAAGGTTTCCGCCATAAGGAGATATCGAGAAATGCAGTCAAAGGTAAGCAGAAATTGAGGTCTGATTCCATGAAGGGCTTTTGCTGCAACACGTCCTGCCGTCTCGACCAACTCTGCAGGGTCAGAACTCATAACGTACCCTACAGCATCCTTAGGGACCTCAGTGACAAAATCGATGCTTTTATCCGGATTTACGGCTATCGGGTCCCTGATTAAATAATTAGCCCATATGTCAGGGAACCCAAGGGGATGTCGCATTCCGTATTCCGCAAATTGCCCTTTGGGAATGCCCCTGAGACGGTTTGAGTAAGCTTCAAAGGCAGGCTTGCCGTCGATCTCAAAGACTTTCTTCCCCCTTGCTTTGGTTACTATAAGAGGTTCCCCCTCAGGCTTCCATCCATGTCCTATGGCTGTTCTAACAGCCATGCCATCAATCAGGGCTGCTGCTAAGGCCCTGCTCTCGATGCCTGCCTCAGTGAATTGAAAAGTCTGAAAAAATCTGAGATTGTCCCCTGCGCCTCCTCCGATATATTTGAATTTGGCTCCCATTGTACTGTATAGGCCCCGAAGGGCTTCCGAAACGTCGGTGACAAAGGCGTCTGGAAATATAAAGACGGTCCCTTTTCTAATATTGCTAGCGAGGAGGTCTTCGCCTACTTGACAACCCACCCCAAAGGGGTCCTTCTCCAATTCACCTCGTAGGGAAGTAGCCACTCGGAGCTCCTGGCCGCTGATGGTGAGGACCCCTACACCTTGACGTATTACTGAGTCTCCTACGATCACACCCCCCGCACAGAAGCCGACCAGCTTTGAATTTTTCACTATCTTTTTGACGCCTTCCCATACTGCCTCTTGATCATATGAGTCAGTGGTAAAAAGAAAGGTCAGCATGGGGAATCCCGAAGTCTTGACAGCTTCAGACGCTGCTGCCACACCAGCACCGTAAGAGTCCCCTCTGGTGCTATAGCCTAATCCAACGCGCAGATCGCTTGACATGATGGCCTTCCCCGATTGTTAATGTGGAAAAAGGCGTGCCATCTTATGGAGGTTAAAGTTAATCAAAGAATTAAATTGACCATAAAACCACACAAAGGATACAATAACTTAGACCTAAGGAAGCTGTCAAGCTTTATCAACTCAAAGAGAAAGCTGATAAGCTATATCCCCTTTCCCCAGGATCGAAACTCCTGCGAGTCCTTCCACGGTCTTTAACGCCCTTGGCATTGGCTTCGTCACCGTTTCTGTCAGCCCGACCACTTCGTCGACCAAGATGCCCTCCTCGCGTTCCTTCAAGAGGATCACCTTCTTGGCCTCGACCACATCGCTATTCCCAAGCCCAAAGATCGAGCTTAAAGGAACAACGGGAATGGCCTCATTTCTGTGCACCATGAATGGTCTATCGGCGACCCACTGAAATGTTGGACGGTTTACGACTTCCCTCAACTGCTCAACGGGGAGGGAAAAGAGGAGTTCCCCACTTCTAATGATCAGCACCTTGCGGACCGCTAAAGTCAACGGCAGAATCAGCTTCACCAATGTTCCCTCCCCTTGACGGGAGGAGATCTTCACTTTACCTCCCATGGCCTCAACCGAGGAGCTCACTGCATCCATCCCTACACCTCTTCCCGAAAGTTCCGTCGCCTCTTCTTTGGTCGAAAAACCCGGCAACATGATGAGCGAGATAACCTCTTCGTCGCTCAGCTTCATGACTTCCTCTTCTGATCGCAGCCCCTTTTCCACGGCCTTAAGCCTTACCATATCCGGGTCGATTCCCCTTCCATCATCCTCGACTTCGATGACGACGCCCTCCGCGCTGTAGAAGGCTCGCAGCAGTAATCTGCCTGCTTCTGGCTTGCCTTGCGCCATTCTTTCTTGAGGGAATTCTATTCCGTGGTCGAGGCTGTTCCGTATAAGATGGATGAGGGGTTCCCCCAGACGGTCCAACATTAGTTTATCTATCCTTGTATTTTCCCCAATGATTTCAAATTGGACCTTTTTCCCTAAGGCTTTTGATATATCTCTTACCACCTTTGGGAAGCGTTGAAACAGCATGTAAACCGGGACCATGCGCATTTCCATGGCTGTACGCTGCACTTCAGCGACTAACCTGGAATATCTTTGAATCTGTTCTCGAAGCTGCTTCTGCTTTGCCCATGTTTCGTCTCCATGTTGTACAAACCACTTCAGCCATTCCCGAAATGCAGTCAGTTCACCAACCAGATTCATCAATCTATCCATCTGTTCCTGGGTGACTCGTATAGATGATTCCAGCTGTATGGCGTCAGTTTTTGTACTTTTCCTCTGACTTTCATGTGACTTTGACGTTCGTTTTCCCAGTTCATTGGAGATGTGAGTCATTATGCCCTTCAGATCAGAAGGGGCCTTTACGGTTTGTAGCAGCTCCGTTATTCTTTTTTGTTTCAGATTCTCGGCCGATTTACGAAGAGTCCCGAGGGCCCTTTCGAAGAATTCTTGTTCGTCAGCCGACAGTTCCTGTTTGTTTGCCAGTTCGTCCAGGATGGATCCATATTGAAGGAAGATCTCCTTAAATGCCCGCAGCTCTTCATCGCTTACGTCGGAGGTTTTGCTATCTACCCGTTCTCCCTCCGCGGGAGAGGCGGAGAGCCGTGCAATCAGGCCCTCGAACCTGTCGTCTAAAGCCTTGCCCTCTTTGAAGCATCGGAAGCATTCCCTTAAGGCATCAAGGGCCTCAAATAAAGAGTCGATTTCCTCCTCTGAAAGTTGGCCATGCTCATCTCTTGCCCTTGCAAGCATGGTCTCCGAGCAATGGGCTATCCTTTTCAGCACCTCCAAAGCTGCATTGGGGCCAAAAGATAAAAGGAGGCCGGTGTTGCCTTTCATGGTGTGAAACTGCCGGAATAACTCATTGAGCAAACTAGGCTCACCGGCCTGCTGCTCCAGCCGGACCAAACTGTTCTCTATAGAGTTAAGATGTTCCGCAGTTTCAACCAGGTAATCGTTGAGGATCTGCTCGGGTATCCCCTCTGTTGGTTCCGCCTTTTCCTCTGAGGGTTCCTGTGAAGAACCTCTGGCGGAGATGGTTTCGATATGGACGCCATCGTCCAGGATGAATTCGAGTAATTCCTTGATAGTGCCTTCTGGCTCTTCGCTGATCAAGAGCGCCTCTGCTATGTAGCAACAATCCTCGGCGACTTCATCGTCAGCAGGAAGCCTTTCTTTTTGTACCTCAAGTATGAGTTCGCCCAAAGACTTGAGGTCCTCAATGTACCACTCTATCCTTATGCCGCGATTGAAAACCTCCGGACCCAGGTTGAAGCGGATGAGGTACAGGTTCTCGTGCTCTTTGAGGGGCCTGGGTAGTTTTTCTTGCCACTTCATCTCGCGAATCTCCTCACTACGTTCGACAGGTCTTGAGGCCTGAAGGGCTTCACGATCCAGCCCGTAGCGCCAAGCCTTTTCGCAGCCTCCTTCTTTTCCGGATCGGACTCCGTAGTGAGGACAAGGAAGGGGGTTCTTCTATTAAAGGAACGGAACGCTTTGAGGAACTCGAGGCCATTCATCACCGGCATATTGATATCGGAAATGATGAGGGTAAAGCCCTCTCGCTTTGCCATGTCAAGGGCCTCTTTACCATTGGATGCTCCGAGCACCGTTATTCCCATAGCTTCCAGCGTCGTTTTGACTAATGACCTTACCGTGGGAGCGTCGTCTACAATTAGTACCTTCATCTCCTACCTCCCCCTCAGAAAAGTTCCACGCTCGATTGTATTTCCTCTTCAGCCAGGACCTTTGTGAGAGAGACGGAATTGAAACCCTTCAGGAACTCCTCCTCACCGCGCACGGCTCGTGTGCACTCGTGAAGCTGTTGTTTTTGTCCCTCAAGCTCTTGAAGGATCAGCCTCGATCTCCACCCGAAACTTCTCTTGGCCTCTTCTATATGCCTCATGCAGCGCTGGGTTAGCTGCGAGAAGGTATGTCTAAGGCCAAGTAGCTCTTCGCGAGCGTTACGGAGAAATCCTGACAGGTCCTTAAGGTGCGCGTCGAGCTTGCCAGAAAGCTCCTTGAGCTCTGTGTCCAGTTCCTGTACGATGTTCCTCATTGAATGAGCCAGAGATTGCCAATGTGTTACGGAAGCAACGATCCTTTGGTCCACGTTCTTGAGATCGTTGCTGACCTTTTCAATGAGGTTTAGCATTCCATGTTCTTCGGCTGCCCGTTGACCATTATTGATGACAAACTGCGTCCGCAGGGCGTGAAGCATCAGCACCTCTCTGGCAAAGGAACGATCGGCATAATCGTCGCCGTTGCGAGGTATATCCTGTTTCAGCGTTCTGACCCGTCTCCATAGATCTTTCACTTTTGAGTTTATTGCTTCCGCCAGCTCCTTCGTTTTATAGACTCTACTGAGAACAGTATGACAACACGTACGTATGTTGTAATTAACTTCCTTCAGGGAACCTCGTAGCTCATCCAATTTTTGTTCGGTCAAGGTCTTTACACGCTCCAATTGAATTGGCAGTTCTTCGAGTAAAGCGGCTTGCCTGCCTAACCTATAAAAAGAGATATCCTGTTCACTCTGATATAGCTCATTCCAAAAAGCCCTGATCCTTTCCATCTCCTGTCGAATGATGTCATGAAACTGAGAGCAATAGATTAACTCTTCGACGGGGGGAAGTCCTAAATCTCCGATGTAATCGATCATTTCTTTCAGTTCGTCGAAAGTGGTAACCGCAATTTCTCTTGATAAGGCACCCATCAGCAGCTCGAGTTCTTTATAACTTTGCTGTAAAGTTTTATGGACTTCGTCCATCCTGCGTCTCATTGCCATTAAGAAATCCGCCATCTCTTCGCCCAATTCTTTCAAGACTTGCCCTTGCACGCCTTCCACCCTTTGAGCCTTAATGCTGAGATTCAACGATGCCAGAATGAGTCCTTGAGTTAGTTCCTGGAACCTGTGTACATGATCGCCTATTTCAGCCTTGATCTCTTTTAGGTCGACGGATTGAAGTGCTTGCCGAGCTGTGTTTAATTTAAAATTTATTCTCCTGAGAAGGTTTTCGATTTGTATAACTATAGCCTTCAAACTGCCTTGGAGGTCTACTAGGTTCTTCGAAAAAACTGAGAAGGCTTGGGCAAGATGTTCCACTCCTTCAACGACCGGGAAGAAAGCCCTGTCGAGTTCTTGAAAGAAAAGATCTACTTTCTCACCCCTGCTCTCCGGAACCATAGTTCAACCGTTGTACCTTTATTGATACCAGCACTGTGGATGGCGATTTCCCCCTGCATTAGTCCTATTAGCTTCTTGCAAAGAGCAAGTCCCAAACCGGTCCCTCCAGGACTATAGCTAACGAAAGGTTCAAAGAGGTGCGGTAGCTTCTCGGGTTCTATCCCAATGCCTGTATCATGCACCGTGATGGAAATGCCCTGTTCTTCTTCCCGGAAGGATACTGTAACTTTTTTCTCCCCCTTTTCCTTCATAGACGTGAACTTTATTGCATTATCCAGGATATTTCTCATCACGCGGCAAAATGCCCTCTTTTCACCTAATATCGTAAGCCCTTCCCCCAAGGAGGGAATTTGAAGTTCTACCCCCTTTCGAAAAGCATAGCCTTTTAGATCCTCAATCATTTCATGCAGCATGGAGTTTATCTTTAGAGGCTCATCTTTCAATTCTTTAGCTCCCTCCTCGATGCGTACGTAATCGAGTAGATCATTGACTAATGCAGAGAGCCTGAGGGCAGCTGAATAAGCCTTTTGAGCCAACTCTTCTCGATGAGCTAGTTTTATCTCTTCATCCACGAACAGGGCCAGGTAACCTAATATGGAATTGGCAGCAGATCTTATTTCATGCGTTGCAGTAGCAAAGAACTCCCTGCGCTTTTCGAGCTCGCCTTTGAGCCTTTGTATCTCCTTGTATTCATAGCTCATATCTGTCCCAAGGCAGACAGTATAATGACCCACGTTGAAGCTCTTCCACTTGACAAAAGGAGTTTGGCTCTGCAAAAGATCCTCCTTGATTTGTTGGCCCAGTAGCTTCCTGCCCAGGGTAGTTTCGGCTTTACCGTTTGCGAATCTCACGACGCCCTCTTCTAATACCAGGCAGAGGACGTCCATCATTTGAAGGACCTTGTGGAAAACCTCAGCTTCCATTGAGGTACCTCCTTATCTTGGTGAGAAGTTCATCAGGCAGGAAAGGCTTGAGCAATGCGTTGTTGCAGCCGTCCTTTATGAGTTGGGCTTTAGAAATGTATTCCGCCGTGAGTGCAATAACCCTTGCATCCACCCCTCCCATTTCTCTCAGCTTTTCAAGGAATTCCTTGCCCGAGATACCCGGCAGGCGGTAATCGAGAAGTATCAGATGGGGCCGGAATCCTTCCTGTAACAACTTCAGGGCTTCAGTGGCATCTTTGGCCCACTTGATTTCTGCATCGGTCATTTTACTTAAAGCAAGCTGCACAATCTCTGCATGTTCGGGATTGTCCTCCACCAACAAGATGATTTTTTTCATGACACCGCCTCCAGCATCTTTTTTAGAATCTCAAAATTCATGGGCTTCACTATAAACAGGGTCGCCCCCGCAAGAAGGGCTTTTTTCCGATCTTGCTCCGAGTTTAAGGTCGTAACGAGAATTATGGGCACTTTTTCATAATCATCAAGCTTCCTGACCTTTTTGGTGAATCTATAACCATCCATGACCGGCATGTTAATATCACACAGTATCAAATCATAAAAGTTCTGCAGGCATTTCTCATAGGCTTCGGCTCCGTTTTCCGCTGTTTCGACCTCGAAAGAAAGCGTTTTTAGAAGACTTATATGGTAGTTCCTCACCACCAGGGAATCGTCCACGACCAACGCCCGCCTCATTCTTCGTCCTCTTCTTCCTTTTGATAAGCGATAGCCCCCTTGACCCTAACTGGCTTGAACGCAGAACTTATCCGCGACATCGACTCAGCATGCCCTAAAAACAAGTAGCCATCGTCAGCTAAGGCGTCGTAAAGATGGGCAGCAGCCACGCGTTGCTCCCTCGCGTCGAAGTAAATCAAAAGGTTCTTGCAGAACACAAATTCAAACTCCCCAAGAGATCTCATGAAGTGTCGGTCAAGGATGTTACCCTCCATGAAGTGAACTGCCTTGCGCAACAGGGGCTTCACCTCCCAACCTCGGCCATTTCGCGAAAAATAGCTGAGGAGATACGCATCTGGTAATTTGGAGACGCTTCTGTCGTCATAGATTCCTTCCTCGGCCCTCTTCAAGGCGGCGTAGTCTATATCTACTCCCACGATCTTAGACCGCTTAAGATCACCCAAGACCTCATTGACGATGAGGGCTATAGTATAAGGCTCTTCGCCTGTCGAGCAGGGTATACTGAGAACCCGTATCCTTTGCTTCTTGGCGCCTATTTCGGGCAAAAGCTCTTCTGCGAAGGCTTCAAGTTGATAAAACTCTCTGTAAAAGTAGGTCTCGTTAACCGTGCATTTCGAAACCAATTCTCTCACCCTTTCCTGCGAGAGACGCAGCGCCAAAAGGTAGTCTTTGAATGATGCCATTCCCAGTTCTTTCATGTGTTGGGATACTCGGTTTTCGAGAAAATACTTCTTTTTGTCCTCAAAAGTTATGCCGCTGTATTTTTTTATAATTTTCCTGATCTCGTCGAAGGTCTCTTGTGTAAGCATCAAAGGCTCTCCTTTAGCAGCTGCTCTTCCAGCTCGATGCTCTTTTCTCGAAGAAAGCCTTTGGCCTCCGGTGGAATTTCGCCCTTAGCAAGAATTATGTCCTTGAGAATATCCTCTAAGGCCCTGATTTCGAGAGCATTTTCTAAGGCATCCAGGAGAAGGTCCGTACCGTTAAGGACGACCATCGCCTTGTACAGCCAATGTTTGATGAAGGGGTCGGTTACATGTTTTACCTTGTCGCTTAAATCGGGCAAGAGCTCTGCCTCCTTACGGGAGCGTATCACTTGACAAATCGTGCTTATTCCATAGGGATCATCCGTTTCTTGAAGAAGGTCCTTTAGGGTTTGCGTGACTTTAGGATCTTTGGGAAAATCAGAAAGGTATTCCGTGGCCGTGTACCTTACGTTGGGATTCGGATCCTTCGTCATGGCTAAGATGATCTCCATTGCCTTCCCTCCGCCAATAGCGGCGAGGGCATCCAATGCGTATTTCCTATCGTTATAATCAGGTGATTCAAGCAGGGCCGAGAGGTGAGCGATGGAGTCCTCACCGAAGTGGGCGAGGATGTCCAGGCACAGCGCTTTAGCCAAGGGATCTTCTCCCTTCAGTGCCTTGACGGCGCCCTTTATGACGGATTCGCCCCCTATATGCTTCAGGCTTTCTGCACATACCTCTTTGACCCCCCTGTTTTTGTCTTCTGCCATAGCTCGGAAGAGGACAGAAATGGTTTCCTCATCCCTGTATTCGGCCAGGTCTTCGGCAGCAAGCCTTCGCCTCTTGGGGCTTCCTTCAAACAGCTCTCTGATGAGTTCTTCTTTCGGCATTTTTCAGCCTCCGCCTTATTTTCAAAAGGGCTTTATGGATTTCCTCTGGGATTTCATAGTAGGGGGCGATCACCTCCGCCGCACCTAGCTCCTTTGCCGCCATGGGCATGCCGTAAACTACAGCTGTCTCTTCGGACTCCGCTATGGTGACGCCCCCTGCTCCTTTTATGTCAAGGAGCCCCCGGGCTCCATCCGAACCGATACCAGTAAGCAAGATCCCTACGGTTCGGCCACCGAAGATCTCCTTCACCGAGGAGAAGAGCACATCGACCGACGGCTTGAAGAGGGTGTTAAGGGGTTTCTTGGAAAGCCTGATGCGAAGGTCGTCGGTGACCGTCATATGCCAGCCACCTGGAGCGAGGTATCCTCTTCCTCCACGCAGGGGTTGACCATTTTGCGCCTGACAGAAGGGAATGGGGGTGTACCTGTCGAGCCTTTCCGCTAAGGAGGGGGTGAATTGGGGAGGCATGTGCTGAGCGACCAGGTAAACGGTCTCGGGGTCCGGGAGCACTTGTTCGAAGATGTCCAGCAAAGTCTTTGGCCCTCCGGTTGAAACCCCTACGGCCACAGCGAAGGTGGGGGGATTGGGCTCTTCGACTTTGTGAACGAAATCCTTGCGCGGTCGAGGTCGGATAATCCTTTTAGGGTCTATCCCCGCAGCCGCTTTAACCTTGGCGACTATTTCTGAGGAGATCTTTTTTATATCTAAGGAGACCGTGCCAGAGGGCTTCGGGATGTAGTCCACCGCTCCGAGGTCGAGCAGCTGCAGCGTGATCGGGGCCTCCTCCTGCGTTAACGAAGAAACAATCACCACAGGCCTTGGTCGGTTCTCCATTATTCTTTTCAGGGCTTCAAGCCCATCCATTACCGGCATATTGATGTCAAGGGTTATTACATCGGGATCGAATTGCTCGATCTTTTGGAGGGCATCCAGCCCATCCCTGGCCCGCGCAACAACGCTGATTTGAGGGTCAGACTCCAGGATCTCCGATATGGCCCTTCGCATGAAAGCGGAATCGTCAACTACCAGAACTCTGATCTTCTTTTTTTTCATTTCCTCGATCCTTTCCCTCATCTACCGTCAGGGCCTGAAGTTCTTTTTTATTCGTCCCGCTCAGCAGGGCCTCCATGTCCAGCACAAGTATGAGGTCATCATCCCGCCTGATCGCCCCGGAGAAGGCTTGGGCGGCTTCCCTTGCCACCTCACTCAGGGGGGACACATCTGCTTCGCTTACGCGGAGAATCCCCTTTATTTCCTTCACCAGAAGGCCGACCTCTGTTCCGTTCAAATGCGTAACGATCACCTTTTTGCCCTCGTTTTGCTCGACCTCAGAACCCAGCAGGTTGGCCAGAGAAATGATCGGTAGAACTTCCCCCCTGAGATTCATTATGCCTTCCACAAACTCAGGGGCCCTGGGTACGGGCACGATCTTGTCGACGTTTACCGCTTCCTTCACGACCTCTATCGGAAGGGCCATGGCCTCGGAGGCGAGTGAGAACCATACGAACATCTTTCTCTGCTCCTGGATTTTCATCTCTTCCTCCATGCCTTTCTCATTTGAAACCATGCCCTCCAGCTCAATGAAGGGTGCTGGATCGAGGAAATGCACCAGACGCTTCCCACCATCCAGTTTTATGATCCCCTTCAGGATTTTCTCCTGCTGCTGATTCAATGAACTGGGTGGCGGCACTACTTCTTCTTTCCTCACCTTTCTGATTTCCCTGGCAGAGTCCGCCTCAAGCCCCACTTCGACGCCTGCCTTCTGGATGATGATGACTCGTCCCTGAACGGATTCCGCCTCTGAACCGAGGAAGCGCTTGATTGAGATCAAGGGAATCACTTTCCCCCTTATTGAAAAGAGCCCCAGAACATGGTAAGGGGCGGAGGGCGCGGGGACCACCCTTTCCGGGTGCTCTACTATTTCCCTTACCTCCGAAACCGCTATTCCGTAGACGTCCCCGCCAGCATCGAAGATCAGCACGCTCTCCCCCTGATCGATATCTTGTCGCACCTCAGAGGACACTTTTTGTTTAGAGCTGTCCCTGATCGTTTTCTTCTGTTGTTTTTTGCTTGTAGATGTATCAACTAACTTTTTCATTTGGAGGAACGTTATCAATTTGCCGTTGTCACTATACACCGCTGAAACATATTTCTTCTTGATGTCCTTGCCAAGGGCTGAGGAAGGGCGCTTGAGATCTTCATCGCTCACTTCGATGACCTTGTTCACCTCTGCCACCAAAAAGCCGATGGTTTCTCCATTGATCTGACCGATCAATACCTTCTCCCCCTCCTCATCTCTGTTCCAGAGGAGTCTTGACAGACTGATTATCGGTAAACAATCTCCTCTCAAAGTCGCTATGCCCTTCACGTACTCGGGAGCCTTGGGCAACGGGAAGATCCGCGGACACCTTACGACTTCCTTCACGTCATGTATGAAGAATCCGAACACCTCGCCGCCACTGCTGACCGTTATTGCCTTCTTCATTTTTGTCCCCCTTTACATGGCCTGGAGCTCGTCTGCAAGGGCAGCTATCTCGTCTATGGCTGCCGAGATCTGCTCCATAGCCGCTAGCTGTTGCTGGGCGGCCTTGCTGCCTTCCTCTACCGACTTGGACGTCTCCTCGGCTGCCGCCGCTATCTGTTGCACCCCCTTGGCCACCTCAGCGACTACTTCGACGTTTGCCTCAGCACGATCCCTTACCTCGTTGAAGGAAACCCCCATTTCATCGATCTGCTGCATAAGTACGGCGATCTCCTCTTTCAATCCCTTGGCCTTCTCCGCCTCCGCCCTTGAGCTCGACAGCGCCGTCTCCAAATCCTCCGTGCAGGTGATGATCTGAGCGTTTATCTCCTCAAGGGCTTCTTTGATGCTGTCGACATTGCCCTCCGCCTCCTGTGCGAGGTCCTTGATATCCCCCGAAACCACCTCGAAGCCCTTTCCATATTCACCGGCCTTCGCTGCCTCGATCGCGCCAGAGACGGAGAGCATGTTTATCTGCAGCGTGATTGCGTTGATCTTCTCCACCACCTTATCCATGGTCTTCACCAGCTTGGCCAGGTCACGGAGGTTGGCCACGTTCCTGGAGAGATCCGCCTCTATCTCCATCACCCCTTCGATCATCTTCGCGATTGCACGTTCGTTCTCCCCAAAGAGGCCCTTGAGCCTTTCCATCTTCGCGGACGAATCCGAGGCCAGCTCGCCCACCTCCTTCAAAAGGGCCTCCAGATGTCGTATCCCTCTTGCGGCCTCATCCGTATTTCTTGCCTGTTCTTCTGCTGCGGCACTGAGTTGACTTAAGGCTTCCTCAATCTCCTTTGCGCCTTTAGTGGACTCCTCCACCGCCGCCGAGAGCTGTTCGGCAGCGGCAGCCAGCTCCGAGGAGGCTTTGTCCTCGATGCTGCTGGCCTCCCTCAACTCCACGGCCATCCTCCTCAGTTGCTCTGTGGCGGAGGAAATGTCGGCCATTGCCTTGTTCTGCTCGGTGAGCGTCCGCTCCATCTGACTCGAGGCAGAAGCCTGCTCCTCAGCCGCAGCGGCCACTTGGGCACTTCCCTTCTTGAGCTCTTCGCCGATCTGTAGACCCCTGACGAAGGCCTCGCTGGCCCTCTTGGCCGCCTCGACCACGGCCTCAGCTCCTTCAGCTACGGCTTCAAGGTTCTTCACGACCGTTTTGGTCTCCTCGGCCCTCTGTTGGCCCTCTTCGGCGGCCTTCTTGACCCCTTCAACCACCGTCTTTGTAGATGATTGAATGTTTTGGACTGCTTCATTTATCTGGTGGGCCGCCTTTTCAGCGCCTTCGGCCAAAATCCTCACTTCGTCCGCAACGACGGCAAAGCCCTTGCCGTGCTCACCGGCCTTCTCCGCTTCGATGGCCGCGTTGAGGGCCAGCAGGTTGGTCTGATCCGAGATTTTGGTTATTGCTTCAACCGCCTCCCCGATTTTATTTCCGAGGCGTTCCAACTCCATAATGAGCTCGGCGCTCCGTTCCGCAGTCACCGCGGAGTCGCTGACTCCTTGCGCCACCCTCCGGACTTGGTCGGCGAAGAACTGGTTCTTTTGCCGCAACCTTTCAAAGGCAGCGAGTACCTCTGCCATTTTCTCATCGGCTGCCCGGAGGTCCGCTGCGAGCCCATCTACAGCCTTCTCGGAAGAGGCGGCATTCCGCGAGGCCTCCTCGGCCCCTGACGCGATCATCTGTACAGTTTTGCCGAGCTCTTCGACTGCAGATGCAGTTTCCTCCACGGAGGCGGCTAATTGCTCAGCGCTTGAAGCGAGCCTTTCCACTGTCTGCTGCTTCTTGGCAGAAGTCCTTGAAAGTTTTTGTTGTTCTATCCTCTGCCTCAGCGTTGCACCCTTGACCCTCTGGCCTTCTTTCGGTTGTAACAATGCTTGAGCCATCATCTTCCCTCCTTCCGTTTTTGGTTTGCTATGTACTTCTTTTTCATTTTTATCGACCTTGTTTTTCTTTTCTTTAGCCTCACAAAAGGCTTAGAGATGAAGCCGCCTCCCAGGGCGGATAGGCTGGTTTTCGAGCATGTCAAGTCCTGAAGAAAGGCGACGACAGATCCCCTTCCCAGCCTCTTGGCCACCCAGACTGCTTGTCTTTAGCAAGGTTCAGCAATAAAGATGCCAGCTTCAGGAAAGACTATCGGATCATCGGAGGGAGGGATGAGGTATAAAGGATCACAT
>Ga0180300_10000535_pt1 | contig 16729 bp, 11 predicted proteins | sample GuaBasSediGuay15_FD_121798 | JGI IMG/M metagenome (GOLD analysis project Ga0180300, IMG submission 121798) | Subseafloor sediment microbial communities from Guaymas Basin, Gulf of California, Mexico - Guay15, Core 4569-2, 21-24 cm | ecosystem: Environmental > Aquatic > Marine > Hydrothermal... | reverse complement strand
TTATACTTTATTCTCAAAACTTCAGCACTGTACAGAACTTCTCCATCCATATCTGTCACTTCAATATGATCGCCAACCTCGAAATCAGGAACAAACTCATGAGGTAAAATTACCTCTGCATTTTCATCATCAATCTTTCTCGCAAGTGTAATAGCAAGCCCAGGACATATAGCGACACAAAGCTGGCATCCAGTACATTTACCGGCAAACTCAGGAATGTCCATTATGTTATTATTCACCTTTTTTAATCTTATTGATCCAGAAGGACATATAGAAACGCATGGATTACAGGGAATCTCCTGAACACAGTGGATAATCGGGCGAAAACTCTCGTTAATGACAACCTTCCCTTTTGTGTAAACTTGCCCAGGCTTGCTTTTTAATAATTCCATTTTCTCATAATAGCTTCCGTCAATCTTTACATCCTTACCCATCAGTTTTGCCATTTCCAGTCCGGCAATCCTGCCTCCAAACATTGCTGAAGATGCTTCTGCTATTTCTTCCGCATCACCAGCTCTGACTACCTTAAAACCAAATTTCTTCGCCATATTATAGAACTCATTCACAGGGCTTAAGCCCACTGCTATTAGAATCGTATCCACACTAAAAGTTTTTGCCGTCTTCAAAATTGGTCTAAACTTTTCATCAACCTCTGCAACGGTAACTTTCTCTACTTTTCCATCCCCCGCGGCACAGACTACCGTATGCCTTAAATAGATCGGAACCCCCATTCTTTTTATCTTATCTGCATGAACCTTATAACCAGATACAGTACCAAGAACATCACAGATCCCCACAACAGTGATCCCAGCCTGAAGAGCGTGATAGGCAGCTATGAGCCCCACGTTTCCGCTACCAACTATAAAAATCCTGCTTGAAGGCTTTACAAGATCCCTATTTACGAGCGTTTGGAAAGCACCCGCACCGTATACCCCCGGCAGATCATTCCCAGGAAATAAAAGGCTTTTCTCTCTTGCTCCCGTAGCTATCACAAGGCCTTCAAAATCTATCAGAATGTAATTTTTGTTATCCTTAAAGACCCCAACTTTTCCATCTTTGTAAATTCCCACAGCCACAGAATTTAATAGAACCCTGATGTTCTTAAATCTTTCTATCTCATCAGAGAGAATTTTGGCAATGTCTATACCCCTTGTTCCTGCATGACAATCCTCAATTGAACCAAAAAATTTGTGTGTCTGCAAAACAAGTTTGCCCCCTAGCCTGTCTTTATCATCCACAATAATAACATTGTAACCTTTTTTAGCTAACTCAATAGCTGCAGACAGACCAGCAGGACCCCCTCCGATAACAAGGATATCACATTGCAAATTTAGTCTTTCACCTCCTCTAAATGCGGAATCAATCTCGGGTAGATCGGGTAAATGAACAAGTGAACGTATAACCATTCCTTCTTTAAGGGGAGTAACACATGACTTCTGAGGAATTCCATCTATTATCAGGGTGCAGTTGGCACACTGACCATTAGCACAAAATATCCCCCTAGGAGAATCATTTTTTTTATGAATAGAAAAAACCTCTATCCCGTTTGCAATTAAAGCCGAGGAAACCATTTCACCTTCGTAACCGGTGTACTCTACCCCATCGAATTTGAACCTAACCGATTTTCTATCCGATGGAACCTCAATCACTGGGTGTTTTGTTATTCTTCTCATTCGCACACCAAATAGAAACTGTTCGTAGAGTTTCTTCAACAATAATGCCATCTTTTTAATCCGTTGCTTGTAAATAAGAATAATTTTTATATTTTATCGATAATGAGAAAACCGACTCTTAGCAATAAAAAGGAGCAAATAACAATGAAATCTGGAAAGGCATTTACTTTAATTTTTATAGTTGTAGTCCTTCTATATGGATGTAACAAAAAAAATGTGGACATAACCCACATTAAATCCCTTATTGACAATGGCGATTTCTCAAAAGCAGAACGTCATATTAAAACCTTACTTATAGAAACACCCTCTCTTTCACCCACCGAGAAATTGGAACTCTCCTTCGAAATCGAAAGGATGGAGCGAATAAGAAAAGACTTCACAAAAACCAGAGAAGATGTCCTTCAATACATAAAAAAGTACATCCCCGATGTAAAAGATCAGGACATAAAAAGATGGGAAAAAGAAAAATCCTTAGAGTACATGATTATCGATAGCAAAAAGTGGTATTTCAACCAAGCAGCCCCCAATCTTTTCCGTATCAATAAAGAACTTAGAAAAATCAAAGAAAAAGTAGATGGTAAAAGAGTAAGGAAGTTCCCTCTCGACAAACACATAGAAGAAATTGTAAATACAACCTTAGAAACTGGAGAAAATAGTGTTCTCCCTGTTCGCTTGCGCATTAAACAATCGGTAGTAGTCAAACCCGGGGTTGTTCCAGAAAACGAAATGATCCGATGCTGGATCCCTTTCCCACGGGAAATCCCTGGTAGACAGGAAAATATACACATCATTAAAACAGAACCGACCAGATATATCTTATCCGACAATCTGCCCCAGAACACAATTTATTTTGAAAAGCCTTCCTGTGGAGACAAACCCACCGAATTCTGGGTCGAATACACTTACACCAGCTATGGATTTTACAAAAAGATAAATCCGGAAAAGGTAACAGAAATCAAAGAAGCCAACAGGGAAAGTCTCATCCCTTATCTACAAGAAGAGCCTCCCCACATTACATTCACCGATAAAATAAAAAGAATTTCAAACCTCATCATTGGTCAGGAAACAAATCCTTACAGGAAAGCTCAAAAAATTTTTGAGTGGATAGATACAAACATACCCTGGGCTTCAGCAAGGGAATACTCAACAATCAGAAACATCAGTGATTACTGTATAAGCAACATGCATGGAGACTGCGGTATTCAAACAATACTTTTTATTACTCTTTGCAGATACAACGGGATACCCGCCAGATGGCAGTCCGGGTGGGAATTTCAACCTCCTGACGATAGCATGCATGACTGGGGAGAAGTCTATTTTGAACCTTATGGCTGGGTACCTGTAGATGTAACTTACGGCCTTAGAAATTCCCGCAGAGAAGAAGTAAAGTGGTTCTACCTCAGCGGGATAGACAGCTACAGACTCATCTTCAATGATGCATACTCTCAACCATTTTTCCCTGCAAAGATTTACCCGAGAAGTGAGACAGTAGACTCTCAGCGAGGAGAGGTAGAATGGAGAGGCGGTAATCTATACTTCGATAAATGGGGCTGGAAACTTGAATGGGAGAAATTAAAATAGGGCAAACTTCCCTCTATAGGATTCCCCTGTTACCGTCGTATAGCTTTCCCTGTACTGGGGTCAAAATAATGAGCTCTATCAAGATTCAAATATACTTTAGCAATCTCACCTATGCTGCCCACATAAAACTCAACGCTTCTGGATACTATCTGAGTCTTTCCAAGAGAAAAGTACAATATGGTTTCGCTCCCCATTGGCTCTACCAGTTCTACCGGCAACGACAACTCACACCATTTTCCCCCATAGGGCTTCAAAGACACATCTTCCGGCCTTATTCCTAAAATAACTTCCTTCCCTACATAATCCCGTAAAAAGTCCCTGTGATCATCTGGAAGTTTTACCACGTGGTTACCTATCGATACATTTATACCCGTTGAATTTACCACTCTACCTCGAAGCAAATTCATCGAGGGACTACCTATGAACCCCGCAACAAATATATTACTAGGCCTGTTGTAAAGATTAACAGGGTCATCTATCTGATGTATTATTCCATCCTTCATTACGACTATCCTATCCCCCATAGTCATGGCTTCTACCTGATCGTGGGTAACATAAATCATAGTCGTTCCAAGTTTTCTATGCAACCTCTTTATTTCACTTCTCATCTGGACGCGGAGCTTAGCATCAATGTTAGAAAGTGGCTCATCAAATAAAAATACGCTGGGCTTTCTAACTATTGCTCGTCCAAGAGCAACTCTCTGGCGCTGTCCTCCTGAAAGCTGAGCAGGCCTCTTATCCATAAGGTGAGCTATTTCAAGTACTTCAGCAGCCTCTATCACTCGCTTCTTTATTTCCTCTTTTTTATATTTCCGCAACTTTAGACCAAACGCCATATTGTCATACACTGTCATGTGAGGATACAATGCGTAGTTCTGAAAAACCATAGCAACGTCACGATCTTTTGGTGGAACATCGTTCACAATTCTCCCACCAATATAAATCTCTCCACTCGTAGCCTCCTCAAGTCCCGCTATCAACCTCAATGTTGTAGATTTACCACACCCGGAAGGCCCCACTATAACGACAAACTCACCATCCTTGATATGTAGATTTATGTTGTTTACAACAGGTTTTCCTTTCTCAAACTCTTTAGTCAGGTTTTTTAAAATGATTTCCGCCATTTTTCTCCTCACACATTACCACAGACGTAATTAATTTATAACAATCCAAGTAATTATCATAATCTCCCCAAGCATTTTATCGGAGGAAGACTCTAGCGAATACCGATAGCTTAAACGGATCTTACCCCCACCAAAAAACCTGGCCAAAATTCAATCAATCTGTCAAAGACCAATCCAGTAGAAAAACAGTCTTACTCCCTCAAGCTTCTAAAGAGTAGCTTTTTTGATGAGAAACTAATAAAATAAGCGGGTTCACAAAGGAATCCTTATGAATTTAGTCCTTTTTATTCTAATATGCATAATTTGGAGCACAACATGGGCAATGATAAAAATCGGCGTTGAAGAAACGCCTATAATGCTAGGTCTGGGGCTTAGGTTTCTGATCGCTGGGGTACTCCTTTTCGCTATTACACTACTTAAAAAGAAAAAAATAGTTTTTAATCGCAGAGTTAACCGTCTTTACCTTATAACTGGAATTCTTACGATGGCTTTTAGTTATTACTGTACCTACTTTGGGACTCGGTTCATTCCCAGTGGACTGTCTTCCATCCTCTGGACAACTTTACCGCTGTTCGTTGGAATCTTCTCTCATCTGCTGCTACCAGGAGGCAAATTGAGTTTACTAAAGTTTTCCTCAATCATTGTAGCTATCGTAGGTACAGGCCTTATCCTCTCCGATCAAACCCTCATATTTGATCACAACCTCCTCGTAGGTAGTATTGTGATATTGTTTGGTGTGCTTATTTCTGCATGGCCAAACGTTTATCTCAAACAACACAGCGACTATGACCCTTTGTCTCTAACCTGCATAGCAATGTTCATAGCTGCGGGGATACATCTCATTGGAGCCACTGTCACAAATGAGTGGGATAAAATGGTATGGGATGCTAAAAATGTAGGGGCAATCCTTTACCTCGGTATTTTTGGCTCCGCAATAGCATTCTACATCTACTACACACTCCTAAAAAGAATAAATGTGGTAAAACTTTCCTTTGTAACTCTGATAGTACCCATATTCGCAACAATTGTCGGATGGCTGGTATTAGATGAACCTGTAACCAGAAATGAAATCATAGGAGGACTCATTATTCTATTTTGTGTCTTTCTCTACGATTGGAATAAATATAAAACTTTAATAAAGATCTGAGTGTGAAAGCAAAAAGTAAAGACAAAACCATATTTGTTTGCAGCGAGTGTGGTGCAAAATATCATAAATGGGTTGGGAAGTGCTCCGAATGTGGTGCATGGAATTCAGTAGTTGAAGAAGTTATCCCCTCTGTAAAGAGCTTATCAGTCTCGAAATCCGTGACTCCCCCTTTAAAAATAGACCACCTCGAGCCTCCACGATCCATTAAAGTTTCCACGGGAATTGAAGAGATAGATAGGGTCATAGGAGGAGGGTTTCTTAAAGGCTCTGTCACCCTGATTTCAGGGAATCCAGGCATAGGAAAATCAACGATAGCTCTTCAGATAGCAAATTCTATTCACAATAAAAAAGTCTTTTATTTCTCCGCTGAGGAATCACCCGAACAGTTAAAAATAAGGGCAGAACGACTGAAGCTATCAACTAGCTCACTCTACGTTTCCGAAGAACTTCTTCTTGAGAATATAGTTCACATAGTTGAAAATCAATCTCCAGAAATAGTCATTATAGATTCCATTCAGACCATCTACTCCGGGCAATTCGACAGCCTGCCAGGAGGAGTACTTCAGGTAAGAGAATGTGCCCTGAAACTTCTGAATATTACCAAAGCCAGAGGCCTGATAACTCTGCTCATTGGACACATAACGAAAGAAGGAGCAATCGCAGGACCAAAAGTACTAGAACATCTCGTTGATACCGTTTTACTTCTTGAAGGAGATCAAAACAATTTCTTTAGAATTTTGCGATGCCTTAAAAACCGGTTTGGAACTACTAAAGAAATCGGAATTTTCGAAATGCGAGAAGATGGACTGCACCCCGTGAAAGATCCCTCTTACCTGTTCATCTCTAAGAAGAAAAAGCACGCATCCGGGTCATCAATAACAGTCAGCATGGAGGGAATAAGACCCTTGCTTGTAGAAATTCAGGCACTTACTGCGAAAAGCATATACTCTACCCCCCAGCGAAATTCCAATGGCATAGACTACAGGAGATTAACTATGCTTCTGGCTGTACTGGAAAAAAGAGCAGGTATTTCTCTCTCCACTTTTGATATTTTCGTCAATGTCGTAGGAGGACTAAAACTGCATGACCCCGCAACTGATCTTGCCGTCATATCTGCAATTTTATCAAGCTACCACAATAAACCTCTTCCTTCCGAAACTGCATTCATAGGTGAAGTTGGATTAGTAGGTGAAATAAGACCTGTAAGATACATTGACACCCGGATTAATGAAGCAGTAAAATTGGGATTTAAAAAAGTGTACGTTCCATCAATATCCGAACTGAAAACAATAAGAAGCGAAATTCGGATAATAAAAGTGGAATCAGTCAACCAGCTGATAGAAAAACTATCACAACAATGAAATTTAAGATAGAAAGTCGCTCAACAAATTCCCTTGCCAGAGCATGTAAGATTATAACTGACCATGGTGAAATCCCTACACCTATATTTATACCAGTGGGAACATACGGAACCGTAAAAACCCTCACACCCAAAGAACTCGACGAGTGCAATGCCAAGATAATTCTTGGTAACACGTACCACCTTTACCTTAGACCCGGCACCGAGATCATAAAAAAGGCGGGAGGACTTCACAAGTTCATCTCTTGGGACAAACCAATTCTCACCGACAGCGGAGGATTTCAGGTTTTCAGTCTTTCCCACCTTGGTAAAGTAACAGACAAAGAGGTAACTTTCAGATCCCACATTGACGGATCACAACACATTTTTACACCTGAAAAATCTATTCAGATACAACGAGTTCTGGGCTCCGACATCATTATGGCTTTCGATGAGTGCACACCCTATCCATACGAATATGAAAGAGCAAAACTTTCTCTGAAGAGAACCCACGAGTGGGAAAAACGGTCACTGGAAGAATTTCATCGTACAGCATGCCCCTACGGACATAGACAGTACATCTTTGGAATAATTCAAGGCAGCGTATATGAAGATCTGAGATATCGAAGTCTTGAAGAACTGAAAAAATTAGACTTCGATGGTTATGCAGTCGGCGGCCTTGCAGTTGGAGAGCCGAAGGAGATCATGTTTTCTCTTCTTTCTAGAATAGCACCCTGCATGCCCGAGGAAAAACCACGATACTTCATGGGAATAGGGAAACCGGAAGATATTGTAAAAGTAATCGATTCCGGTATAGATATGTTTGATTGTGTTCTCCCTACAAGAAATGCACGCAACGGTACCCTTTATACCTGGAGAGGCAGAATAGTTCTGAAGCAGGCACGCTACAAGGACGATTTTTCCCCACCCGATGAGAACTGTTCATGCTACACTTGTAGAAATTTCTCAAGAGCATTCTTGAGACATCTTTTCATGCTCGGTGACATGACGGGGCTGAAACTTAACACTCTCCACAACATCCATTTCTTCCTCGAGCTTACCAGCTCAGCAAGAAAGGCTATAGTCGAAGGCTATTTCGAACAGTGGAAGAAAGACTTCTTTGAAAACTATCCTGTAGAAGAAGATCACTACGCAGAAAATCAAAAAAGAAGAGAAGAACGCCGCAGAAAACACCTAAGAGAAACAAGTTAGCTTTCTATCAACTTTGCATACAATTTTCGATACTCACCCGCCGATTTATCCCACGAAAACCTCATCCTCATGCCATTACAGGAAATTTCCCTGTGTAGATCACGATTCCGATAAATGTTAACTGCCTTTCTAATTGCTTTAAACAACTCTTCTGCACAGTATTCCTCAAACACTATCCCGGTTCCTTCCTTCCCATCCCAATCCTTCACTGTGTCAGCCAATCCCCCCGTCTTCCTGACAATAGGAATTGTTCCGTACCTCATACTATACATCTGAGTAACACCACATGGTTCATAACGAGAAGGAACAACAAAAAAGTCAGTCCCCGCTATGATCCTGTGTGACAGCAGATAATCATATCCAATCCTAACGCAGACAGCACCTTTATATCTTTCCTGATAATTCTTCAACTTTTCTTCGTACTTTCTATTCCCTTTCCCCAGTACAACAAGCCCGCATCCGAGACTCACAATGCTCGGAATTGCTTCAAGAAGAATATCCACACCCTTTTGCTCAACGAGCCGGGAAACCATCCCAATTAAAGGTCTCTCTTCCAAGGAAACATCTACCCCCAACTCTGCAATCAACCTCTTTTTGTTCTCTTGTTTGCTATCAAGTGAGCTCATAGAATAATTCTTCCAGATGAACCTATCCTTCTCAGGCGACCACTCATCATAGTCAACTCCATTGAGCACACCATAAAGCTTTCTGCCAGTTCTGACGAAGATTTCCCTCATACCTGCACTTAATTCGCCACTCTCAAGAATTTCTCTTGCATGGGTTGGACTAACAGTGCCAACTGCATCAGCATGAATGATTCCAGCCTTCATCGGGTTTATACTACCCTGCCAGAATAGATCACCACCCTTTCTAAAATAACTTCCAGGCAACCCGAACAGCCCCTTCTCCCTCATATCCGCCACACCCTGATAACCTACATTATGTATGGTGAAAAAAGTCCTGGCACGTAAATTTTTATATCTCAACTTCTTATAAAGAGGCAAAACTGCCACATGATTATCATGACAATGAATAATATCCGCATCTTTGGCAAGACAACTGACAACCCTTAGCGCAGCTTTTTGAAAAAAGACAAATCTCTCCGTGGAATTTGCAAGAGGAGAACCATCAGATTCTGTGTAAACGCCACCTTTTGCGAAGAGGGAGCGATTAAAAAGAAAATACACCTTATACGTGCTGTCATAACTATATTCAAAAACTCTACACTTCCTCTTTTTCCCCCCAATCCATACATCAAACTCTAGAGAAATTCTCTTCAGTTCATACTTCTTGTCAATCACCTCTTTGTATAGAGGCGTTATAACACAAACCCTATCACCAGCTTTCCATTGGGCACGTGGTAAAGCTCCCAAAACATCTCCAAGTCCTCCTACCTTTGAGAAAGGATAAACTTCAGCTGCAATATGAACTATATTCATTCTTCTATTACACACCAGTATTCAAAATCAATATCCGGGAATATCCCGTCATTTTTTTCAAGCGTTTTGAGATATCTTTCATCACTCTCGGACAGCTTCCCCGTGGAACAATAACTATCCAGTATTTCTTTCAACCTCCTTATGCTTTCTGCATGAAAGGCAACTCGATTCTCAGCGTAGTCTCTCGCACTCCAGGTGCTTATGAGAAATTGCCAGTCTGAACTTTCAAGGAGCAGAAGTTCTCTCCCTATCTGGTTTAATATTGCTGTGATGTTTTTGTCTGATGTCCCTCGATATTCGTCAGCTAAGTTCACCATTAAATCTTCCGCTTTATAAATCTCTCTCCATGTCCACTCTGTCCATTCATTCAACCATATGTAATGGAAACCTCCCTGCCCCCAGGAACCTTCGGGAAGTGATACAACTCTCTCCGGGGAATTACTCTTAAGGTGCTCCGACAGAGTAATCGGCCTGTATTCCTTTTTCTTATTCAGTTTTCTGAGAACCTTACCAAGCCACCTAACCCCTTCAAACCACCAGTGTCCAAACAGCTCCGTATCAAAAGGACAGGTTATAATGCCAGCGCGCCCTGTTTTATCAAAATTTTCCTTTAGATACTTCTCAACTATGCTCACAAAATGTTCGGAATGATCTTCGAGAGCTTTTTCAACGTCATCTGGATAATACTCCATTTTGCTGGCAAGATCAGAATCGTTGCTTGTCACTTTCCAGTATTTCAGACCACTTGGAAAGTGTTTTTTATGGAATTCAAGATACCTTCCATCGCCTGGGTAGCCCCATCGACCGCTCCACACCTGTAAACCTACCTCCTCATGCCTGCCATAAACAACAGCCCCTCTCCCCGTACCGCTACTTGATACAAAATAATTTTCGTAAATACTCCTTTCTTCATCCACCTCAGGAACCTTGTAACCTTCCCTAAATTGCTTCCACAGATGCTTTAACGCCTCAAACCTTTCAAGATAAACCCCCTTCGTATCACCACCCAGAATCAAAGACTTGTCAACTATAAAGTACTTTATCCCGTACTGATAAAGAAATTCTTCAAGTCCCTTTCTTAGAAACTCTTTCTTATAACCTTTTACAGGGGAACTCCATCTATACCTGGGTCTATAAGCACATTCTGGAAGCCATATTCCTGCTGGATCCTTTCCGAAATGCCTTTTATATGTCTCTACCCCAATACGTATTTGTGCATCCACGGATTCATCCTTACCCAGCAAAGGCAGATACCCATGAGTTGCTGCACATGTAATAATCTCTATATGCCCGTCATCTTGCAGACTACGAAAAGCCTCCACCAAATTTCTTTTATAAACATGTTCAAACTCTTCTAATTCTTTCGAATAAAAATCAACCCACATTCGAGCAAGCTCAGCGAGTAATTTTCTACCCGTTCTGGTAAATTCTTCCTTATCCTTCTCTGCCACCTGAATTTTCATTTTCAAATAATTAACAAACCCCTCTTTAAATCTTTCTGAAGACATTTGCTCGGCAAGTACAGGAGTTATCCCAATTGTTACGTTAGGCTTTATACCGTCCGATATCAGCGAGTTAAACTCTCCTAATAGTGGAAGATAGGATTCACTTGCTGCCTCATAGAGCCAATCCATCCCATGCGGCCATTCGCCATGGTTGACAACGTAGGGAATGTGACTGTGAAGTACAAAAGCTAAATACCCTCTCATAATATTACCTCTCAATACAAAATCCTTTTTCTAATCTAAAATCATTGAATTTACTATGATAGAGTAAAAATTGATAGGAAGTAGGCTATTTTTCTTTTACAGCCAGGCTTTAAAACAACATCCAGCCAGGGTATCACTACCGAGCTCTGATAAACTTTTTCGAAACCCGACTCCGAAATAGAAACTGTCTCCACAGGAAACATCCAGAACTCCATTGGCTCTCCAACATCCAAAATCACAGAAAATTCGCGAGATTCATCCAGAATTGAAACTTTTTTCAGATTTCTCAGCTTGCCTGTGAAATTCAAACTCTTTTTGCTAATCTCACCAGATTCCGTCAGGTAATAAGCATCCGCGGAATCTCCGCGGGACATAGCAAAGTTAAACTCTACTCCAAACCTAAAACTATTTTCCTTAGTATCAGTATTTTCAAGTGTGTATTCAACGAATATCCCAGTCTTTTCTATAGTTATAACCTTCTTTATCCCGAATCTCTTCCAGTTTACCCATCCATCCCTTGTAAGTACAATAGACTTCCCCCTCCTTCTAAAGGAAAAACCCCCACCTATAAAATCACTATCCTCGTAGTACTCTCCTTTCACGAAGCCCTCCAGACTCACATCGGGCTTTATAAAATGGTCAACCAACATTTTACGCGGATACCTATCATAATACAAATATTTATCGAGGTCTTTCTCCTTGGAAACCAGAATATCATGAATACTACCACTCAATTCACTTTCATCAACCTGCTGAGCCTGTTTAAGTTTGCTGTGATATGCCTCTCTGTACCTCGACATAGTATTTAGGATATTGACCTTCTTTTCGAGAAAAGATAGCTCCTCTATAATTCCACCTCTCGAAGGAGAAACCACAACTGTAAACTTCTCATTGCATAGAATAATCTCTTCTCTACCATCACAATCTATATCCAGTTTTCTAACAGTATCACACCCTTCCTTGTCAAGGCCTCTTATAATTTTTTCACACGCTATCAGCTCATTATAAATCGCATCCCTCAAATGAGGCAAATACAAACCCCCAAATACCCCATGCCAGTAAGCACAGTTGCACATTCCTCTCCATAGATGCTTTCTGGCTTCCCGCAGCCTTGCAAGTTCGTACTTTGACAGGTTCTTTCTGCCAAGAGCGTGCAATGTATCTGAAAGATAAAGCATTTTTTTCTGCATCCAGTTCGATTCAGGATACTTGCTCAAAAAATTCCGCCACATTCCTCCCTTTAGAAACGGTTTTATCTCATCAAGCCTTCCACTGCTAGAAAACTCCTCAATTAGTTCACTGAATTTCTCTCCAGCTTTCCAGGGCAATGACCATTCGCTCATCTCAAAATAGGAGGCTGTGGGTAGATAAACTCTCCCTCTGGGAGAAAAAGTGTTATAATATTCTGAAAAGGTCCTCAGTTTCAACCAATCCTTATTATCCACAAGCAACTCAAAAAATCTCTCGAGCCACTTTTCTTCATAAGCAGTTCTGTAAGTGCCCGGCCAGACCCCAAATTTTTCCCCATCGTCAGCCATAACAATGCAAATTGAACCATCCTCAGTAGCGTAGCTTTTCAAATATTCCACTGTGAACTCCGGGTCCTTAAAAGGTATTGCATAACGCAGATCCTGGCTTATCGGAAAAATACCCACTTTTTTGCCACTGTCCTCTGTAACAAAATAGCCAGTAAGCTGATCCTTAAAAAATCCGTTACTTAGAAAATGGTAATCATCAACTGCAACATATTTAATGCCTGCCTCTGATATTGCACGCGGTAAATCAGGTTCCCACACTCGCTCAGTAAGCCACAACCCCTCAGGGACATACCCAAACCTGTTTTTAATATACTTGTTCATCATTTCAATCTGGCCAACTCTGTCTCTCTCTGGAATCATGGCCAGTATAGGTTCATAAAAACCGCCTGATAGAATCTCAACATTTCCTCTTTTAACAAGAGACACTATTCGTTCTATGAACTCAGGATGCTTTTCTTCAAGCCATTCCAGCAAACAACCGCTATAATGAAGACTTATGTGAATATCAGGAAAAGCTTCCAGAACCTCAATAAAAGGCAAATAGGAACGCCGGTAAGCATCTTCTATCACACGATCAAAATTGCCTACCGGCTGATGATTATGTATTCCAAAAATGAAATTAACGGTTTTCAAATCCCACCTAAACCGGCCTACATCATGCCAGCAAGCTTCTCAACAAGGTCTGCGACTCTACAGGAATAACCATATTCGTTATCGTACCAACCAGATATTTTGACAAGTCCTGGTTCAAGTACCATTGTAAGGTTGGAGTCAAATATACATGAATGAGGATTACCGATCACATCTGTGGAAACAAGAGGATCCTCAGAATACTCCATAATACCTTTCAGCTCCCCATCAGCAGCTTTCTTCATGGCAGCATTTATTTCCTCAACCGTAGGCTTCTTCTCGAGTTCCAGAATCCAGTCAACCACAGAACCGTCTGGCACTGGTACTCTATAAGCAACACCATCCATCTTACCTTTTAGCTCGGGGATAACCTTCCCCACCGCCTTGGCAGCACCGGTAGTCGTAGGTACCGTTGATATCGCTGCAGCTCTCGCTCTCCTTAAATCTTTATGTGGAGCATCCAGAAGCCTCTGGTCCATTGTATAAGCATGTATTGTAATTAGAAATCCCTGCTTAATACCAAAGTTTTCATTCATGACTTTCGCCATTGGAGCCGCACAGTTCGTTGTACAGGAAGCATTAGAAACAATCTGCTCCTTCCCAGTAAGAACATGGTCATTCACACCCAGAACTACAGTTGCATCAATCTCGCTCTTAGCAGGAACGGTAAGAACAACTTTTTTAGCACCAGCTTCCAAGTGAGGAATAATCTGCTCCTTCTTTCTAAAAACTCCCGAAGATTCTACCACTATATCAACTCCATATTCTTTCCAGGGAAGTTTTCCAGGATCCTTTTCACACAGGACCTTTATCTTCTTGCCATCAACCACAAGATTATCACCATCTACACCAACCTCTCCAGGAAATTTACCATGGACAGAATCGTACTTTAAAAGTACAGCAAGTGTTTTTGCATCTGTTAAATCATTTACAGCTACCACATCAAAATCTTTTCCAAGCTTTTTCACCGCTCTGAAAAAAGACCTCCCAACTCTCCCAAATCCGTTAATAGCTATCTTTACTGCCATCTCAACCTCCCTCTTTTCTAATTAGCCTTTTTCCGGGACAAAATATAGTCCTTTTCCTTCTCTTTTCCAAACCTCAAACATTTCATTAATATCTTTTACATCTCACCCCAGATACAGCTAAAATATTTTCCTCATCACACTAAATACATCTTCATAACTTCAATAGATTTAGCCCTATACCTTTGCTCTTAAACGTATCCGCATGTTCCTTCATATACTCAATAATCTTGTTAATCGGTACAACAAGAGTAATACCGTACCTTATAATCGGATGACGCTCCACATAAACTTCACCACTATAGGGTTTTACTTTCTCCAAATCCGAAAATTCGTAACTTTCCGCAGGCACAAGAAATTCAAGAAATTCTGCCGAAGCAGAGCGAGCAAGACCTATTAACTCAAGTCCCTGGCCGTCCTCTCTAATAGCAACTACGGCCCCTCCACTTGCTCCTCTATTAAAAGGAGCATCTACAACTATTGACTCACCAGCTCCAGAACCAACTCTGCCAATCACCCCACTACTAATCATTTTATAACCACCCGGATAACCTATTATGTATACTCTACTACCCAGCTTGAGCTTACTGGAATTGCCATAGGGACACCCGATAGCCTGGACAGTATTTATAGCTTCTTCTGAAATATGAACCAGCAGGAAGGCAATATCAAGCCCCCTATCTATAAGTAAAACTTCCACAGAATCATACCCATCCAGCTCGGTAATATACAACTCCTGCTTTTCTTTATAAGATATAGCCTCGACATATCCCGCTCTATCTCTACCTACGGAATAACATCTCATAAGAGTATCCGGAAAATCTATAACATGAGCACAGGTTACAAGTAAAACTTTATCCGCATCAGAATAGATAACTACAGAACTTCCAGACCTGTTTTTATTAAAATAAAACTTCTCCACAGCAAACTTCTCCATGTTCAAAACTTTCGCCTCTCTTGTCGTAATCTTCAGGCTCTCAGATAAAATGTACCCCCTATAGTAACAAATCCCCGAAACCAACTTTACGGATTCCTGAAGCTTTTCCAGTTCATTGGCCAAATTCCACCTCAATTCAAAGCCATTATCCAGATATATCTTTGCCGTTCTATGGACACAAGAGGAAAAGACAAGTAATGCGGTAGCAAAAAACAAAGGAAGTTTATTTATACCCCACCCCGCCATCACTTAAACAAAAGAATCATCTCTCTCACTAACTTTGCTGCAACAATGGCAGAAACTCCGGAAGGATCGTAATGCGGACTTAACTCAACTATGTCCATCCCAACTATGTTCTTTTCGCCAAACATACAAATACAATTTAACAAACTATTAAAACTAATACCACCTGGTTCAGGATTACCTACTCCAGGAGCTACAGAAGGATCCAGTACATCGAGATCAACCGATAAGTAAACAGGGACACTCGCAGGAATACGCTCATTAACTTCCTTTAACTTCTCTAAAACAAAAGACGGATAAAAATTAATGTTTTCTTCACCAAATTCTATCTCGCTTTTCTCTCCTGAACGGGTCCCGATGTGGAATATATTCTCCCCCGATAGAATTTCACAAACCCTTCGGAGAACTGTAGCATGCGAAAGCCTTTCTCCCAGATATTCGTCCCTTAAATCAGCGTGAGCATCAATATAAATAAGAAATAAATCGTCGTAGCTATCAAGAAAAGCCTTCAGAACAGGCAAAGTTATTAGGTGCTCACCACCAAAAGAAAAAACCTTCTTTCTATCCCTCAGAATACTGGATATCCGAGTTTCTATCTCTTGCAAAGCTCTTTCAGTATTACCAACGGGCAAAATCATATCACCCGCATCGCAGATCCTTTTATCTAGCAGATCCTTCTTCTGCACAATCGAATAAGTCTCTATGCTATCCGAAGCCTCTCTAAGAAAGATAGGGCCAAACCTGCTACCTGCTCTATACGAGGAGGTCCCGTCAAAAGGAATCCCTATAAAAACAATTTCTGACTCGGGATAATTCGACTCAAAACCTACAAACTTTAGTTTTTTAAGATTATCCATCAATAAAATCTCTTACGAAGTTAGGAAGAATAAAACAGGCTTTATGTATCTGATCATTGTAATATTTGAGCTTAAAACCGTCTCTCTTATACCGAACCCCTCGAAAATCCTTTATTGGATCATACTTTTTGGTTGCAAATGCAAACGACCACATCCCAGATGGATAGCACGCAACATTGGCTATATACATTCTAGTATCTGGGAACACTTTTCTGATATTTTTGTATATCTGGGGAACATGTACCCTCAAATTCACGTCATAAGGCGTCTCAGTT
>Ga0180300_10000534_pt1 | contig 16776 bp, 16 predicted proteins | sample GuaBasSediGuay15_FD_121798 | JGI IMG/M metagenome (GOLD analysis project Ga0180300, IMG submission 121798) | Subseafloor sediment microbial communities from Guaymas Basin, Gulf of California, Mexico - Guay15, Core 4569-2, 21-24 cm | ecosystem: Environmental > Aquatic > Marine > Hydrothermal... | reverse complement strand
CATTTTATCAAAATCTAAAATATCCAAAAATTAATATTGTAGTATATATATTATCATTCTGGAGGGTAGAGCATGAAATCTAAAATCATAGGAGGTATAGGAGTTATTTTTATAACAATATTAATAGTTTCCACTGCTACTGCTATACCATATATCAATAGTCAATCTGTTAATAAAATTCTTACTAGTGTAGATGAAATTAGGGAGCAGATGATCATAAAATGTTTATCCAAGTTTCTAAAAACAGGTATTTCAAATGAAACCATGCTTATAGCAGCTATCATATTTTTAACAATAGCTTGGATATGTTATTCTATTGGTATAATAGTTGAATTATCATCAGGTATACTTAAACCCTGGTATGTTAAACTATTCTGGCTTGGTTTATTATTTGAACTCACTGGTGCAACATTAATGTTTATATTAGGTAAAGGAGAGGTATATCCAATTCATATGATAGTAGGAGCAATTGCATTAGCTTTAATAATATCTCATAATATCCTAGCATCCATTATAATTAAAACAGGAAATATTATACTCTTGAAATGTTTCCCAAAATTTAGTTTAGCCGTATATCTAATATGGTTAATTGCATTCATCACAGGTATGATTATAGGGATGAAACAAGATCACAGAGGATATACAGATATCCTAGGAGTATAAACTATATCAACTTTTAGGCACCGAATTTCTCTAATCTACCAGCGTTTGCTAATGCTAATGGTAGTAGCTCTACAGCTGGAAACCTAGGACCAAGGGCACCATTAATACATTCTCTCTCACCAAAATGCTTTACATTATCTGGTCTGCAATGTTTTGACCATAATAATACTGGTACTGGATGCCAACTATGAGCTTTAAGCTCAGATGGTGTAGAATGATCCCCTGTTACAATTATTACATCTGGTTTCAAATCCAATAACCTTGGTATATATTGATCTACTTCTTCTATAATCATTTTTTTCCTATTGAAATCTCCATCCTCACCACTACTATCAGTTTTTTTAACATGTAGATAGAAGAAATCATATTTATTCCAATGTTCTTCTAATGTTTTAAATTCCTCTGAGATTGTTTCTCCAGTAGGTAGAATATCCATTCCTATAAGCTTAGCTAAACCTTTATACATTGGATAAGCAGCTATAGCAGCGCTTTTCAAACCAAATACATCTTCCATAGTAGGCCAACCGGGTTTCATTGAGAAACCTCTAAGTAGAACCATATTCGCTGGATGTTGTTCTCTTAAAATCTCTCTCACCTGCCGTAGAAATTCTTCTACAACTTCTCTTGTTTTCTCAGCGTTTGATGAGGAAACTCTAGGAGGAAGAGGTGGTTTACCTATCTCCTGTGGATCTGTATCATATAGCTCACCGGATAAATCTTCTCCTCTTAAAACCAATAAGAATCTATGTTCCTTTACAGTTTCAACAAAAACCTCTATACCAGGTATATTAATATTATCTCTAATAAGTTGACATAATTCTTTATTCTTCTCTGTAGATATTCTACCTGCTCGTCTATCTATAACAACACCATTATCATCTACCGTACAGAAATTTCCACGAGCAGCTACATCTTTATCCTGTAGATCAAATCCTATACCATATGCTGCTAATACTCCACGTCCAACTTGAAATTCTATAGGATTATATCCAAATAAAGCTAGATGCCCTGGTCCACTACCAGGTGTTATACCAGTAGCAACTGGTTGTTGTAAACCGCATATACTTTTTGAAGCAAGGTTATCAAGATTAGGCGTATAAGCTGATTCAAGCTCAGTTAAATTAGTAGAAGAATCAGGGATTCCACCTAATCCATCCATAACCAGTAAAACAATCTTTGTATCAGCTGGTTTAATCAATTTTTTCGTTATATCTAAATCCATATCTATCCAAGTATATGGAAAAATATAGTGCTATTAAGTCTTACGATGCTTTTTATGCTAGATAAAATTAAATTTAATAAACCTTTGAAAAATTAATGGATATTCAGCTAAATTTTATATATCTACTAAAACTGTTATATCCACATGCTTTATTATCATTTTAAAGATATAAATAGAAGATTAAGGATAGGTAAGATAATCTGTCTGGCGAGAACATATAGAAAACATGCAGAGGAGATGAATTCTAAGGTAACTGAGAAACCACTTCTTTTCCTTAAACCTGCTAGTTCAGTAATATTTGATGGTCAAACCATTATTATACCAAGGCAATCCAAAATAGTTCATCATGAAGTTGAATTAGGAGTAGTAATAGGAAGAAGGGCTAAGAATATAGAAAAGAAGGATGTAATGAGTCATATACTAGGTTACCTCCTTGGTTTGGATATTACAGCTCGTGATATACAAGAAGAAGCTAAGAGAAATGGATGGCCTTGGACGATATCAAAAAGTTTTGACACCTTCTGCCCTATAAGTAAAGTGGTTTTAAAAGAAGAAGTAGATGATCCATATAATCTAGATCTTATTCTTAAAGTGAATAATGAAATCAGACAGTCTTCCAACACTAGATATCTTATATATTCAATAGAGGAGATTATAGAGTTTATATCTTCTATTATGACTTTAAAAGCTGGCGATCTAATTTTAACTGGTACGCCAGAGGGTGTATCGCAAATTAGAGATGGTGATATAGTAGAGGCTAAACTGGGTGATATATGTTCTTTAAAATTAAATGTCACATTAAGTGGATAACAAATGTAAAGATGCCCGGTAATAGTTGCACAACAAATCGTTTATAAATAGTTTTACAAAATAGATATTCGGTGAGAAAAGAGATGATGATTGTTGGACAAGTATCAAGCTCTGAAGAAGCTGATGAAATAGAATTTATCACAAAAGCATTTGTTGTTGGAAACCGCGCTAGAGCACTTGCTCATACTTTAAGGAATTAAATTTTTCTACAATTTTTAGATTCCAGTAAGTATAAAATACTCCCCTCTTTTTTCTATCCTTTGTGTCCGAGTTAATTAAGAAAACCATTCGCTGCCCTAACTGTAAACATGTATTCACTATAACGGGTTTACCAGGTGAGATTAAAAAAGTTGTATGCCCTAATTGTTATACTATAGGTAAAATTGTTTTTGAAAAATCAAAGGATATAGCTATATCTGTATCTCATCTAACTAAGATTTATGGTGATCTAATCGCTGTTGATGATATATCTTTTGAGGTTAAAAGGGGAGAGGTTTTTGCATTTCTAGGACCTAATGGAGCTGGTAAAACCACTACCGTTGAGATGATTGAATCTATTCGTAAACCTACTAAGGGTTTAATCAAAATCTTTGGTAAGGATATCAGTAAATCTTTCAGTGAGATTAAAGAACGTATAGGTGTACTCCCACAGGAGTTTAAATCCTTTGAAAGATTAACTGTTAGAGAAACATTAGAATATTTTTCAAGTCTTTTTAATAAACATATAGAGATATCTAAGTCACTAAAAGAGATGAATTTAGAAGGAGAAAAGGATAAACTCTATAAAGATCTATCAGGTGGTTTAAAACAGAGGGTTGGTGTTGCTATAGCATTGGTTAATGATCCAGATATAATATTTTTAGATGAACCTACAACAGGCCTTGATCCAAAAGCTAGACGAGAGGTATGGGATGTTATATCAAATCTTAAAAGACAAGGTAAAACCATTTTCCTAACCACACATTATATGGAGGAAGCAGAGTATCTAGCAGATCATGTAGCTATTATCCATAAAGGTAAGATTATCGCTGAGGGAACAGTAGATGAACTAATACAGAGATACGGTAAGGGTAATACACTTCATATAAATGGTAACCCTAAGGTATATGAGTTTTTGAAAGAAAAAGGTTTCAATGTAGAGATATCTAGAAATAATGGAGTTACAATGCATATATTAAGATATAGCGATATATTAGAAGTCCTCTCTCTATTAAAAGATAATAATATAGAATATGATAGTATTGATATCCGTTGTCCTAATCTAGAAGAAGTATTTCTAACGCTTACTGGTGCAAAACTTTTAGAGGGAACGATATGAATCCTAGGTTTATCTTTTATGATGTCTATGCAAATTTGAAACAATGGTTTAGAAATAGAAGTTCTGTATTCTGGAGTTTACTCTTCCCTATCCTATTAATTCTACTCTTTGGTTCTATATTTTCTGGGTCAAATGATATAACATATACTATTGCCATTCAAGATTTAGATGATTCAACTTATTCCCATCTACTTATAGATATACTTGAAAATATCTCAATAATTGATATTAAAAATGTTGATAAAAATGAAAATATAACTTCTTATATGCTTGATAATGACCTCCCTGCTGCTATAGTTATACCTAATGGTTTCGGAGAGGATTTAAATGACATCATCCTTAACCCTATTTCTACTACTAACCTCTCCTTCTATTATGATCCTGCTAGAGGAGATACAGTAGATGTTATAAAAACTGTTCTTCAAAGCACGTTATATGAGATTAATATGCAGCTTACAGGTGGAAGAAAAATTATAGGTTTAAATGAGAAGATAGCTGCTGGAGAAAACCTTAGTTACATTGATTTCTTTCTACCAGGTATGATAGGTTTCACTATTATGACCTCTTCTATCTATGGTAGTATCGAACGTAACACTAAATATAGGAAGAATGGTATACTTAGGAAACTACTTACTACACCGGTTAATAAAACCGAGTGGCTTCTAGCGAAGATGTTATTCATGTTATTCCTCTCTTTCCTCTCAACTATTATTATTCTAATTGTCGGATGGATTGTTTTTAATCTACATGTACATCTAGATATATTTACAGTTATCCTAGTTATCTCAACTAGTTTCCTATTCTCCGGTATAGGTATGATTATATCTCGTTTTGTTAAAGAAGAAGAAACAGCTGATATGGCTGGTGGAGCTATAACATTTCCAATGATGTTCCTAGCGGGTACCTTTTTCCCATTAGAGATAATGCCAGAATTCCTTCAAATGTTTGCTAAAATTCTACCATTATATTATGTAAACGAGGGTTTTAGAAACGCTATGATATATATGGATATAGATAAAACATTATATTTCACAGGTTTCGTAGTATTATTTGCCATCATCTTCTTTATAATAGGTGCAATACTTATAAACTGGAGGGAGGAATGAGAAAATTTGTATGTTTAAAGAATGCTAAATCTATATGCTGCCAGTCGCTGAAATCTCCTCTACCATGTGTTCCATCTGAGTAATCAAAAAGTTTGTAGGTATACCAGTAGTTCATAACGCTCTTATAGTTTCTATAAAGCCAATATTGTTTTGTAATAGGCCATGTTGCTATCTTATTATCATTTCCACCATAATCATCTACTGTTAAACCAAGGTTATGTCCCATTTCATGTAATATACCATGTATAACTAGGTGTTCTCTACTATACCTTGGTTGATTCTCCTGTAGCATATCAGCTGAGATTAAAAAAGAATCAAGTCCATACCAACCTATAAAAGCAAAACCAGGTCCAGGTCCACGGTTACATATAATACAATAATGGAATATGCCCCTCCTAGGGTTATTTAGATTGTTATGTAGAAAATATTTCCAATATAAATCTACTAGTTGAGAGTATGTGAAGATAGGTAGATATGGTATTTCTTCTCCACCGCCTAGGTTGCCTATATCTACATGTAATGCTATATTATGATCTGCAAAAACCTTCTTTAAAGCATCTATAGAAGATTCTGGTGGATGATTCCTATCATAAGGTGTCATCCAATCTATCTCTAAGAATAAATCTTTATGAAATGGATTAGAGTTATAGCTATCAGTATAGCATTCCTCTATATTATTTAATCCATCGTTATCTGGATCTAGATGTCTATGGTCATCCCATATATAAGGATTATAACCCCATTTCTCCTCCCACCAATTAGGTACGCCATCGTTATCACTATCAATTTCTTTGAATTTAATATTATTTAGAGGAGTTTGAATAATAGGTTGTTCTATTAGATGCCATTTTACACCAGCATCTATATTAGGAGTAAAACTCCATGGATAAACATGTATCTTGCTATGTGAATATCTAATTCTATCTCTATTTTTATATTCTAGAAGACTAGGTCCTAAAAGTGAACCCCACCAGTTATATCTAGCATTACAAGTTGAATCTATTAGATAGAAGGCAAATAGAGAAGAATGAATGTTGTTTTTATAGAAACTTGTAATGCTTCTATCACTCATAAAACTAAATCTTAGATTACGTGTAATCTCACATGATGAAATATTTATATCATGTGAGCCATCTGCCATTATCGCTGTATGTGTATTCCATGTTAGATTAGAATATATAATATCAATAAAAGAACTGTTTTCTATCCTAACACCAAAACCATTATGTTTTAGAAAAGAATCATTGATTTTTATATTATTACAATATTGGAGGAATATACCTCCTTGATTATCATTATTATTATAGAGTGCACAGTGATCAATATAGTTATCTGAGGAATTATAGAAGAAAAAACCTATTCCATTGGTATGAGCACTACAGTTATAGAATTTTATCTCCCTTGAATTTATCGTATCTATACCTATACCATTACAGCAGAAGATGGAATTATCTATAAATATTTTAGAAGAATTTGATATCAATATTCCTTTACCATTTGTATAGAATAAACAGTTATCAACAATGATGTCTTCTCCTTCTAGTTTAACACCTATATGTGTTCTATAGATTGTACAATTCTTTATAGAGACATCATTTTTATCAGATATTATTCCTATCTCTGTTAGATTTTTTATAGTAAAATTTTCAATAGCTATACCATCTACTTTGATATTCATCCCTCTACTTCTATATCCCCCTTCTAGAATAGTTAACTCTCTCGAGTCCCCTACTAGAAAAACGGTTTTATATATAGATAAACTTTCATTATAAACCCCGTTTTTAACAAAAATAGTATCGCCGCTGCTTGCATTATCTATAGCATCTTGTAAATGTTGATATGGATGCTCTATACTACCGTCCCAGGGTCCAGAAGTGTTATCATCATCTACATAGATAATATTTGATTGATTAATACTCCCTAGGGTTAGGGTTGAGGACAGAATTAAGAAAACTGAGAGATATAATATGATATATCTCATAATAAACACCTTATCTAATTTAATAGATAATATAAGAAAAATAGTTAATTGTAGATAAATCTATGGTTTCTTCTATCCAGTGAGACTCCTTGTACTGATCAATGTTTTTGTATCAGTTACACCCTGGATAACTCTTATTTTATGGATTACTATATCTCCTATTGAATCTATATCCCCCGCTTCGATTTTTAATAAAATATCATATTCTCCGAATAAAGGATATACCTCTGTTACCTCTGATATCTCATGTAGTTTATTATATACTTCCTTCTCTTTTAGTGGACTGATAGTTAGTAATGCAAATCCTATTGCTTTTTCCATGAGATTGAGAATAAAGCTTCTAAATATTATAGTTTTCCTTTTACCACTGACTCATAGATTATGAGAAGAATTAAATACCAGATTTTCATACCATATGTTAACAAATAGCTTAGGCGGTGATGTTTTCTTGAAAGAGGATGAATCCCTTACAGCCGTGGTTGAGAAAGAATTGATGCTACTTGAGAGGCATCTAATAATTTTAAAAGCAGTTTGGAATGACGGTCCGATTGGTATAATAAAATTATCTCAAATCACTGGTGAACCACAACATATGGTTCGTTACTCCCTTAGAACATTGGAGAAGAATGGCATTATACGCCCTTCTCCAAGTGGAGCTATTATAACGGATGATGCTCCAGTTAAAATAAAAGAATTAGCAAATACCTTAGATAGATTCCAAAAGAAAATAGTGGAATTAAAACAACAGATTAAAAATATCAGATAGATATAGTATATTCCAAACCTTCTTCACTTAGTAACTCATGATATTCATGGACAGGCATAATTGAGTAGAAAGCTCTCTCCACCACCCCACTCATCGATGGATGAATATGCATTCCATTATATATTGGATAAGGATGTCTATCTTCAGTATACATTAAATCTATAATCTCCTGTATTAATATAGATGCCCATGGACCTATAATATGAGCTCCTAGTATTCTATTTGTTCTTGATTCAAAGATTATTTTAACAAAATAACCCTTAGCCCCTATAGCTTCTCCCTTCGCAGTGTTTTCATATTTATAAAAACCTATATCGACTCCTTCTATTCCATATTTCTCTATAGCTCCTTTTTCCCTCAGCCCTACGCTAGCAATCTCCGGATAGGTAAATACAGCACTTGGTATAGCATGATAGTCAACTTTTACTTTTTTACCTAAGATCGCATTATAGTATACAATTGTTGATTCATAGTTTGCAACATGTTTAAACAAATATTTACCATCGGCATCACCGAAAGCCCATACCCCAGGTTGATTTGTTTCGAGATATTCATTAACCTTTATCCATCCTTTTTCATCTGTTTCTATACCCGCTCTCTCAGGATGTAGTATATCTGAATTTGAAGCTCTACCTGCTGCTATTAAAACCTCTTCACCTTCAACTTTTATTATATCATCTGTCTCTCTATCTCTCGCTATAACTTGTTTTCTACTATCTTTCTTTTTAAGTTCTAAAACTTCTTTATTCACCATTATATCCATATATTTTGATAATTCTCTTTTAGCCAGATTTGATACCTCTGGCTCTTCTCTAGGTAGAAACTGTGGGTTTCTTCCAACTATTGTTACCTTAGAACCCATAGCTGAGAAGAAATGACCATACTCAGCAGCTATATAAACTCCTCCAACTATTATAATACTCTCCGGTAGTTTATGCATATGTATAACATCATCACTAGTTATATAGCCTATATCAAGTCCTTTAATAGGCGGTATAGCAGGTTTTGAGCCGGTACATAAAAATATTTTATCTGATTTAATTATTTTATCTCCAACTTTTAGAGTATAAGGCGAAATAAACTCAGCGGTTTCTGGATAGTAGTCTAGTAAATCTGAGGTAGAGAGACCTCTTCGAATCATCTCTATCTCCTCACATATCATAGAGCGCATTCTATCCATTATCCATTTGAAGTTAACTTCTTTAATCTCTGCTTTTATTCCAAATTTTTAGATCTCTCAATCTCCTTTATAAGCTCAGCAGGATACATTAGTATCTTCGTAGGTATGCAATCTCTTGTTAAACATATACCACCTGGTTCATCTTTATCTATAACCGCTACCTTTGCATCTGGATTTCTATTCAAAAAAGGTTCAACTATATTCATAGCAGAACCTGTACCGATAACTATTAGATCATATTCTATGGTTTTCATTTGATGCATTGACAATCAATAGTGGTATATAAATTTACACTATTTAGAATGAAGCAACTATTATAATATAAAATCTTATTAGGAAAACTTATTAGGAAAAGAGGATTTCAATTATTAGAAGGTGAAACTATAATGTATCTATCCTCTATGGCAAAGGTTTTACTTGGTCAAGCAATGTTTAAGGTTTTAGCAAGAGCAAAAGAATTAGAATGTAAAGGTAGAGATATACTACATTTTGAAATTGGAGAACCAGATTTTGATACACCTGATAATATAAAGAATGCTGCAATTAAAGCTCTTAGAGAGGGTAAAACAAACTATGTGAATGCTGCAGGTATACCAGAACTTAGAGAAGCTATAAGTGAGGAAATAGAGAAAACTAGGAGTTTTAAACCTGCTATAGATCAAATTCTTGTTGGTCCTGGTGCTAATCCAATGATATATTTTGCACTCGCCTGTATAGCTGATAAAGGAGAAGAGGTTATACTACCAGATCCTGGTTTTCCGTCTTACCATGCAGCAATTGCTGCTATAGGTCTTAAACCGATATATGTTCCTGTGAAAGAGGAAAATGATTTCCGTTTGAATCCAGATGATGTAGCAGAGTTTCTAACATCTAAAACTAGGATAATTATGATGAATAGCCCTAATAATCCTACTGGTGCTGTTATGAGTAGAGAAGATGTTAGAGGAATAGCAGAGATAGCGGAGGATAAAAACATCTATCTATTCTCTGATGAGATTTATAGTAAATTAGTCTATGATGCAGAACATTATACTCCTGCATATAAAGATGAATGTAATGAGAGGACTATACTAATAGATGGTTTCTCTAAATCTTATGCTATGACAGGATGGCGTTTAGGGTATTGTATTGGACCAAAGGAATTAATCTCTAAGATGGAGTTGTTACTTCAAACTATTGTTTCATGTACCCCACCTTTTATACAGTATAGTGGAATAGAAGCTTTAAAAGGAAGGCAAGATTTTGTATCAAATATGAGAGAGGATTATAGAAAGAGGAGGGATATAATCATCCCTGGGCTTAATAAAATCCCTGGTTTTAAATGTGTATACCCCCAGGGGGCTTTCTATGCTTTTCCAAACATAAAAGGAACAGGTATGAAATCTGATGAAATCTCGGAGTTACTACTTGAAAAAACAGGTGTAGCTACACTTCCTGGTACAGCATTTGGTCCAGGTGGAGAAGGTTATATCCGCTTTTCTTATGCTACTTCACTTGAAGATATAAAGGATGCTCTTAAACGTATAACTAATCTCATGGAAGAATTAGGTGTAGGATAGGTTTATCTGAAATTATTAAAAAGGAAGATGCGATATGCTATTGTAGGATGAATCTATTTTATCTTAGAAGGGAAGTTAGTTATCAGAAAATGGGTGAAAGATATGGTTGTACGTGAAAAACTTTTGATAGACGATATGAGGCTGGAAGAGATAAATAAATTCCTAATGAATCCAGATAACCCTCTTATAAACAATATTCTGGAAATAGTTGACAAATATGGGGGTGTAGATGAGATAAACAAGAAGGCTAGAGAAGCTAGGAAGATAGAGAATATATTGACAAAACTTGAAAAGGTTAATAGAGCATATATAAAAGATGTTGAATGGCTTATAGAACAGAGGGATAAAGGTACCTATATAACTATAGATGAGTATCGTAGACGTATTCTTGGTGAAAAAGCGGATGATATGGATTTCAAAGAGGATTACGCTATTACATTGGAGATAAGCGCTTGTCAGTATTTTCCATTCTTCATGACAGAGGCGAAACAAGCTTTAGAGAAAAAAGAGTTGATGCCTGGTAGATATATAAGAGTTAGAAATATGAAAGAGCAGGAGAAAGATGGAGATTTACTTGCTATGACTGCTGCAATGCAGATTATAGGTGCAAGTTGGTGTGAAACTCTTGATACAAAAGGTACCGATGGTTCAAATATCCATCTCGGTGGACCTGAAACTATTACAGGTTATTTTGGTGGAGTAGGGGAGCCAAATGATCACCCTCTAAAATGGTTAGATGAATTCCTCTACTACTATACAAACTATGGGGTTAAACAGGTACTTAACATTAATCCTGGTACTATCCTAATAGGTTATATGATCCATAAACTCGGTGTTGATATAGAGTTTAAAATCTCTGTATATATGGGTAATGATAATCCCTATGCTGTTTTCTGGACTCTCATGGCAGCTAGACTTTTATCAAGAGAAGACGGCAGTACATCATTGATAGGTTTCAACTTCTCGAATTCTGTGAACAATGATACCATAATGAGAAGCGCTGATATTAGAAAAGCCCTTGGATTAGAGGCTAATGTTAGATTTGAACATCATATACTTGAAACATGGAAGAGTATAGTTATACAACCATATGATAGACGTAAGGAGTTACTTGAAATCGCTGATAAAGTAAAGAATATCAGTGCGAAACATGAAGGTGGAGAGATTAAAGTTGAAGAGAAGAGAGAACATCCCAGTGATATACTAGATTACTTCCTTACAAAAGAAGAGATTGAAGAGAAAGGTTTAATGCCTTATCTACTGAGAAATTATCTTGATAAACATGATGCGATAAACAATACAGCTAAGGCTTTAACTGAAAAGGGATTATCTTTTATTGCTGCGCCTAATCTTCATCATAGGAGGTAGAAAAATTATGGAATGGAAGATAGCTTTTATTGGTTTTGGAACCGTAGGGCAGGGTTTCGCTGAGATTCTACTTGAAAAAAAAGAGTTACTAAGAGAGAGGTTTGATATAAAATATAGAGTAGTAGCAATCTCGGATATGCTTAAAGGTTCTATATATGATAAAAATGGTTTAGACTTAAAAAAAATTCTTGATATGGTTAAAGCCGGTAGGAAACTCGATGAATACCCAGGAGGTATAAAAGGATTAGATGCTCTAGCTACAATAAAAGAGACAGATAGCAACTTGATAGTTGAGGTAACATATACTGATGTTAAAACAGGGGAACCTGCTCTCACACATGTTAAAACAGCTTTAAACGAGGGTAAACATGTTATAAGTACAAATAAAGGTCCACCTGTTAAAGCTATAGAGGAGTTAAAGAAACTTGCAGATGAAAAAAATGTATTCTATAGTTTTGAAGGTGTTGTATTAGCTGGTACACCTGTTTTTAATCTCCTAGAATACTGTCTTGCTGGTAACAAGATCAAAGAGGTTAAAGGTATAGTAAATGGTACTACCAACTATATACTAACAAGGATGGAGGAGGGTATGAGTTATAGTGACGCTTTGAAGAAAGCTCAGGATCTAGGGTATGCTGAAGCTGATCCAACTGGTGATGTTGAAGGTTGGGATGCCCTTGGAAAAATCGTTATACTTTCTAATACAATATTTAATGCAAACCTTAAACTAGAGGATGTACCCAGAGAGGGTATAACCAATATAACACTTGATGATATTAAATCTGCAAAAGATGAAGGTAAAAGATGGAAGTTGATTGCAAGTGCAAGAATTAGAGAGGATAATACTGTTGAGGCTAAAGTTGGACCTGAAAAGTTATCTCTAGATGATCCTTTAGCAGGTGTTAATAATGCTGTAAATGCTTTAACATTTGTAACAGATGAACTCGGTTCTGTTACTATAGTAGGTCCAGGTGCTGGTAGAAGAGAAACAGGTTTTGCTCTATTGATAGATTTTATAAATTTGAATAGAATATTCGGGTGAAAAAATGTTTTACGGATACACCGGTAATATCCTTGATATTGATTTATCTAGTGGAAGTATAAAAGATGTCTCTCTCAACAAGGAAGATGCTAAACAATTCATAGGTGGCAAAGGTCTTGGAGCGAAGATACTTTATGATACACTTGATGAAGGTATAGATCCTCTCAGCTCTGAGAATATACTTATCTTTATTACAGGGCCTCTAACTGCTACTAGTATGCCTACATCTGGTAGATTTACTGTTGTAACAAAATCTCCGTTAACAGGTTTATTTCTTGATTCTCATGTTGGCGGCTATTTTGGACCAGAGTTGAAGTTTGCTGGATATGATGCTCTTATTATAAGAGGTAGAAGTGAGAAACCAGTTTATCTATCGATATTTAAGGGTGATATTGAACTAAAGGATGCTAAACATCTATGGGGTAAAACAACTTCCGAAACAACAAAGGCTATACGAAAAGAACTTGGAGATGAGAAGACAAGGGTTGCTGAGATAGGTCCTGCGGGAGAGAAACTAGTTAGATATGCTATGATAAATATTGATACCTATGATCAAAGAGAACGTGGTGGACAAGCTGGTAGAGGTGGTTCTGGTGCTGTTATGGGTTCTAAGAATCTTAAAGCTATAGCTATAAAGGCTGATAGAGATAAGAAAACCTTTGAATATGCTGATGCTGAGGGTTTTAGAAGTATAACTAAAAACGCTTTTAAGAAGGTTAATGAGAATGAGTTTATAAAGAAGAAACGTAGGGTTTATGGTACACCTATTTGGATTAAACCTATGAGTGATCTAGGTATACTACCTACTAGGAATTTTCAAACCGGTACCTTTGAGTATGCAGGGGATATAAGCGGCGAGAGAATGCGTGAAACTATAGTAGTTGCTGATAAAGGCTGTTATGCTTGCCCTATATTATGTGGTAAACATTCAAAGATTAAAGATGGTAAATATAAGGGTACTGAGCTTGAAGGACCAGAATATGAACTACTTGCTCTCCTTGGTTCAAACTGTTATATTGGGGCTCTTGATGCTGTATCAAAAGCTTCTTTTCTCGTAGATGACCTAGGATTAGATGGTATAAGCACTGGTAACGTTCTAGGTTTCGCCATGGAATGTTATGAGAGAGGTTTTATAGGTAGAGAAGAGGTTGGTGAACTTGATTTCGGTAAAGATGAACCATATATTGAGCTTATAGAGAAGATTGCTTATAGAGAAGGTATCGGTGATTTATTGGCTGAAGGTGTAAAAAGAGCTGCAGAAGAGATAGGGGGTAATGCTGAAGATTTTGCTATGCATGTTAAAGGTATGGAGATCCCTGGTTATGATCCAAGAGGTAGCTTTGGTATGGCTTTAGCATATGCCACCTCTGATAGAGGTGCTTGTCATCAACGTGCATGGACTGTTAGAGCTGAGATAGAAGGTGTTCTTGGTGAACGTTTCTCTATTGAAGGTAGAGCAAGTTTTGTTAAAGAAGTACAGGATGAGCGAGCAGTTGCTTATTCTCTAGTGGTGTGTGATTTTGCTCCTCTTGATGTCAGTGATTTTGTTGATATGCTTAATACAGCAACTGGTTTCAACTATACTCCAGAGAGTTATCTACTCGCTGGCGAGAGAATATGGAACCTCATTAGACTATTCAATATCAGAGAAGGTGTTTCTAGGGAGGATGATAAACTACCGAAGAGACTATTTGAACCTATGAAAGGTGGAGCAACAGATGGAATAAAAATAACTGAGAAGATGTTTAATGATATGCTGGATGAATACTATGAATTGAGAGGATGGAATTCCAATGGTATACCAAGTGATGAGACCCTTAGAAGATTGGATTTAAAATAATAAAGAGTTTATAGGTATTTTATGGTGTAATTTCTTTGAAATCTAGGTATTTATGTAAAACCTTTGGTATCTCTATACTTCCATCTTCTCTCTGATAATTCTCTACTATACATGTTATACCTCTCTGTATAGCTATAAGTGTTGAGTTTAATGTATGACATATTTTTGTAGGCATCCCATCTTTTTCTCTATATCTAATCTTTAATCTCCTTGCTTGGTAGTCTGTACAATTGCTAGTAGAGACTAGTTCTCTATATGTCTGCTGGGAGGGGTACCATCCTTCTAGGTCATATTTTTTAGCTGCAACTATACCTATATCACCTGTGCAGATATTCACTTTTCTATATGGTATTTCTAGAGACTGCCAGAATATTTCTGCGGTTTCAAATAGATATTCGTGTTCATCCCAGCTTTGTTCAGGGCCGGTGATGGATATTTGTTCTACTTTTTCGAAGTGATGTGTTCGAAATATACCTTTAGTATCCTTTCCATGTGCCCCTGCTTCTGTTCTATAGCAAGTAGAGAATCCAGCGTATCTCAACGGGAAGTCATCTTGATATAATATTTCATCTGCATGCATACCTACTAATGGCGCTTCTGATGTTCCAGCTAGAAATAGATCTTCATCTTCAATCTTATATACATCCTCTCTATATGTTGGTAGAAAACCTCCTCCTATCATTATATATTCTTTGACAAGTGGTGGAGTAACTATTAGATCAAAACCTCTATCTTTGAGTATCCTTATTGCATGTTGAATTAAAGCATATTCTAATTCCACTAACTCGTTTTTCATAAAATAGAATCTAGCTCCAGATATCTTTGCTGCTCTCTGCGTATCTATCAAATTAAGTTTCTCCATTAAATCTACATGTGATTTAGGTTGAAAATCAAATTTTCTAGTCTCCCCCCATGTTTTAACAACCAGGTTTCCTTCTTCTCCCTCACCATATGGTACGCTTTCATGTAACAAATTGGGTAGATGTAAAAGTAAATCTCTTCTATGTTCTTCTATCTTTTGTATCTCATCTTCTAATTCTTTGATTTTATCCGGGATTTCTTTAGCCTCTGCTATTATTTTTTTTAGTTCTTCTTCTCTACCTTGTTGTTTTAATTCCCTAATTTTTCCAGTAAGTTGATTCCTCTTCTGACGTAGTTTATCTATCTCTAGTTTCATCTCCCGCCATTTCTTATCTTCCTCAATTAGTTCATCCAGCATCTCTAGGTATTCTGGTTTTCTACGTCTAGCAAGGTTTTCTCGGATAAAATCTGGTTTCTCTCGAATAAGTTTTATATCCAACATTATAGAAGGGGAAACATAATTAGTTTATAAGAGTGTTTTGATATTATGATGGGGTCTTTATGATGGATCTTACAGATTGACCTCTTTGAGATATGTATTTTATATTTGAATACCATTGATAGATTTTTTTATGTAACAATTGTATCATTTTTATGTATAGAAAAATTTATATTTTAATATTGTATACAGTGTTTTGTATCCTCAGTCTTTAAAGAGGGGGAGTAGAATAGTATGGGGGCAGATAGGATATGGAATCGTATAGGAAGGTATTGGTTTTAACCATTATAGGGTTTTTTATCGGGGCAGGTGTACCGAATATCACTGGAGATCAAACAATATGTATTAACAATGATGATGGATTAATAATGGATCAAAAGCAAGAGTCGTTTTCAGGTAGAGGATATCCAATATATAAAAATGGTTGGAAATACTCTCAAACCTTTGAACCTTCATATCGAGATCTTACTTATGTTCAATTATTAATATTTGAAAAGGGAAATCTCTCAGATTATCAGCTTACCCTTTCGATTAAAAGAGAACCAGATGATGATAAATGTATTGCATGTTCGAAGGTTAATATTAAATCAATGATGTATTCTAACCTTTGTTGGATAACGT
>Ga0180300_10000533_pt1 | contig 16788 bp, 20 predicted proteins | sample GuaBasSediGuay15_FD_121798 | JGI IMG/M metagenome (GOLD analysis project Ga0180300, IMG submission 121798) | Subseafloor sediment microbial communities from Guaymas Basin, Gulf of California, Mexico - Guay15, Core 4569-2, 21-24 cm | ecosystem: Environmental > Aquatic > Marine > Hydrothermal... | reverse complement strand
CCCCTTCACCGTGGAGCCCGACGCCTCGGCCCTGGACGTCGCCTGCGGCATGAGGGACCAGAGGAAGAGCGCCTGCATCGTCACCGACCCGAGGAGGGCCATACTGGGCATCATCACCCCTCGGGAGCTGATGGCCCCGCTCCTGAGGTTCAGACCGGAGAAGGAGCTGCCCGTCTACATCGTGGGGCTGGAGGACGAGGACTTCTTCGAGAGGGCCGTCGCTGAGGAGAAGGTGCGCCGCGTCGTGAGGCGCAGCATGAAGATGCACCCCAACATCCAGGAGATATCGATCCGGGTCAAGCGGTCTCAGACGCAGGGGAAACAGACCCGATACGAGGTGACGGCGCGCGTCCTGAGCCCCGACGAGCAGATCCTGGCCGAGGCGGACGGCTGGGACATCCTAGCGGTCTTCGACGGACTCTGCGACACCCTCGACAAGGCGCTGAGGAAGTCGAAGCACGAGCCCGAGCGGCGCCAGAGGAGGCGCAGATTCCGCAGATAAGAACACTCGAAAGGGATCGGTCTTTTCCACCACTAGGCGCCGCTCAAAGGGTTTTAGAGTGGATGCGCCTATAGGATCCATGGTTCTCGACATGGACAGGCCTACGGTGATCGTGACAGAGCCCATACACCCCGCCGGCATCCGGCTGCTGGAGGAGGCAGGGGCAGAGGTCGTGCAGCTGCCCCCCGGCTCCGACGAGAGGGCGCTCATGGAGGTGGCGCCGAGGGCCGACGCCCTCATCACCAGGGGCGGCATAAGGGTGACGCGCGCGATCATGGCGGCGTCCCCCCGTCTCAGGGTTGTGGGGGTCCACGGCGTCGGCTGCGACCATGTCGACCTCGGGGCCGCCAGGGACCTCGGGAAGGTCGTCCTCAACACTCCGTCGGCGCTGACCGCGACGGTCGCCGAGATGACGCTGGCGCTGATGCTGGCGTTGACCCGGAGGGTGGTGAGCGCAGACAAGGCGGTCCGCGCCGGGGAGTGGACGCGGAAGTACGGCGACCTCATAGGGTCGGAGCTCATGGGCAAGACCGTCGGTGTCATCGGCCTCGGCAGGATCGGAGCTGCCGTCGCCCGCCGCCTCAAGCCCTTCGATGTGACCCTCCTCTACTACGACGTGACCGAGAGGACGGCGCTGGAGGACGAGCTGGGCGTCAAGCGGGTTGACCTCGACACTCTGCTCAGGGAGAGCGACATCATCACCCTTCACACACCTCTCACTCCCGGGACGCGCGGCCTCCTATCGAGGAGGGAGTTCAACCTGATGAAGGACGGCGTCTACCTCGTGAACACGGCCCGAGGGAAGGTCATCGACCAGCGGGCTCTCGTCGAGGCCCTGAAGGCGGGGAAGGTGGCCGGCGCCGCCCTCGACGTCTTCGAGGAGGAGCCCCTCGACCCGGAGGATCCCCTCGCCTCGATGGACAACGTCATCCTGACGCCCCACCTCGGCGCCAGCAGCAGGGAGGCGATGAGGCGGATGGCGGTCCAGGTGGCCGAGGAGGTCATGGAGGTGCTCAGGGGCGGCGTCCTCGAGAGCCCCGTGGTCATGTAAGCCCCGAAGGGGTTTGAGGGCTTCAGCGGGCGTTCCTAAACCTTTTAAGGCTCCTTCAAACCTTCAGATGTGAAGACTATGACAGATGCAAACACCATCTATATCGGAAGCAAGCCTCCGATGAGCTACGTCATGGCCGTGATAAGGGCGTTCAACTTTCTGAACGCCGACAGCGTGGTTCTGAAAGCGAGGGGCCGGGCCATCTCAAGGGCGGTCGACGTCGCCGAGATATCCCGGCGCCGGTTCCTGACGGACATCCAGCCCGCCAAGATCGAGATAGGCTCAGAGCAGATGCCGATACCTGACGGGGGGACGCGCGGAGTCTCCACCATCGCCATAATCCTGACGAGGACCGGAGCCGCCGAAGCCCCAAAGCCAGCCCTCAAACCTGAACCCTCTCCGGAGCCAGCTCCAGAGACCGCCATGGACGTATCCGAGGTAAAGGGAGTCGGCGGAGCCAGGGCGGAGAAGCTGCGGAAGGCGGGCTTCACCACCGTGGAGTCCCTGGCGAAGGCGGAGCCCGAGAAGCTGTCGGAGCTGACGGGCATATCCGAGAAGCTATCCGCCAAGCTCATCGAATCCGCGAAGGAGCTGCTGAAACAGGGATAGCCGGGCGTCTCGCCTCCCGTGGAGGCACATCCACTCAAAATTTTTATCAACCCACCAAAGCGTGAGCCAGAGCCTTCTGTGGAGGATCCCAGAGGCGCCTGATCCGGGGGTCGCCCTAAATCATTTAAGCCATAACGAGGGAGGAGAACTGTGATCTGACTATGGTCGACGAGAACCTTGTGAAGGAGATCCGGCGCAAGGCCCACGGGTACGACCAGTACAGCGGATGCTCCCAGAGCGTTCTCCTCGCCCTCCAGGAGGGTTTCGGCATCGGCGACGAGGAGTCCTTCAAGGCAGCGACCGTGCTCTCGGGCGGCGTGGCGCGCCGGGGCGAGACCTGCGGGGCGCTGCTAGGGGCTCTCATGGCCCTCGGCATGGTCGCGGGCAGGGATAGAATCGAGAACACCGAGCAGTACGTCCGGGCTGTAAAGATCGCGGACGAGATCTGCGACGAGTTCCAGCGGAAGCTCGGGGAGGAGTTCGGGTTCAGTGAGCCGCTGGAATCTACCTTGTGCAGGGAGATCCAGACCCGGATCTACGGTCGCTCCTTCGACATCAGGGACCCCGCGGAGCGGGAGGCCTTCTTGGCCGCGGGCGGCCACAGCGATGAGGGCTGCTACAAGGTCTGCGGCATCGCCGCGGAGGTCGCGGCAAGGAGATTGCTCGAACTGAAGTGAGGCCCCGAGGGCTTTTACGCAAACTCCTTCAACAGCCCTGAGATGTCGATGCCGTCGAGCTTCTGCCTAGCCAGGGGGGCTCCCTTCAGGACGGGGAAGTTCTCCCGGTAGACGGGCCGCTCGACCTTGTAGAAGACACCTATGGGTATGCGGTCTCCCCACTCCCTGCCCCGCTCGTAGGCCTTCATCAGGTCCGTCGGGTCGTGCCCCTCCTCCTCAAGTTTGTAGACCCGCTCCTTGTAGAAGTCGTAGGTGTTGATCCGGTTCCACGCCACGCAGGGCTGGAGGACATCGACCATCGCGAAGCCGGGGAAGGTGATGGCCTCCTTGAACAGCTCCGTGAGGTGGCGCATGTCGCCGGCGTACCCCCTCGCCACGAAGGAGGCGTCGCTCGCCAGGGCCTGGGTGATGGGGTTCACCGCCACCTCGAAGACCCCTCGGGGCGTCGACTTGGTCTTGAGGCCCCTCTTGCTCGTGGGGGAGGTCTGCCCCGTCGTCAGGCCGTAGATTAGGTTGTCGTGGACGACGAGGGTGATGTCAGGGTTCCTCCTGGCGGCGTGGCTGAAGTGGCCCATGCCGATGTTGAAGGCGTCGCCGTCGCCGGCGAAGCCGATGACCGTCAGCTCCCGGTTCGCCAGCTTTATCGCCGTGGCGACGGGGAGGACGCGGCCGTGGATGACGTGGATGCCGTTCACCTTGATGTAGTTGGTCATCTTCCCGTGGCAGCCGATGCCCGTGACGGCGACGACCTTCTCCCGCTCCAGCCCGAGCTGGACGATGGCCCGCTTCATCGCCATCAGGATGCCGAAGTTCCCGCATCCGGGGCACCAGGTGTTGGTCGCGGGCGTCGCAAGGTCCTGCATGGTGACCATCAGAGCACCTCCTTAACCTTGTCGTAGATCTCCCCTGGGTTGAAGGGCCTCCCGTCCACCTTCGACAGGAAATGCTCGAAGGTGAAGCCGCTGTTCAGCTTGATCAGGGCTCCGAGCTGCGCCGTCCGGTTCGCCTCGACGAGCAGGAGCTTCCCGCCTCCCTTCAGGGCCGCTCCCACAGCCTCCGCGGGGAAGGGCGCCATGTAGACGACCTGGACGAAGCGGGCCTTGACCCCGTCCCTCCGCAGCATCTTCAGCGCCTCCAGGGCGGGGCCTTTCGTCGACCCCCAGCCCACGATGGTGACCTCGGCGTCCTCCGCGCCGTATACCTTGACCGGGTTGAGATCCTCGACCTCTTTTTTGAGAGCGTTTCCTTTCCTGAATCGCTTCTCCCCCATGGCCATGACCCTCTCGGGGTCGGTTGTAGTGTATCCGTACTCCGTGTGCTCATTCGAGTTGGCGAGGACCGTGGCGCCTCTCGTCCCGAGGAGTATGCGCGGCGATACCCCGCTCTCCGTGATCTTGTACCTCTTGTACTCCTCGGCGTCGGTCCACTCGTCGACGATGAGGAGGTCGCCCCTGTCGATGCCGACTTTTCCCGGGTCGAAGGGTTCCGTGGACTTGTGGCTCTCGATAAGGTACTTGTCCGTGAGGATGATGGCGGGCACCTGGTACTTCTCCGCCAGGTTGAAGGCCTCCATCGTCAGGTAGAAGCACTCGGCCACGTCTCCGGGGGCGACGACGACTCGCGGGAACTCCCCCTGAGATGCGTGGATGGTGAAGAGGAGGTCTGCCTGGGCCGAATAGGTCGCCATGCCCGTGCTGGGGCCGGGGCGCTGCCCGATCATCAGGACGACGGGGGTCTCGGTCATCGCGGCGAGGCCGAGGGCCTCCGTCATCAGGCAGAAGCCGCCCCCTGAGGTAGCGGTCATCGCCCTGACCCCCGCGTACGCTGCGCCCAAGACCATGGTGAGGGCGGCTATCTCGCTCTCCGGCTGGATGACGACCATCTCCGCCTCCATGTCCTTGGCCGCGAGGTAGTGGAGGACGGGGCTGGCGGGGGTCATCGGATAGGCGGCGTAGAACTTGCAGCCCGCCTGTATCGCGCCCAGGGCCACGGCGTCGTTCCCCGTCAACATGATCCTGCCCGGGTTCTCGCCCGAGGGCTCCAGACGACAGCGGAATCCGTCGCCGTAGTTTTCCCTGGCGTAGTCGAAACCCATCTCCACCGCCCTGTGGTTCATCTCGATGATGCCGCCCCTGCCGGCGAAGGTGTCCGAGATGACCCCCTTCATGATCTCAGCGTCGAACCCCACGAGCGCGATGGCCGCTCCGAGGGCGACCGTATTCCTCATGATGGAAGGCCCTCCGATCTCCTCCACGATGGCGTTGAGTGGAACCGGGTACATGTTGATGTCGCCGCGCTCCAGTTCTCCCTTGCTGAGTTCGGTCTGCTCGTCGTAGATGATGCCTCCTCCCTCTGTCAACTCGTCCTTGTGGAGGAGGATGGTCTCCTTGTTCAGCGCCAGCAGCAGATCGACGGTGTCCGCCTGGGAGTGGACCTCCTCGTCCGAGGCGCGTAGCACGTAGAAGTTGTGGCTCCCCCTAATGACTGAGGGATAGTCGTTCGCGCCGAAGACGTGGAAGCCGCCCCGCATGAGGGCCTTCCCTAGGAGGGAGCCGCTCCGAGTGATCCCCTGCCCTGCCTGGCCGCCCACGAGGAATGAGACGCTGTTATCCCTAAACCCAATGCACTTCATCGTGACAACTCCCCTACAATTTCACGCTCTTTATAGTCTTGAAAGGGTAGACGTTCTCGGCAAGCCCGAAGCACTCCTTGACCTCAATCACGTTCTTGACGGTTCTACTCTCTCTCGTTATCTCGTTCAAGTCATTGATCTTGGACTTGCCGTCTCGCTCCGATAGGTATAAAGATGCGGGGCGGAGTCCGACGTTGGCGCCGAAGCCCTGAGGGGCCTCCCGTTCGACCTCCGCCCTGTGCTTTGTCATGATCTCACAACTATAGTTGTTGGAAAAGATTTAAACCTGATGCAAAGAGAGCTTTTACAGAAGAGACATCGAGGTGTGTTGATATTGCCTAAAGTTACCGTCGACCTCGACAAATGCGAGGGCGCCGCAGTATGCGCTGAGGTCTGCCCCATGAACGTCTACGACATCGTCGAGATGCCCGAGTACAACAACGCGAAAAAGTCTAGCCCCACCCGCGTGGAAGACTGCATCATGTGCATGGCGTGCGTCAACGCCTGCCCCACTCAGGCCATCACCGTCGAGGAAGAGTAAGACCCGACCTGGTCTGTTTCTATACCCTGATTTTTGTTGTCGGGCTCTTGCAGGTGTCAGCGGATACGAACGGCCACAGCCCTGACGATGTCGGCGGTGTTCTCGCACCAGTCGGCGACGGTCTCCAGGGCGTCGAGGAACATGTTCAGCAGGATGAGGGCGCCCGTGGTGAAGCCCTCGAACTCCAGGGTGGCGAGGTGCTTCCTAGCGATGCTGTAGAGCTCGTCGATCTCCTCCTCCAGCATCTCGACCTCGTTGGCGAGGTTGATGGCCTCTCGGGGGTCGCTCGGCAGGACTTTTATGCATTTGGCGAGGATGGTGACGCAGTCGTTATTCGCCCTGCACATGTTCTGGGCGGCGGTTTTCATCTCCTCCGGCGCTTTCTCGAAGGGTATGATGGCCAGAATCCTCCCCGCCTCCCTCGCCCAGTCGGCCACCCAGTCGACAGCCCTGACGAGCTCCATTAGGTCGTCCCGCTCCTCGGGGAACATCTCGCTCTTGGTCAGCTCGTCCACCATCTCCCTCCTCAGCGCGTCCGCCTTCATCTCCATCTGGGACAGGCTTTCGAAGAGGGATTTCGAGTCGGCGGTCTCGCCCTTGGCCGCAGCCTCTACCATCCTGTAGAGGTCGCCCACGGCCTTCTTCGTCAGCTCTAGGTGGTTCTCCACCATCTCCAGAATCTTCTCTCCCCTCTTCGGAGCGAACCAACCGAACAGTCTCTTTGCCATTCTTCTCTGCCCTCCGATTTACGCAATCCTATTTAAATCATATACGCTTCTAGACTCGTTTGGCTTCATAACAGATACCACGCTATGACGAGAACGGGTATCGCGTGAAAGACGATCGCGACGAACAGGGTCCGCTTCGGCGAGGCCGAAACCGTCTCCGAGGTCCACCTCACCAATCTGCTGAAGGGTTTGATCAGCGGGAGGAAGATGAGGGCGCCTGTGACGTTTATCGAGAGGTGTACCAGCCAGACCCCCAGGGAGACTGGGTCCCCTGTGGCCAAGGCGGCCATCATCACGTCGAACACGGTCCCTATGTTCGCGCCCAAGATGTAGGGGAGCACGTAGTATTCAACGCCGATGACCCCCGTCGCCGCCAGGGGCACCAGCAGGGAGACCATCACGGTGGTGCTTGGTACGAGGACGGTGAACAGGAACCCCGCGATAAAGGACCTCACCGGCTTGGCGAAGGTGGCCCGGATGAGGTTCCAGGATCGGGGCATGCTGAAGATCGCCGTCATATACCTCTCCACGCCCCAGAGAGCTGTGATGAGCATGGCCCCCCCGATGATCAGCCCAATCCAGGCGGGGATGAACGCTAGGAGCACATCGATCCAGGGCGTCGCGACGTCAAGAAGATCGGGGATGAGCTTCAGCCAAGTGACCTTCACGAAGATGGAGCTCCCCCGCTGAGCGATCTTGGTGAAGGTGCCGAAGAACAGCTCGATGGGATAGAAGAGAAGCAAAGTAAAGAGGTTGTATAGGACATGGGACATCGTGACGTTGAAGCTGGCGGATAGCTGCCCCCTCTTTCTGATGTATCCCAGAACCGAGACTAGGAAGGGGGTCACGGTGGTCCCGATCTCCGCGCCTATGATGGTGGCGACGGCGAGGGACAGCGGCATGACCCCAGAGGAGACGAAGGCGACGATGATGGAGTCGAAAGCCCCGCTGCTGTGGAGGAGGGCCGTGGTGATCCAGCCGGCGAAGACGCCGCTCGTCGTGTCCCTGATGAGCAGGACGATCCTCTCCGCCAGGGACTCGCCCAGGATCACCGCCGATGACTTGATGAGCACTATGGAGGACACGAAGAAGTAGATCGCAACGAGCGAACCAACCGCGCCCTTGTTCCTGCTGCTCAAACCCCTCAAAAATAATAGGGTAAATAGGATAAAAACCTCATTTATATAATGTATATAGCCTATAACTCCCTCTATAGATTGCCCCTTCAGCCTGCCCGATACTGCTTATGGGTCGCCGAGGATGCCCGCGCCGAACCTCATCAGGAGGGCGTCCAGCCTCGAGAGGGGGAGCCCCACGACGTTGTAGAAGCAGCCCCTGATCTCCTCGACCAGGAGCGCGCCGACGCCCTGGATAGCGTATCCCCCGGCCTTCCCGAGGGGCTCCCCCGTCGCGACGTAGGCCGCGATCTCATCCTCGGATAGGGGTCGCATGCGGACAGCGGTTGCGACTACGTCCGCCTCCGTCCTGCCCGAGGCCGCGTCGACCACGGCGATCCCCGTCAGCACCCTGTGGACCGAGCCGCTGAGGGCCCTGAGCATCTCCTCCGCCTCGGAGGCGTCCCCCGGCTTCCCGAGAACCCTGCCGCCGATCACCACGACGGTGTCGGCGCCCACGACCAAGCCCTCCCCGAGCCGCTCAGCGACCCTCCTGGCCTTCGCGACGGCGTTCTCGATCACCTGCTCCTCCGGCCTCCCCGAGGCGCTCTCGACATCCCCGGGGTCGATGACCTCGAAGGGAACGCCGATCTGCTCCAGCAGCCTTCTCCTCCTCGGAGACGAGGAGGCCAACACGATTTTAAGCCGAGGGCTCATAGCTATCTACGCCCGGATAGAGATACGGGCACAGAGGTTTAAAACTGGTGAATGAGATGGAGCGGGTCTACTACGCGAGCATCGACTCCCCCATCGGCCCAATCTGGGCCGCTGCCACCGACGCCGGCCTCCTCCAGGTCCACTTACGGTGGTCCGAGGACGCCATTTTGAGTGCGATAAAACGGAGGATCGACGCGCAGATCATCCACGACCCAGGACGATTCGAGGAGCTCAGGGGACTGCTCGAGGCCTATTTCGATGGCGAGCGGGTCGCCTTCGACCTCCCTCTGGACCTGAGGGGGACGGATTTTCAAAAAACGGTCTGGCGCGCGATCCATAAGATTCCTTATGGGAAACTCTCGTCCTATGGGCGGCTGGCCGCGGCGGTGGGTCGGCCGAGGGCGGTGCGCGCCGCGGGAAACGCGGTGGGGGCCAACCCCCTGGCCATCGTCATCCCCTGCCACCGGGTCATAAGGTCCGACGGGAGTCTCGGGGGCTTCGGCGGCGGGCTGGACCTGAAGCGCTATCTCCTCGGCATCGAGGGAGTGCTGCCCCCGCCCGGGCGGAGGGACTTCCAATCTCTGGAGAGGGAGTATCCCCGGACGAGAAAGGATCTCCTCCGCTACTTCTTCGAATGAATCCGCTGATAAACCTCAGTATTATCCCGCGCGATGATCTCGGAAATGGAGCGATCCATGCGTCTCCAGATACTATTTTATTTTTGACGGGGTCTTTGTTGTTGAGCTGATGTTCATGAAGGCGCTGGAGGGCATCAGAGTCCTGGACCTGACCCATGCCATGGCGGGGCCCATCTGCACCATGTTTCTGGGCGCCATGGGCGCCGAGGTCATCAAGATCGAGCCGCCGTGGGGGGAGATGACCCGGATGTTCCCGCCCCTCGTCAAGGGTGTGAGCCCCTACTTCGCGTTCCTCGACCGGAACAAGAAGGGGGTCACCCTCAACCTGAAGCATCCGAAGGGACTGGATATGTTCAAGGAGATGGTGAAGAAGTCGGACGTCGTCGTGGAGAACTTCTGGCCGGGGACCATGGACGTCCTCGGCCTCGGGTGGGAGACGCTGAGAGAGCTGAACCCTGGTATCATCTTCGCCTCCATCTCCGGCTTCGGCCAGACGGGGCCGTGGTCCAACCGTCGGAGCTTCGACCCCATCGCCCAGGCGGCCAGCGGCTACATGTGGCTGATGAAGGACAGCATCGACCCCGAGGGGCCTCCCCACCAGGCGCCGGAGGCCATCGCCGACACCATCCCCGGATTCTCAGCCCTCATCGGCATCCTAGCGGCCCTCGTCCACCGATCCAAGACGGGGAGGGGACAGCGAATAGATGTGGCGCAGATGGACGCGATGATCGCCGTCTCGCCCAGCTTCTCCTTCTGGACCCTGGCCAGAACCACCTTCAAGAGGGCCGTCTCCGGCTACGGCGTCCGGGTCTCAGGCTGTCACAAGGCCAAGGACGGCTACGTCATGTTCAGCCTCCCGCCCGGCCGCATCACCGACTGGTTCAGGGAGCTGATCGGGATGGAGGAGCTGACGTGGGACGCCGTCGCCGCCTGGGTTGCCGAGAGGACCGTGGACAAGGTTGTCGAACTCCTCGTGAAGGCGGGCATTCCCGTGGCCCCCGTCCACGACCTCGACGACGTCCTGGCGAACGAGCAGGCCCGGGCCCGGGAGATGTTCGTCAAGGTGGAGCACCCAGTCCTCGGCGAGACCACGCTCCCCGGGTTCCCCATCAAGTTCTCCGAGACCAAAGGGGACATGACGACCCCCGCCCCCCTCCTCGGGCAGCACAACGTCGAGGTATACTCCGCGCTCCTGGGCCTCTCCGAGGACGAGGTCGAGGCGCTGAGGAAGGAGGGCGTCATCTAGCCCCTGTCGAGGAGGGCCGTGTAGGCGTCGAGGTGCCTATCCACAACCCGTCCCAGCTCATGGACCTCAGAGACATACGCGTACCCTTTCTCTCCCCGCTCCCTCCATCTGTCGTCCTCCAGCAGGAAGCGGAGCCCCTTATCCAGATCCCCGTCGATGACGTGGTAGCCGAACTCGCTGGCGAAGCCGTCGGGGTTGTGGAAGCTGAGGATGGCACACCTGTAGGCGGCCGCCTCGAGGAACGAGACGGGGAGGCACTCGCTGACGCTCGTGTTGATCAAGACCCACGACCGCTCCAGCACCCGCTGCTTCTCGGCGCCCGTCGCGAAGCCGGGCATCTCCAGATTCGGCACGTCGCCGTAGGCCCGTCTCAGTTGCCGGTCTCTCTCCTCGCTGTGCGCCCTCCCGAGGGCTATGAACCTCACCTGGGGGAACCTCCGGGCCAGCTCGAAGAAGAGCTCGGGTCGCTTCTCCCCGTCGAACCTCCCGAGGAAGCACGCCGTCGGCTCCTCTGCCTTCTCGGGCCTTCTCTTCGGCACCTCGACGGGGTTCGGCAGGAAGCCCGGGGTCTCCGTCAGGCCGTAGAGCTTCTTCACCTTCGGGATGATGTACCGCGCTTGGCAGTAGACGGCGTCCATCCGCCTCACGGTCTCCTTGAGCACTCCGTCGAAGAGGGCGTTGAAGACCCTCCGCCTGAGGGGGTAGAACCGGTTCACCCTCCTCCAGTCTTCTTTGGTCTTCGGGTTCTGGCTCGTCACCATGTGCCTCCGATGGGGCATCGCTTTCAGGGCGATCTTGGAGCCCCAGCTCGGCTCCTCGGAGTGGTAGATGTCGGCGTCGCAGCGTCTGTAGAGGTTGCCGGTGAACGGGTACCTGTAGATGGGGAAGCTGAGCACCCTCATCCCGTCGAGGGCCTCGACGGGCCTCTGCTCCGAGCCCCAGGGGACGACCACGGATACACGCACGCCGCGCTTGGAGAGTGCGGCCCCTAGGGTCCTGGTGCACTTCCCGAAGCCCCCGTATCTCCCCCAGGCGAACAGCTCGGTGGCGACAAAGCAGACGGAGAGGTCCATCGAGCACAACTCATTTGAGGATGGAATTAAATTGATCTACAGCCTCCCCCAGGGTAGAGGACCCATCCTTGAAGGTTCTCACGATCACGTCGAGCTTCCCCCGATACATGGGCGACTACTATGGCAACTTCATCTACGCCCTGTGCCGCACGCTCACGCAAAAGGGGATCAACGTAGTCGTCCTCGCCCCCCCAGCAGGTCGACGGCGGGTTCCCTCGCCGACATCGAAGTGAAGCGCTTCCCCTTCATGCCCTCCCAGCGGCTTGAGACCCTACCGGAGCAGACCCTGAAACACCTCTCTCCGAGGGAGCTGCCCCAGCTCCTCTCCTATCTCTGCTCCGCCTACCTCCACGCGATCGGAGAGTCCGCAGACGTCGTACACGCCCACTTCGCCATCCCCATGGGCTTTCTCGCCGCCCTCAGCCCCCGGAACACGCCGCTGGTGATCACGTGTCACGGGAGCGACTGCACTCTCCCCCTCGCAAAGCCTGCGTACATGGGTTTCGTGAGGTACGCCCTGAGGAAGGCGTACAAGGTGGTCGCGGTCTCCAAGTTCATCAGGGACCTCACCCTCAGGCTGGGCGCCCCCGAGGAGAGAGTTGAGATCATCTACTTCGGCATAGACCCGGAGAAGTTCAAGCCGGCGTCGGACAAAGGCGCGCTGCGAGAGGAACTCGGAATCCCCGCGGGGCACCTCGTCGTCGGCACCCTGGGGCGCCTCGTCCCGGAGAAACGGGTCGAGGATCTGATCAGGGCCGCTGCGAGAGTCAACAGGAGGATGGACGCGTTCTTCGTCGTTGGCGGGGACGGCCCTCATCGTCCCTTCTTGGAGGAGCTTGCGGAGAAGCTGAACGTCGAGAACATCAGGTTCATGGGCGAGATCAGGGACGCCGCGAGGTTCCACCAGCTCTGCGACATCTTCGTCCTCACCTCTGTCCGGGAGGGGCTGTCCGTCGCCCTCCAGGAGGCGATGGCGACGGGCTGCGTCCCGGTCGCGGTCAACGGCTACGGCTGCCCCGAGCTCGTAAAGGACGGCGAGAACGGCTACCTCTTCGAGCCCCTGGACATCGAGGAGCTGGCGGAGAAGGTCCTGAAGACGGCAGACAGCCTCGAGCTGGGCCGGAGGGCGTAAGGTGGAGGGGAAGTATTTTCTGACGGGTCCCCCGGGCTCGGGCAAGTCGACGGTGATGCTCAGGTGCGTTGAGCGGCTCCGCGGACTCGGGTTCGCCGTCGGCGGCATCGCGACCCCCGAACTCCGAAGAGGCGGCCGCAGGATCGGCTTCGAGGTCGTCGACCTCGCCTCGGGGCGGAGGGCGCTCCTGGCGGGGGTTGATGTCGCCTCGAGGTTCAGGGTGGGGCGATACGGCGTCGACCTGGCGGGGTTCGAGTCGGTGGCGCTGCCCGCGTTGGATTACGCCGAGGAGAGCTGCGATGTGGTCTGCATAGACGAGATCGGCCGCATGGAGTTCTTCTCAGAGCCCTTCAAACGGAGGATTGAGCGGCTGATGAGGGAGCCGAAGCCCATGGTCGCCGTGCTCCACCACAGCTACGTTGGGGCATACGGCGGATGGGGGACGCTGTTCCACGTCTCGCCCGAGAACCGGGAGCGGCTCACGCGCGTCGTCGCGGCGCGCCTAGAAGACCATTTGAGGAAGCGGCACGCTTAAGCCTGTTAATCTATTAATTTCCACGGGGGATCACGATGAGGACGACGGCCGGCGTCGACGAGGCAGGAAGGGGGTGCGCCATCGGCCCCCTCGTCATCGCGGGCGTCCTCATCGCCGAGGACAGGGTCGACGATCTGCGCCTCATGGGCGTCCGCGACTCGAAGCGGCTGTCGCCCAAGAGACGCGAAGCCCTGGCAAAAGAGATAGAGGCGATGGCCCTCAGGTGCGTCTACTTTGACCTCCCGCCGCGGGTCATCGATCGCGTCGTCGAGCGGAACGAGAAGCTCCGCAAGCTCAACTACTTGGAGGCTATGGCGATGGCGCGGGTCATCCGCGACCTGCGGCCCGACCGGGTCTACGTCGACCCCTCCGATGTGGTTCCCGAGCGGTTCGCGAGGCAGATCCTGAGGGTTCTGCCGGAGAGGCCGGAGATGGTCTGCGAGCATCGAGCCGACGCGAACTACGCCGTGGTCTCGGCGGCCTCCATTCTCGCCAAGGTGCGGCGGGACCGGATCGTGGCGGAGCTGAGGCGGCGGCACGGCGACTTCGGGTCCGGCTACTGCAGCGACAGGAGGACCATATCCTTCCTGGAGGCGTGGTTCAGGGAGAGGGACTGGTGCCCCCCCTTCATCAGGGCGTCATGGGCGACGGTCAAAAGGGTTCGCGGCCTCGTCTAGCCCCTGTATCTGGCGACCGCCATGGCGTGGTCCCGCTCGTAGGGCTTCAGCTCCACCACTTCCAGGACCTCGAAGCCGCGCGTCCTCAGCCCTTCGACCTGCTCGTCGTAGACCTGCTGAGGGGGGAGGGTGACGTCGACGCTGCGGGATTTTATCGCCATCATCGCCCAGCCCGTCGGCTTCAGGTAGAGCTCGGCGTTCTTCGCCACGATCAGCGCTTGGTCGGGCTGGGCCACATCGGCGTAGATGAGGTCCACCCGCGGCACCAGCGCGGAGTAGGACTCGGGGCGGCGGGCGTCCCCCAGTATCGGCGATATGTTCCCCCGATACCTAGACAGGTTGTCGATGAGGTCGCGGAGGGGGCGGTGCGCGAAGTCGACGCCCCAGACGTGCCCCTCCGGCCCGACGATGTCCGAGACATGGGAGCATGTCGTCCCGGACGCGACGCCGAGGTATAGCACCCTGCTCCCCGGCGAGAGGGGCACGTTCCTGATGCCCTTCAGGATGGCGGCGGCCAGCTTGCTCCGGTACGGGCTCCACGCGCGGTACTCCCTGTCGCCGTCGCGTATGAGCTGCTCGCCGTAGACGGTGCGGCCCGGCGTCAGGTTCAGGGTGGCGAGAACCCGTTTCTCGCCCAGGGCGATCTCAAATATCCCTGGCGAGAGTTCCCTGATCTCCATACGGGTTGTGACCTCCTCGCCTCTTCGTAGAATAAGGGCGTAGGGGCGGCTCTACTGCGCCTCTATGCTCTGCTCGATCATCTTCGCCTGGTCGACGGCGAGCTTCTGGAGCCACGACATGGGCGTCCTCAGCTCGCCCACCCTCTTCGCGAAGTGGTGGCAGTTGATGTAAGCTGCCGTGTTGCAGACGCGAGTGAAGAAATCCTTGGTCACGTGGACGCCGCAGTCCTGCAGGTAGGGGCAGTCCTTCCTCTTCAGCTTCTGCTGGAGTACCTCTGAGAGCGTCGCCATCTACATCTCACTCCGCCGGGCGATCATCCACCTATGATATGTGTCGGTAATCTAGTATGTAAATCTTTCATGCAGTTCCGTATCAGCGATCCATAACACTTTTCAGGAGCATCTGGGTCGATCCGAGGCTGATTCGCATATTTTAAGTATAGGTTGCGAATGTTTAAAGGGGACAAGCATGTCTGAGGACGAGCGTATCTACGTGGGCTCGAAGCCCATCTTGAGCTACGTGACAGCGGTCGTAACAGCGCTTCAGCGGGCCGACAGCGTCAAGGTCCTCGCGCGGGGCAGGGCCATCAGCAGCGCCGTCGACGTCGTCGAGGTCACGAAGAGGAGCTTCATGACTGACATCGCCGTCGACGACATCTCCATCGGCACCGAGAGGCTCGGCGAGGGCGACGCCGCAAGGAACGTCTCGACCATCGCGATAACGTTGTCACGACAGAAAAGCTGAAACCGCAGTCTGCCTGGGACTAGAGCCGATCCGAGAGCACCGAGGACCCTAGAGAATTATTTGTGACTGTTTTTCCTCCTCACCCTCTCCATCTTGGAGTCCAACTCCCTCCTCAGCTGGGCTCCGATGGACTTCCCCGAGAAGGCGTCTGCCCTGGCGGCGATCGCCAGTTTCGCGGCGAGGCTGCGTGCCGCCCGGCCTCGCATCCGGCGGGGGGCGTTGTGGACGACCGGGTGCTGGAAGATGAGGCCGTGCTTGGGAGGCCTGGCCCCGGACCTCAGGGCTCGGAACATCGCCTTCTCAGCCCCGAGGAGCTGGATGGTGCTCGCGGGCATCATCGACAGCTTCCTCAGCCCCCCGGCCTTCTCGATGAGTCTCGCCGCCAGCATGGGGCCGGCGACTTCGGAGAGGTTGGGGGCGACCTCCTTCGCGAGGTCGGACAGGTACTCCTCAAGGCTGCGTCGATACCCGTATAGGGCTAGGAGATGCTCCGAGAGTCTCCTGACCGGCGCGAGGTCCTCCGGACCCAGCGGCGCGCCCATGGAGCCCCGCGCGGCCTCCGCGACCCTCTCCGCCTTCGCCCTCGGGAGGCCCGCGTCGGAGAGGGCCTCCGGCGTGAAGCTGCCTCGATCCCCCAGGGCGCCGACTATCTTGGCGTAGGTTCTGTGGTCCTCGACCAGGCGGTTGAGCTCGGGGAAGTGGACGCCGTACCACTCCCTCAGCTTGCTGGAGAGGGCGTTCAGCGTCTTGTCGAGCTCGCCGATGGCCTGGACCGTCCGGTTTATGAGGGCCTCCCGCTCCGAGAGGGCTCTCCCTACGGCCCTCCTCGCCATCAGCACCGAGACCTCGTGGCTCAGCGCGTGGAGCTGAGAGGCGTCCTCCGCTACCCCCAGGTCCGCCGCGAGCTTTTCGAGGTTCTCCCGGACGAAGTTGGCGGCGTCGGTCACGGTGCTGACCTCGACCTCCACATCCCATCGGCGCGCCACCGCCTCCGCCAGGGCCTTGTTGGTGAAGACGAATCTGTTGAACCCTCTCTGGATCAGCTTCTCGACGGTCTCCTCGACCTCCCTCGTCACCTCGCCGTCCTGCTGCCTGCTCAGCGCGGCGGCGATCTGCTTCGGGTCCGGGGGGTACAGGGTCCTCTCCACGATCTCGTTGGTTTCGTTGATGCCGAAGACGCCGAGGATTGATTCTTCGACGTAGATCCGGTGGACCTGGGGCCTCTTCATGCTCAATTTTTAGTTTCTCCGAAGGTTTATCTAAGGCGTACGCGAGTAGTTGAAAACAAGATGTCCCAATTAAGCTTAGCCGTGGACCTCGCGGGCCTCAGGCTGCGGAATCCGGTCATGAACGCGGCGGGCGTCCTCGGGATGTCCGCGCCGCTGCTGAGGCGCGTCTACGAGGGCGGCGCGGGGGGTGTGGTGACGAAGAGCGTGGGTCCGAGGCCTCGCGTGGGGCATCCGAACCCGACGGTGGCGGCGGTGGAGGGG
>Ga0180300_10000532_pt1 | contig 16799 bp, 17 predicted proteins | sample GuaBasSediGuay15_FD_121798 | JGI IMG/M metagenome (GOLD analysis project Ga0180300, IMG submission 121798) | Subseafloor sediment microbial communities from Guaymas Basin, Gulf of California, Mexico - Guay15, Core 4569-2, 21-24 cm | ecosystem: Environmental > Aquatic > Marine > Hydrothermal... | reverse complement strand
TCCTTGATCAACTCCTGGGTCTGCTGGCTCACCTCCTTGATCACCTTCTTGGTCGAGCGACCATTGAGCCAGGCGGCAAGGGTGATGAATAAACCCAGGATTGTCGCACTACCGAGGACCAACGCTGTCATCAGACCTCCACTTAGAAATTTTAAACACCTCAAGAGCGAAAGCAACCGGTTTTTTGTAACCGTTAACAGACATCGTTACCGGTTTGGAGGTTCTACTGAGATATCAAGAGGTTGAATCGGAAGCATCGGACGGACGATGAGGAGCTGTATATCCCCTACGGTGGGGAGATCAAAGACCTCAAAACTGGTATCGTAAAAAAATTTTACAAACCATTTGACAGATTCCCGCCCGATCAATAAAATGTGGGGAATAGTGGGGAATTGTGGGTAAAAAGGTCGAGAATCGGAGAATGAGATTCCGGGGCCAGTTCACCCGGACCCTGGACCATAAGGGTCGGTTGGCGATACCGGCCAAGTTCCGGCATATCCTGGAGGCTACTGCAGGGGGTGAGGTGGTGGTAACCAGGGGTCATGATCGTTCCTTGGAGATCTACCCCCTAACGACCTGGGAGGAGTTTGAGGAGAAGGAGCTACTCAGTCTCCCTTACTCCAAGCTCCAGGCCCGCCGGTTTCGGCGCCACTATATCTTCCAGATCAAGGAGGATAAGCTGGATCAGCAGGGGCGTATCCTCATCCCCGATTTCCTTCTGGAGTATGCCGGGATAGAGAAAGAGGTCGTCATCGTCGGTGAGATTGATAAGATCACCCTCTGGTCACCAGAGGAGTATGATCGGTTCCAGCTTCTGATTCGGGAAAATTTTGAGCGGGATTCCGAGGAGATCGAATCGATCAGGAGGAGTAATGAGGGTATCCGTTGAGAATGAGGTCTATTTTCTTAGCCTCAATGGGGAGATCGACGAGGAGAGTTTCCGATCCGTTGAGGAGAAGTTGAAACAGCTCCTCAAGGAAGGCAATGTCAAGCTTGTCCTCGACCTCTCCCGTCTCAAACATATCAACTATCAGTTGATCGGCACTCTGATTGGCTGGCAGAAGCGATTTAAGGATTTTGGCGGTGATATCAAGCTGGTTAATGTCTCCGCCTACATCTACGATATCCTGAGACTCTACGGTTTCTATCCCTTCGAGATCTATCCGACCCGGAGGGCAGCAATAAAGGGCTTCGGATAGGAGGATGTTCCACCTCCCGGTGATGGTGAAGGAGGTGATCGATTACCTCTACCATGGTGATGGGATCTACCTCGACTGCACCGCGGGGGGTGGTGGACACTTAAGTCATCTCTTGGCCAAGCTGGACCGTGGGAGGATTGTGGCCATAGATCAAGATCCGGATGCAATCCAATATCTGAGAGGGCGATTCCAGGATCCTCGCCTCACCATTGTCCATGGGAACTTCTCCAATCTCTCCCGGTTGAGCAAAAGGCTCGGAATCGAGGGCTACGATGGTATCCTCTTCGATCTCGGCCTCTCCCGCCATCAGATCGAGACCTCGGGACGCGGTTTCTCCTTCGAGCGGGATGGTCCCCTCGATATGAGGATGGATCCATCCCTTCCCCTCACCGCCCGTGATCTCATCAGGAGATCAACAAGAAGGGAGCTCTCTGCGATCATCCGCTCCTTTGGCGAGGACCCCCGTTCGGGGGTCCTCGCCAGGATAATCTGGCAGAATCGGAAGAGAATCGAAACCACCTTCGACCTGAGACGGCTGATCGAACAGACTACCCTACGGAGATATCGGAAGAAGACACTCCATCGGGTCTTCCAGGCATTCCGGATCGCAGTAAATCATGAGCTCGACAATCTGAAGATAGGATTAGATTCCGCTTACCAGCTCCTGAACCGGGAGGGGAGGATCGTCTGCATCTCCTACCACTCCTTGGAGGATCGGATCGTGAAGCGGAGATTTAAAAGCTGGCCCGGCTTTGAAACCCTTACCCCGAAACCGGTGCGGCCAACTGAGGAAGAGAAGGAGGAGAATCCCAGCTCCCGCAGCGCACGACTCCGAGCGGGGAGAAGGTTATGAAGATCATCGGCTATCTCTTTATTGCCATTCTCATCCTCTTCGCCTATGTCTGGAAGGAGTCGAAATTGACCCAGTTCAGTATTGAACTGGAGCGGCTCAAGACCGAACGGGAGTGTCTGGTCGGAGAGCGGGAGAGGTTGCTCGGCATCCTCTCGGTTGAGGCATCCGTAGTGGAGATGGAGAGGAAAGCGCTCCAGCTTGGGCTCGTTTTCCCCTCTCGGGATGATATTGTGGAGGTCTGGCATCGATGAGGCGCTGGGTTAATTTTCTCCCCTTTGCCTTCTGGTGCTATCTTGCCTTTAATCTCTTCAACCTGCAGATCCTGAAACATCAGAGCTACTCAATTCGGGCCAAGAATCAGCACGAACAGAAGGTGAGACTGGTGGCCCGGCGTGGCAACATCTACGATCGGAATGGAAGGCCACTGGCGGTATCGATCAAGGCCTATTCGATCTATGCGGTAACAAAGTATGTCCGGAATCTTAATCAGACCGCTATGAAACTGGCTCAATTGGGTCTTGGTCCCTATCGGGAGTTGGTTCGAAAACTAAAGACGAAGCGGTTTTTCTGGGTGAAGATGAAGGTTGACAAAGAGCTGGCCACCAAGGTGAAGGAGCTCCATCTCCCGGGAATCGGCGTCGTCGATGACTACCTCCGTTTTTATCCCCAGAAGAGGTATCTCAAGGATCTGATTGGAAATGTCTCTTCCGATAACCGAGGCCTCTCCGGATTGGAATTCCAGTTCGACTCGATCCTCAAGGGGAGAGACGGCTTTGCGGTCTTCCAGAAGAAACCGAGTGGTCGGGGCTACCCTTACCCCCACTATCCGATGCTTGAACCCGAGTGTGGTGGTGATCTCTATCTCACGCTTGACCTCGACCTCCAGATTCTGCTCTATGAGACCCTGAGCCGAGCGGTCGATCGCTATCGGGCGGATCGGGCTGCTGGGGTCATTATCGAACCGGGCACCGGTAAGGTCCTGGCCCTGGTGAATATCAATGGTGACCGTTGTCACAATTCGGTTATCAGCGATGAATTTGAGCCGGGGTCGACCTTTAAAATTGTCACTCTGGCCGCTGCCTTGATCGAAGGTCACCGACTTGATGAGATTGTCGATGTGAGCGGGGGGCGGCTCAAGGTCGGAGGACATCTGATCCACGACTTCCGGGATTATGGTCGACTCGACCTGAAAGGGGTTTTCGTCCACTCCAGCAATGTTGGTGCGGTTAAGATCGGCCGGAGGGTGAGGCGGGAGATCTTCTTCCAGACCGCCCGGGCCTTAGGATTTGGTAACCTTACCGGTATCCATCTTCCCGGAGAAGCGAAAGGGAAGATCTACCGTCCCCGGGAGATGAAAAGGCTCCGCTATGCCAACAACTGTTTCGGTCAGGGGGTGACGGTGACCCTGCTCCAGCTCACCAATGCCTATGCAGCGATAGCCGCCTCGGGAAAGCTCTACCGACCTTATGTTGTGGCAAGGATAGTTGGTGGAGAGACCCGGTATACCTTCCGCCCCTTCCTCATCCGGAGGTCACTTACACCGGAAATCTGCCACCAGATCTCTGAGGTCCTCGCCGCGGTGGTCGAGGAGGGGACGGGAAGGAGGGCCCGGAATCGGTTGATTAAGATCTGCGGTAAGACCGGGACGGCACAGAAAGCTGGTCCGGGAGGTTACCTGCCCGGTCGGATTATCACCACCTTTGTTGGCTACTTCCCGAAGCAAGAACCGGACTATGTGATCGGGATCATGCTCGATGAGCCGAAACAGGGCAGCTGGGCCTCACAGATCACCGCCCCAGTCTTTGGTGAGATCGTTGCCGGAATGGCCAAGATCCCCGGTATGGTGGGAGATTCCTATGCCTATGCTCAGTGAACTCATTTCCGGTCTTAATCTTGAAGTCCTCAACTTCCAGGACCTGCCCATCACCGGTATCAGCTACGACTCCCGAAGAGTGAAGCGGGGGGAGATCTTTATAGCGATAAAGGGGATGGAATATGATGGTTACGAGTTTCTGCCGGAGGTGGTAAGGAAGGGGGCGGTGGCGGTAGTGACGGAGCGAAAGGTTGATTACGATCTGATCCAGATCATTACCGGTAATCCGAGGCGGACGATGGCGGAACTGGCGATAAGGTTCTACCATCCGATTATTGAGAAGATTACTCTGATCGGCATCACCGGTACCAATGGCAAGACCACCACCGCCTATCTCTTGCGGTCGATCCTCTACCACCGCGGTTGTGGACTGATCGGTTCGATTGAGTATGATATCGGACGCGGCACCGAGAAGTCCCACCACACTACTCCGGAGATACTGGACACCATGAAGCTGATCGAAGGGATGGTCAAGAATGGGCTCAGATTTGCCGTTATTGAAGTGACCTCCCATGGACTCAAGATGGATCGGGTCTTTGGTCTCCCCTTCCCAATCCGGATCTTTACCAATATCTCTCGCGACCACCTCGACTTCCACCCCGACTTTGAGGACTATCAGAATACCAAACTCTCCTTCTTCTCGGGGATCGATTCCAGCATTACCGCTATCATCAATCGTGATGATCAACTGGGTAGGCGGATCATTGAGGAGACCAAGGCCCGGGTTGTCACCTATGGTCTTGAGGCGGGTGATTATACCGCCGATAGGATCATTACCACCCAGACCGGCATCGAATTCCTGATTCGAGGTGAGGGAAGGGAGTTTCCGATCAAGGTCTCACTTCTGGGCAGACATAATGTTTACAACTGTCTGGCTGCCTTTGCCACCGCCCGAACCCTTGGGATCGATCCCGAAGAGATCGAACCCGGACTGGCCCGGCTTACTTTGGTGCCGGGCCGGTGTATGCCGGTTGGGAACGCGCGGGGATTAAGGATCTATATCGACTTCGCCCATACCCCTGAGGCCTTGAGGCAGGTCCTGACCTCCCTCCGTGAATTCACACCGGGACGGATTATCGTCGTCTTCGGTTGCGGTGGTGATCGGGATAAGGGGAAACGTCCGCTCATGGGTGCGGTGGCCTCAGAACTGGCCGATCGGGTGATTGTCACTTCGGACAATCCCAGACGGGAGGATCCAATCAAGATCATCGAGGCGATCGTTAGTGGTATCAAGCGCGATAATTATCTGATCGAGCCGGATCGGAAGGAGGCGATAAGGAAGGGGATCGGTATGCTTGGCCCGGATGACTCCCTCCTCATTGCGGGAAAGGGACATGAAGAATATCAGATCATCGGGACAAAGCGCATCCCATTCAATGATGCCAAGGTAGTTCAGGAGATCCTCTCATGTTCACCTTAGCCGAGATCACCAAAATGACCCAGGGGGTGCTGAAGGGAAGGGAAGATCTGAAGGTGGTTGCTGTTGAAATCGACTCCCGCCGAGTCAGGCCGGGATCACTCTTCATCGCAATCAGGGGCGAAAGGTTCGATGGTCACGAATTTGTTGAGGAGGCGATCGGTAACGGCGCGGTTGCGGTGATGGCCGAGCGTGATCTTCCCCTTCCCAATCTGATCAGGGTTGAGGATACCATCATCGGTCTGGGTAAGATCGCCCAGGGCTATCTGAGCCGATTCACGGTTAAAAAGGTCGGGATCACCGGCACCAATGGGAAGACCACGACCAAGGCCCTGATCGGATCGATCCTGAGTCGGGAAGGGTCGACCTGTGTGGCGGAGAAGAGCTATAATAATGCCATCGGTCTTCCCCTCACCATCCTCGGGCTCAAAAAAGAAGACCAATTCCTCATCTTGGAGTATGGGACCAATCATCCCGGCGAGATCGGTTATCTACTTCGGATCGCGGTTCCCGATATCGGTGTCCTCACCAATGTCGGGCCTGGTCATCTGGAGGGTTTTGGGACGGTCGAGGCGGTAAGGAGGGAGAAGTTTACACTGCTTGAGGCGATCCCCGAATCGGGTGGGGTGGTCTATCCATTTGAACTCAATCCGGATCAGGTTCGGGCCCGGAGGTTGACCTTCGGTATCGAGCGGGGAGATATAACCGCCCGGATTATCTCGATGGGGGAAGAAGGTTCGGTTTTTGAGGTCGGGGGTGAAACATATCAGACCAGACTGCTCGGTCGCGGTAATATTAAGAACTGCCTGGCAGCAATCGGGGTTGCCCAGCTTCTCGGAATCGATCCCGATAAGATCAGAGATGGGCTTAAGATCTGCGATCCGATCCCGGGAAGGCTCCATCTGATTAAGAAGGAAGGGGTGAAGATCCTCGATGATAGTTACAATTCCAATCCTGCATCGCTTAAAGAGGCCCTCGATCTCCTGCCGAGGATTGAGGCCCAACGGAGGATCCTGGTCCTGGGGGATATGCTTGAGCTCGGTCCAGATAGCCCGAAGATCCATGAGGAGCTGGGGGTGGTGATGAGAGGGAAGGCAGATCTGCTTCTCACCTATGGAGATCTGGCTCAGAATTTTACCATCGGATTTGGAGCGGGAGAACATTTCGAAACTAAGGGAGCGCTGATCAGCTGGCTTAATAAGAATATCAGACCCGGTGATCTCATCCTTGTTAAGGGCTCAAGGCGGATGGCTATGGAAGAGGTTGTGAAGGGGGTGATCGCTTAGATGCTCTATCATCTGCTCTATCCCTTACGGGAATTCTTCAGCCCATTGAGGATCTTTGGCTATATCACCTTTCGGGCCGCCAATGCCGGTGTTCTCTCCCTCCTCCTCATCCTCATCTTCGGTCCCCAGGTTATTAATCTTCTCAAAAAGTATGGCATCGGTGAGCGGATCCGGGAGGATCTCCCGCATCGCCACAAGAAGAAGGAAGGGACCCCAACAATGGGTGGGCTCCTCGTCGTCATTGCGGTATTAATTGCCACCCTCCTCTTCTGTGATCTTAGCAATCCGATGGTTCAGATCCTCCTTATCGCCATGATCTGGTTTGGGCTTTTGGGATTCTATGACGACTATATCAAGACCAAGAAAGGACATCCCGAAGGGATAAGAAAGAGGGTAAAGCTCATCTTCCAGTTCCTCTATGCGATCGTCATCGGGATCATACTCTATAAGAATTATGGTCCGACATCCTCAATCACCAATCTCCTCTTCATCAAGAATATTGTGATCGATTTCGGTTACTTCTATCCAGTGGTCATCGCCTTGGTGATCGCTGGGACATCGAATGGGGTTAATCTGACCGATGGCCTTGATGGACTGGCGATCGGCGTCGTCGGTATCGCCTCGGCAACCTTGGCCATCCTCGCCTACATTTCTGGCCATGCCATCATCAGCCGTTATCTTAATGTCCTCTTTGTCCGGGATGCCGGTGAGCTGGCAATCGTCTGCTTAGCCCTTACCGGTGCCTCACTCGGCTTCCTCTGGTTCAATGCCTATCCAGCCCAGATCTTCATGGGTGATGTCGGCTCCCTTACTATCGGTGGGATCATCGGGACGACCGCGGTTCTGATCAAACAGGAGATCCTGCTCATCTTGGTCGGCGGTGTCTTCGTGATTGAGGCGCTATCGGTGTTGATCCAGGTCTATTTCTTCCGCACCCAGAAACGGAGGGTCTTCCTGATGGCACCCCTCCACCACCACTTTGAGCTAAAGGGCTGGCCCGAACCGAAGATCGTGGTCCGATTCTGGATAATAGCCGTCCTCTTCGGTCTTTTCGCCTTAGCAACCCTGAAGGTGCGATGAGGTTGATCATGGGATTGGGTCGAGCCACCTCCGGTGTTATTGAGTATCTCCAGACAATCGGTGAGGAGTTCCGGGTCTATGACGACGATCCGGAGAAGGTCAAAGACCTCCAGTCCCACCTGAGTGATTCCCTAAGCGGGATCGATGAGGTGGTCGTCTCACCGGGAATCCCTTCAGACCATCCGATTATAAAAAAGGCGATGATGAGGAGAATCCCGGTTATTGACGAGGTTGAGTTCACCTATCGGATTACCAATGGCCAGGTAGTTGCGGTAACCGGAACAAATGGTAAATCGACCACGATCGGTCTGATCGGCGGTATCCTGGGCCAGAAACGGAGGGTGTTTATTGGTGGCAACCTTGCCCCGGGTCGTCCTTATTCTGCTGCTCTCTTGGAACCACCTTATGATCTCTATCTCCTCGAGGTCTCATCCTTCCAGCTGGAGCGGATACAGACCTTCCGCCCCATGGTTGCGGTTCTTACCAATATCGGGGTTGACCATCTCGATCGCCATCGGGATGAGCAGGAATATATCGATGCCAAGCTCTCGATCTTCTCCAATCAGGGTGAGACCGATCATGCGATTCTCAATCGGGATGATCGGATTACCATTGAGAACCTGGATCGGGTCCGGGCCCGAAGGCACTTCTTCACCTTAAAGGGAGAAGCGGAGGCGTGGGTGAGCAATGGTCGGATCGTGATCGGATCCGAAGAGATACTCGGGGTTGAAGAGATCCCAATCCCGGGTGAGCACAACATTGCCAATGTCCTTGCTGCTGCCCTCGCCGCATGGGTCCTCAAAGCCACTCCAGAGGAGATCCGTAAGGGGATTTTGGAATTCACCGGATTGAGGTTTCGGATGGAGCGGGTCGGTGAGAAGGATGGGGTTGTTTTCATCAACAACTCGATGTGCACCAACCCCCAGGCAGCTCTCGCATCCCTCCGCAGCCTCGATCGTCCATTCATTATTATCATGGGTGGGAAGGAGAAAGGATTGCCCGATGGTGAATTTCTCCAGTATGTGGCCCAGAATGCCCATTTTGCTGTCCTGATTGGGGCCAATCGAAGCAGGTTAGAGGAGGAATTGAAGAGGAGAGGATTCGATCGGCTCACCTCGGCAACCACAATCGAGGAGGCGGTTAAAGCGGCTTTTGCTCAGGCCAAGAAGGGGATGGTAATCATCCTCAATCCAGGCTATGCCTCCCTGGATATGTTCGGTGATTTCATCGAAAGGGGGGAGCGGTTTAACGATGCGGTTGCGACCGTTTGATCGGCCAGATCCCGGCTACACCACGATCATCTTCCTCCTCTTGGGACTGGGGGTGGTGGCGGTATATTCCTCCTCTTTCTTCTACGCCTCGGCCACCGGACGGAGTGAATTCTATTATCTTAAGGGCCATCTGCTCCGGCTCATTCCCGGGATCATCCTCTTCTTTCTCATCCAGCGGATCCCCTACCACTCTCTCCGCCAGCTCTCCGGTCCAGGCTACATTGTTCTCCTAACTATTCTCCTCTTTACCTTTTTGATCGGCCATCGGATCTATGGGGCCAAACGGTGGCTCCAGCTCTCCGGTTTTTCAGTCCAGATCTCTGAGCTGGCCAAACTCTGGGTAGTAATCTATCTGGCCAGCCTCCTCTCCTTTCGGATGGAACTCTTCTCCCGGTTCAAGACGATGATTCCGCCACTTCTAATGCTCTTTTCGATCATCCTCCTCGTCCTGATCCAGCCCAATTTCTCAATGGCAATTGTTATGGCGACGGTGGCATTGTACCTCCTTATCTTGGGAGGGGTGAAATTGAGACTTATCCTCCCGATTGTTGGCCTGGCCCTTCTGGTGATCGGACTTCTCATCTGGCGCTTCCCCCACACCTCTTATCGACTCAGCCGCTTCTTCTCCGGCTCCCTCCAATATCAGGTGGAACAGTCCCGGATTGCAATCGGCTCGGGGGGTCTCTTTGGCCATGGGATCGGATCGGGGCGACAGAAGCTCCTTTTCCTCCCCAAGCCATTCAACGACTTCATCTTTGCAATCTGGGCGGAGGAGACCGGATTTATCGGTTCGGTCTTCCTCTTTGTCCTCTTCCTCCTCCTCTTCCTCCGGGGGATCGCGATCGCCTCCGGTCTCGAGGATAGCTTCGGATTCCTGCTCGTCTCCGGAATGAATATGGTGATCTTCATCTACTTCCTTCTCCACACCGGCATTGCCCTCGGCATCATCCCTCCTGCCGGTGTTCCCCTTCCCTTCATCAGTTTTGGTGGTTGGGCGGTGATCGCCAATCTTACTGCAGCCGGTATCATTGTCGGCGCATCGAGATGGAGGGTGACATGAATCTACTTCTGGTGATGATCGGGACCGGTGGCCACATCATCCCCCTTCTACCCCTTGACTCCGCCTTCAGAAAGCTGGGGATAAAGGTCTGGAGAGTGAGCCGAGGGGTTGGGGTTGAGAAGCTACTCATCCCCGAGCCCGACCTCAGGGTTCTGCTCATCCCCTTTTCCGGACGCTCACCGATCGAAAAGGTGAGATCGCTCGTCCTCATTTTACTCGCCGGGATGAAGCTCGGTCGATTCATGAAGACAAAGAGGATTAGCGGTGTGATCGCTTCTGGTAGCTATGGGAGCCTGCCCGCAATCCTGGCCGCCCTCTGGCTCAGGATCCCTTACTTCCTGATCGAGCTCAACCGGATTCCGGGAAGGGTAGTCCGTCTCTTTGCCGCCCGGGCCAGAGCGGTTTTCACCACCCTACCCTTGGCACGGAGAATCAGGGGTACGGTGATTGTGACCGGTGTTCCCCTCCGGAATGGTTTTCGCCAGCTCCAAAGGAGGGGGGAGTATCTCCTGATCCTGGGTGGATCTCAAGGGGCAAGATTCCTGAATCGACTCGCCCTCTATCTCGAGGAAAGGATTGAGGAGCGGATTGTGGTCATCGCTGGAACCAGGGATTATGAGTGGCTCTCGCAGACAGCCAAACGACTGGAGGTGATCCGTTTTACCAATCGGCCCTGGGACTATCTTAGGGGAGCAAAGCTTGTTATCGGCCGGGCCGGGGGTCTCTCCACCTATGAACTCGCCTACTGCCGGGTTCCGATGATCCTGATCCCCTATCCCTATGCCACCGATGATCACCAGCGGGTGAATGCCGAATACTGGATGAAGAAAGGGGCAGCGATAGTTGTGGAGGAAGGACCGGTTGGAGAGGTTGGGGATCGTATCATTGAGATCATAAAGGCAAAAAGGTATGAGGCGCTCCGGACCGACCCACCCCCACCAGATGGTCGGGAACGGATCGTCAGGGAGGTGATCAGATTATGCTCGGCAAGGTAAAGCGGATCCACTTTATTGGGATCGGTGGTATTGGTATGAGCGGGATCGCCTTGGTGCTCAAGAATCTCGGTTTTCAGATCACCGGTTCCGATCTGAAGGGTGGTGATGCAGTCCGGATGCTGAAGAGGAACGGAATAAAGGTCTTCCGTGGCCATCGACCAGAGAATATCGGCAAGGCCGATGTCGTCGTCTACTCATCGGCAATAACACCAGAGAATGTTGAGCTGATTGCCGCTCGATCGAAGAAGATCCCAACCATACCCAGGGCCGAGATGCTTGCCGAGTTGATGCGGATGAAGATCGGGATTGCCATCTCCGGGACCCATGGTAAGACGACGACCACCTCGATGGTTGGAGCGGTCCTCGAGGCCGGAGGGATGGATCCCACCATGGTGATCGGGGGAAGACTGATCGCTACCGGAGAAAACTACCGGCTCGGGGAGAGCCGTTATTTAGTGGTAGAGGCTGACGAGAGCGATGCCTCATTTCTCCATCTAACCCCGGTTTTTATCATCATCACCAATATCGAAAGGGAACATCTCGACTTCTATCACGATCTTGATGAGATCAAAACCGCCTTTTTGAAGTTTATCGAAAAGGTTCCTTTCTGGGGTGGGGTGATCATCAACTCCGACCATCCCAACAATCAGACACTCATCCCCATTATCAAGAAGAGGATCATTACCTACGGTCTCTACAATAGTGCTGAGGTCAAAGGGGAGAAGATCGAATGGGCTAACTGGTCGAGCCGGTTTGTCATCTACTATAAGAATAAGAGGCTCGGTCGGGTCACCATCCCGCTTCCAGGTAATCACAATGTACAGAACTGCTTAGCCGCAGTGGCGATTGGCCTGGAACTGGGGATAAGCTTTAAGAAGATCAAACAGGGCTTGGAGAGTTTCCCCGGGGTTCACCGGAGGATGGAGAAGGTTGGTGAGAAGGGCGGCGTGCTTTACTTCGATGACTACGGCCACCATCCGACCGAGATCGCCGCCGTTCTGGCGACGCTACGGGAGAGATTCCCAAAGCACCGGATCATTGCCTGTTTCCAACCCCACCGTTATACCAGGATCTATCACCTGATCGATGATTTTGCCCGTTCCTTCTATAGTGCCGACCTCGTCTTAGTCACCGATATCTATCCCGCCGGGGAGAAACCGATACCAGGTATCACCGGTCCAATCGTCGCCCAGAGGCTCAAGGCGGTCCATCCCGATGTCCTCTATGTCGGCGATCTTAGAGGCCTCAACCGGAGACTGAAGCAGATTGTCACGCCAGGTGATATCGTCATCACCCTTGGTGCCGGTGATATTACCAGGGTAGGGAGGAGGCTGTGCTTGAGATAAGGGGGCGAATAAGAAAGGGGATTGAGATCGGGCCACTCACCTCAATCGGTATCGGTGGGAAGACACGCTACCTGATTGATGTCTATGATCTTATCAGTCTGAAGAAGGTCTTAAGGTGGTTGAGCTCAAAACGGATTCCCTACTTAGTAATCGGTCAGGGGACCAATCTCCTCTTCTGTGGAGATTTTGCCGGTGCTCTCATCCGTCTCGGAGGGAACTTCAAGAGAATGTGGATCTCAGACCGGATTGTGGTTGGGGCCGGGATCGAGCTGAAGCGGATGATTCGAAGGCTGATCGCCAATGGCTATGGTGGGCTGGAGGAGCTCTATGGTATACCAGGGACCTTGGGCGGAGCGGTGGCGGGAAATGCCGGTGCGTTTGGCAGATCGATCGGGGACTTTGTGGAGCGGGTCTGGATCACCAACCCGGATGGATCCGAGCAGATGCTCAGCTCCGATCGGCTCGGGTTTGGCTATCGGAACACTAAACTTCCCGAGAATACAATCATTACATTTGTGGAACTGACGCTCAGAAGAGGGAAGGGATCACTGAGAAAGGCGGAGGGATATCTTAAGAAGCGGTCAGAAAGGATCCCCCACGGGCTTTCAGCCGGATGTATCTTCAAAAATCCTGAGGACGATTCCGCCGGGAGATTGATCGAGGCCTGTGGACTCAAAGGTTATTCCAGAGGGGATGCGGTTATCTCTCCCCATCATGCCAACTTCATCATCAACCGTGGCAATGCTAACTTCTCCGATGTCATCTTTCTGATTGAGAAGATCAGGCGCGAGGTAAAGAGGAGGTTTGGCTATGACCTGGAACTGGAGGTGAGGATCATCAGATGAGGCTCCGCTACCCACTATTTATCCTCCTTATCTTTATCGCCATTATGGTTATCCGAACCAAGATTAGAGATGAGGAGAATGGCATACTTAGAGAATCAGATCCCAAGCTTACCGTTTTGAACCGATATCTTGAAGGTCGGGATTATCGACTCCTCTCCCTCAACCCGCTCATCTTCGAGGTAGAGGGGAAGAGGATCGAGATCGATGGTCCCTGGCCCGATAAGAAGACTTTTGAGAAAATTCTGGCGAGCCGCTATCAGGCGGTCTCGATCCGATTCAGGAACCAGTTGATTATCCCGAGGAGGTAAATCATGAGAGCTCAAGATAAGATCGTCGGCGTCGATCTCGGGACGACCAAGATTGCCACAATTATTGCGGAGGTCAACAGCAACGGCAAGCTGAAGGTGATCGGAGTTGGAACCGCACCATCCAATGGCCTGAAGCGCGGGGTGATCGTCAACCTCGATCGGACTGTGGAGTCGATTAAGAAGGCGGTGAACGAAGCGGAGCGGATGGCCGGCTGTCGGGTCCATTCCTGCTATGCCGGGATTGCCGGCTCCCACATCATCTCGATCAACTCCCAGGCGATGATCGCCATCTCCAAACCGGGCTCAGTCATCACCCAGCGGGATGTCGAGCGGGTGATCGAACAGGCGAAGGCGGTGGCCCTGCCTCCGGAGCGGGAGATCATCCATGCGATTCCGGTCGAATTCATCCTCGATAATGAACGGGGGATCAAGGATCCGGTCGGTATGTGCGGGACAAAGCTTGAGGCCGAGGTCCACCTGGTGACTGCAGCCATCGCATCGGCCCAGAATATCTATCGGGCCTTCCAGCAGGCCGGTCTCAAGGTGAAGGATCTTGTCCTCCAGCCGCTGGCCTCCGCCTATGCGGTCTTGGAGCCGGATGAGATGGACCTCGGGGTCGTCCTCCTCGATATTGGAGGGGGGACGACCGATATCGCCATCTTCTACGATGGTTCAATCCGCTATACCCGTGTGATCGGACTGGGAGGTTCCCATATCACCAACGACATCGCGATTGGCCTTCGGACCCCGGTCTCGAAAGCAGAGGAGGTGAAGAAACGGCACGGTGCGGCCTTCCTCAAAGAGGAAGATAGGGATGTCAAGATCACGGTAAAGGGGATCGGAGGTCGGAAGGATCGTGAGGTGGATAAGGAGTATCTCATCTCGATCATCAACCCCAGGATTGAGGAGATACTCACCATTGCTCATCGGGAGATCATTAAGAACGAGTTCTCCGATACCCTCGCCGGTGGGGTGGTCATCACCGGAGGAACATCCCATCTTGCCCGGATTGAGGATCTGACGGAAAAGATCTTTGAGATGCCCGTGAAGAAGGGCGTCCCGAGGCCGGTCGGAGGGCTGACCGATGTCATCCAGGATCCGATCTATGCCACCGGTCTGGGTCTGGTCCTCTACGGCTACGATAGGAAGAACCAGGACTTCATCAAACCGAAACGTTACCCCTCACTCTTCGAAGCCATCAAGGCGAGGTTGAGTGAATGGTTCAACAAATATTTTTAAAGGAGGAGAGATGATCGAACTGATTACCGAACCGACCTATGTTGCCCGGATCAAAGTTGTCGGGGTCGGTGGAGCAGGATGCAACGCCATCCAGTATCTGGTCGAATCGAATGTGCGTGGTGTCGAGTATATTGCCGCCAATACCGATATCCAGGCCTTGGAGCGGATTAAGGTTGCCAATCGGATCCAGCTTGGCCCCAATCTCACCCGGGGACTTGGGGCTGGTGGTGATCCCGAGATTGGACGGAAGGCGGCTGAGGAGTCGAGGGAGGAGATCAGGGAACGGTTGATGGAGACCGATATGGTCTTCGTCACCGCTGGTATGGGTGGTGGCACCGGCACCGGTGCCGCACCGATCATCGCCGAAGAGGCGAAAGGGCTCAATGCCTTGGTCGTGGCGGTGGTCACCCGGCCCTTCGATTTTGAGGCCCGGAAGAAGGCGAAGATCGCCGAGCTCGGGATCGAGGAGCTGAAGGCCCGGGTCGACACCCTGATCATCATCCCGAACCAGCGACTTCTGGCAATCGCAGCCAAACAGACCGTTGATGAGGCCTTCCGGGTTGGAACCCAGGTTCTCTATAATGCGATCTCATCGATTGCGGAGCTGATAACCAGACCCGGACTGATCAATCTCGACTTCGCCGACATCAAGACGGTGATGACCGAGAAGGGCTCAGCACTGATGGGGATGGGCTATGGCGAGGGTGAGAACCGGGCCCAGATCGCGGCCGCATCCGCCATCTCATCACCACTGCTTGATGACCTCTCAATCAAAGGGGCCAAGGGGCTGATCATCAATGTTGCCGGTGGACACGATCTGACCATGGCCGAGGTTGAGGAGGCCAATTCGATCGTTGTTGAGGCGGCTGGTGGCGATCCGATGGTCTTCTCCGGAGTGATAACGGGTGATGAGTCATTGGAAGGGAAGGTGAAGGTGAGTGTCATCGCCACCGGAATCGAGGAACCGGTCCCGCTCCATAAAGAGGCGGGGATGGCGATATTTGAGAAGCGGCGTCCGGACTTCGAACCACCGACCTTCATCAGGCAGCGTAGGAAGGAGGCGAAGGTAGCATTTGTTGATGAGGACAATCTCGAGATCCCGACCTTCCTGAGGCGGCAGGCCGACTAACACTTCGTCTTTAAAACCAGGGGGCCTGATGGCAAGGGTGCGTAACCTTAAGGAGATCCTCGTCCGTCTTAAGGGCTTGAGTCAGCTCATGGTCGATCTCGGCTATGCCGCCCTGATCGAGGATGACTTTGAACTTGCCCAGGAGGCGATCCGGGTCAAGGCGGAGATCAGGGAGTTGAGCTATGAGCTGAGAAAAGAGGCGTTATTGGTCGCCCGTTATACCAAGGATAGCCGGCATGATATCCCCCAGATCGCCAGCCTCCTCCAGATCGGGGTTGCGATCAAGGAGATGTCAGACGGGGTCGATGATCTACTGGAGGTGGTGATCCGGAATGTCGGGGTCCACCCGATTATCAGGATGGCCTACACCCGAAAGGAACTCCGGACGATGAGATTTGTCGTTGAGGAAGGCTCTCTGCTCGATGGTAAGAAGCTGGAGGAGGTTGAGATCGATCTTAAGACCGGCTTCCGGGTTGTTGCGATCAGAAGAAAGGAGGAGTGGATTCTTGATCCCCATGGCAAGACCAGGATTAAAGGTGGTGATGTTCTGATCGTCGAAGGGAGGGATATCTCGATAAGAAAGATGCAGGAGCATGTCAAGGGGCCGAAGGAAAAGGCGCAAGAGAAGAATAGTAAGTGAGATTCTGATCCAGGCCCTCCCCGTCGTCATCCTCACCTCAGTGGGGGAATTCTTTGCCGGTTCGATCCTGGGCCGGCTGCACGAAAGATTGGAGCTTATCCCCGGACTTATTATTCTCGTCCCGGCAGTGATGGATCTGAGAGGGAATATCGGGACCGCCCTCGGTTCCCGGCTCTCGTCAGCACTCCATCTCGGCATCATCGGAAAGCATTTCACCTTCGACCGGTTCAACATCAGCAACATCTCCGCCGGTTACCT
>Ga0180300_10000531_pt1 | contig 16802 bp, 15 predicted proteins | sample GuaBasSediGuay15_FD_121798 | JGI IMG/M metagenome (GOLD analysis project Ga0180300, IMG submission 121798) | Subseafloor sediment microbial communities from Guaymas Basin, Gulf of California, Mexico - Guay15, Core 4569-2, 21-24 cm | ecosystem: Environmental > Aquatic > Marine > Hydrothermal... | reverse complement strand
TCGACCCCATCGAGAAGAAGCCCCTCGCCCACTTCCACCCGGGGAGCCTCGCCTTCTCCATCAGCGGCGTCGGCTGCAGCTTCACCTGCCCCTGGTGCCAGAACTGGCACCTGTCGACGGCGAAGCCCGGCGAGCTCCCGACCCGGTACGTGGCGCCGGGGGAGGTGGTCGCCATGGCGAGGAGGCAGGACTGCACCAGCATCGCCTACACCTACAACGAGCCCCTCATCAACCTCGACTACGTGGAGGACGTCGCCCGCCTCGCCCATAAACGGGGCATGAAGAACGTCCTCGTCACCAACGGGTACATCTCCAAGCCCGCCCTGAGCCGGGTCGTGGACGTCATCGACGCCGCCAACGTCGACTGGAAGGCCTTCAACGAGGAGTTCTACCGCAGATACTGCAGCGCCGACCTCCAGAGCGTCCTGGACGCGACGGTGGAGATGAAGCGGCGGGGCGTCCACGTGGAGGTCACCTTCCTCATCATCCCCGAGACCAACGACAGCGAGGAGGAGACCCGGAGGATGGCCCGCTACCTCGTCGACGAGCTCGGCCCGGACACCCCCCTCCACCTGAGCAGGTTCTTCCCCCACTACAAGTTCACCCATGTCCCCCCGACGCCGGTCCAGACCCTCGTCAACGCCAGGCGCATCGCCATGGAGGAGGGCGCCAGGTACGTCTACGTCGGCAACCTCCCCCTCACCGAGTACGAGCACACCTTCTGCCCCGCCTGCGGCAAGGCCGTCATCGAGCGCAGCGGGTACACCATCACCGGCTGGCACCTCGACGGCGAGAACAACTGCGAATACTGCGGGGAGCCCATCCCCATCGTCGGGAGCCGCGAGGTCCACAGGAACCCCCTGATGTTTTGAGGGCGGAACCTTTTTCTCCCCACGCCCGGGATATAGGCTATAACCCTGGAGGCAGGAACCCCCTATGAGGATCGAAAGGTGAAGACGAGGGTCGCCGTCATCGGATGCGGGGCGTGGGGAACCCAACACGCCCGGGTATACCAGGAGCTGGACTCCACCGAGCTCGCGGCCGTCTGCGACCTCGACGAGGCTAGGGCGAAGACCGTGGCCGACCGCTACGGCGTGGACGCGTACACCGAGTACGGGCGTCTGCTGGAGCGGCGGGATGTCGAGGCGGTCTCCATCTGCACCCCCACCGTCACCCACGCGGAGGTAGCGCTCTGGGCCATCGAGGCGGGGAAGCACATCCTCATAGAGAAGCCCATGACGAACCTGGTCTCGGAGGCGGAGGAGGTGATCAGGGCGGCGGAGAAGGCAGGCGTCAAGCTCATGGTGGGATTCGTCGAGCGCTTCAACCCCGCGGTGCGGAAGACCGTGGAGCTCATCAAGGCCGGCGAGATAGGGGAGGTCATCCTCGCCCACGTCCGGAGGGTCTCCCGGCGGCCGGACAGGGTGGGGGACGTCGGCATCGTGAAGGACCTCGCCATCCACGACATCGACGTGGTCTGCCAGCTCTTCGAGGACCCGGTGTCGGAGGTCTACGCCATCGTCGGGAGCATCGCCCACAAATTCGAGGACTACGCGGACATCCTCTTCCGGTTCGGCGGCGGCAGGAGCGCCTTCATAGAGACGAACTGGCTGACGCCCCGGAAGGTGCGCCGCCTCGTCGTCACCGGCACCGAGGGCCTCATCAACGTCGAGTACATCACCCAGAGGATATCCATCGAGAAGGGGACGGAGGTGAAGGAGCCCCTGCTGGAGACGAGGGAGCCCCTGAAGATAGAGCTCGAACGCTTCTCCCGGTCGATCCAGAACGACGAGCCGCCGAGCCCCTCGGGCGAGGAGGGGCTCAGGGCGCTATCCCTCTGCGAGGCGGTGCTGAGGTCGGCGGAGACGAACAGGCCCGTGAGGATGGGGGATGTGTAGCGTGGTTTTGGAGTTACCTGCGGAACAGCTGAGGGAGCGGCTGAGGCGGGGGGAGATCACGGTGGCGGTCTACGGCCTCGGGCACGTCGGCCTCCCTCTAGCCGTCGCTTGGATGGAGGCGGGCGCCAGGGTGATCGGCGTGGACATCGACGAGGAGAAGGTTAAAGCACTGAACAGGGGCGAGACACCCACGGAGGAGCCCGGCGTGGCCCAGGCCATAAAGCAGTTCAGGGCGGCGGGCGTATTCGAGGCAACGACGGACACCGTAGGCGCCTCAAGGGACGCCGACGTAAAACTGGTCGCCGTCCCGACCCTTCTAGGGGAGGATAAACGGTTCGACGGTGCCGCGCTCCTGCGGGCCCTGAGGGATGTGGGCCGAGGGCTGAAGAGGGGGGACTTGGTCGCCGTCGAGTGCAGCGTCCCCCCCGGCTTCACTGAGACGACGGGACGTGCCGTCCTAGAGGCGGAGAGCGGCCTGGAGGCGGAGGCCGACTTCGGCCTGTGCGCCAGCCCCGAGAGGATATACGTGGGGCGCGCCCTGGAGGACATAAGGCGTAGATACCCCAAGGTCGTCGGCGGCGTCGGGGAGAGGAGCACCGAGGCCCTCGCCACCCTTTACGAGGTGGTGGCAGAGAGGGGCGTCGTCAAGATGAGCAGCGCCACGGCGGCCGAGGCCTCAAAGCTGTTTGAGGGCGTCTACAGGGACGTGAACATAGCGCTGGCGAACGAGCTGGCGAAGCTCTGCCAGGCGATCAGCGTGGACTACATGGAGGTGCGGGAGGCGGCGAACAGCCAGCCCTTCTGCCACCTCCACATCCCCGGCTGCGGCGTCGGCGGCGTCTGCATCCCCTACTACCCCTACTTCGTCGCCGAGGCCGCCTCCAAGAGGGACGTCGACCTTCCCCTGATCCTCACGGCACGCAAGATCAACGAAGATATGCCCCGATACGCCGTTGACCTCGCCGTGAAGGCCGCCGAGGAGGTGGGCATCGACCTCGGCCGGTGCAAGGTCGCCGTCATGGGCCTCGCGTTCCGAGGCGGCACCTCGGACGCGAGGAACTCCCCCGCATACGAGATCGCCCGCTGTCTCCAGAGGCTCGCGGCCTCCATCGTGGTCCACGACCCCCTCATACGCCGCGACGAGAGGCTCCAGCGGATGTCGATCCCACTCGTCTCCTCCCCTTCCGAGGCTTTTAAGGACGCTTCGGTGGTCGTCTTTGCGACGGACCATGACGAGTATCGAAGGCTGGACCTTGGGAGGCTCGCGGAGCAGCTGACGAGGCCGGCGGTCATAGTGGACGGGCGCTCCCTGTTCAGATCGGTGGACCTGCCTCCGGGTGTCCGCTACGTGGGCGTAGGAAAAGGGGCCTAGGAGGTATCTTCAAGAAGGAAAACGGGGCGGTGGAAAACGTTTAAAAACAGTATGCCGTATAGGCTGTGAGGTGACTTGATGAACATCGCCTTCGTTCTCATCAACACGGATATGGGGTCTGAAGCCGAGGTGAGCAAGGCACTCCGGGAGATCGAGGAGGTGAAGGACGTCTACGGCGTCTACGGCGTCTACGATCTCGTCGTGAGGCTCGAGGCCGAGTCGATGCAGCAGCTCAAGGACGCCATCGGGAACAAGATCAGGCGTCTGAAGAACGTCAGATCGACGCTGACGATGATCGTGATCGAGTGAGCCTTCTTCTATATGTGGCCCAGCTCCCTGAGCTTCGCGAGGACGATTCCAGCGTTCTCCTCCGCCGTGTTCTTCTCCGTGTCCACCACGACCTCGGGGTTGGGCGGCTCTTCGTAGGGATCTCCGATGCCCGTCATGTTCGTGATCTCCCCCGCCAGCGCCCGTTTGTAGAGCCCCTTCGGATCGCGGCGGATGCAGGTCTCCAGGGAGCACTTGACGTAGACTTCGATGAACTTGTCGCCCACCAGCTCCCGGGCCGCGGCGCGCGTGTGGATGTAGGGGGAGACGAGGCAGACGAGCACCGCCACGCCGTTCCTGGCCAGGAGCTCGCTGACGTATGCCACCCGCCTGATGTGGATCGCCCTGTCCTCGGGGCTGAAGCCGATCTCGGGGTCGAGCTTCTTCCTCAGGTCGTCGCCGTCGAGCAGCTCCACCCTGCGCCCGAGGCTCAGGAGCTCCTTCTTCACGAGGCGCGCTATGGTCGTCTTACCCGATGCCGGGAGACCTGTGAACCATAAGACGAAACCCTTCTCCAATATCTACACATCCAATCAGCATCCCTTAACCGGGGCGGAGGGGATAAATAACTTTCTTTCACCCCTTGACCAGGTCATAGAGGACATACAGTATCTGCTTCAGGTGCCTCGTCCGGATGCGCCGGCCGCCCTCCCTCCTCTCCCGTATGGTGACCGGCACCTCTGCGACGCGCGCCCCGAGCCTGCGGGCCTCCAGGACGAAGGTTCCGCATAGGCAGGAGCCGTGGAGCTTCATCCCCTCGGCGACGCCCTTCCTGATCGCCCTGTATCCGGTGCTCGCGTCCGTGCAGTCGACCTTCAGGCGGGTCAGCGCCGTGATCACCCTCTCGCTGAAGTGGGGGAGGGAGGGTCTTCTCCCCAGCACGAGGTCGGCCCGGCCTTCCGCGATGGGCTCGACGAGGCGCGGGATCTCCGAGGGGTCGTGCTGCCCGTCCGCGTCCAGCGTGACCAAGACCTCCCCCTTCGCCTCCTTCAGCCCGCGGGCGGTTGCCGCCAAGACCCCCAGGTTGCGTTCGTGCCTGATGACCGTGGCTCCGGCTTCGGCGGCGACGGCGGCTGTGTTGTCCGTGCTCCCGTCGTCTACGACGACGACCTCATCCGCGTGGGCCAGGGCGCCCCTCACGACTTCGCCGATGGTTCTCTCCTCGTTGAACGCGGGGATGATGGCGGAGACGGAAGGTCTGTGCTATTCCCTCCGCGCCTTCAAAGGGGTTTACCCCTCGCCCTTCATCTGCCTGAGCCTGTAGGCTATGAGCTGCCTGACGCCCTTCCTGACGCTCCACCCGGGCCTGTATCCGAGCGTCTTCTCGATCTTATCCAGCCTGTAGCTGAACCTCTTCGTCTCGCCGGGCCTGGGGGGGAGGTGGACGGCGCTGGCGCCCCTACCCGAGGCCTTCTCGATCTCCTCGGAGACGATCTCCGCGAGGCGCCCGATCTTGACGGTCTCGCCGCCCACGTTGAACGCCTCCCCGCCGATCCCCTCCGTCTTGAGGGCGAGCTTGATGGCTTGGACGATGTCCTCGACGTGGACGAAGTCCCTGCTGCTCTCCCCGTCGCCGTAGATGGTGAGGGGCTCCCCGCCGAGACCCTGCCTGACGAACTTCGGTATCACCGTCTCCCAGTGGGTGTACAGCCCTACGCCGAAGACGTTTCCGAATCGGAGGCTGACCGTCTCCATGCCGTGGTTCATGTGGTAGCACTCCATCAGCTTCTCGCCGGCGAGCTTCGTGACCCCGTACAGGTTGAGGGGGCGGAGCGGATGCTCCTCGTCCACGGGTATCTCCACCGGCGTCCCGTAGACCGCGGCGCTCGAGCAGAACACTACCCGTTCGATGTCGAGCCTCCTCGCCGCCTCCAGCACCTGATGCGTCCCGTAGATGTTGACGGAGATGGCCTCCTCCGGGCGCTCCCTACAGAGGACCAGCCCCGGCATGGCCGCGAGGTGCGCCACCGCGTCCGCGCCCTCGAAGCTCCCTTCGAGAAGCTCCCGGTCCCTTATGTCGCCTTCGACGAGCTCAAGGTCGGGATGGTCGAGCGCCCTCAAGTATCGGTAGTCCCCCTTCGTCAGGTTGTCGATGGAGACCACGGACGCCCCCTCGTCCAGGAGGCTCCGCACCAGCGTGGAGCCGATGTAGCCCGCCCCGCCCGTCACCGCGACCCGCATCTACGCCTCCTCAGAGAATTCATAGCGAATCCGGATTAAAAAAGGGGAGGGCTACTTCGTCCAGTAGATGGTCGGCAGTATAGCGTCCCTCTTCGCCTCGATGCGGTCCCTGTACTCCATCAGCTTGGACAGGGTTATCCTCAGCTCCTGGTCGAGGGAGTGGATCGGCTTGAACCCGAGCCTGCGGAGGTGCTCGTGGTCTGGATTGTAGTAGTGCTCCTCCGCCTCCAGCCGCGGGTTCTCGATGTTCCAGATCTTCGCCTCGATGCCGAGCTCCCCCGCCACCTTCACCACGTGCTCCGCGAGCTCGTTGACGCTGTAGCACTCGTCGAACTGGTTGAAGACGCGATACTCGCCCTCGTCGGGCGGGTTCTCCGTCGCGATGGTGAGGCACTGCATGCTGTCCCGGAGGGCGATGTACCCCCGGGTCTGCCCGCCCTTGCCGTAGGGGGTCAGCTCGTGGCCTATGACCGCCTGGGCGCAGAACCTGTTGAGGGCGGTGCCCCAGCACTGGTCGAAGTCGAAGCGGGTGAGGAGGTCGTCGTTGACCATGTCGTCGGTGACGATGCCGTGGACGACCCCCTGCATGATGTCGGTGCTCCTGAGCCGCCATATCTTGCAGGCGAACATGATGTTGAAGGTGTCGTGCACCTTCGTCAGGTGGTACCAGCTACCCGGCTGCCTGGGGAAGGGGAGCCTGTCCCTGCGCCCCCGGTACTCGATCTCGAAGAAACCCTCGGGGATGTCCAGGTTCGGCGTCCCGTACTCGCCCATGGTCCCCAGCTTGAGGAGGTGACAGTCGGGCGCGTGCTTGTGCATCGCGAAGAGGATGTTGTTGGTGCCGATGATGTTGTTCATCTGGGTGTAGTTGCAGTGCTCGACGTCGATCATGCTGTAGGGCGCCGACGGGATCTCCCCCAGGTGGACGATGGTGTCGGGCCTCTCCTTCTTGATGACCAGCTCGGTGAAATCGTAGTGGGTGAGGTCGCCCTCGTAGAACTCGATCTCCCTGCCCGTCGCCCTCTTATACGCTTTGAGCCTCTGCTCCATGGATCTGATGGGGGTCGCGGACCACGACCCCAGCTCCTTGACGTTCCTGCGCCTTGAGAAGTTGTCCACCCCGCAGACCTCGTGCCCCCTGCCCGAGAGGTGCATGGCGAGGGTCCAGCCGAGGTAGCCGTCCATCCCCATGATCATAACCTTCATGATCCTTCACCTAGTTCACTGCTCTGAATTAGATATTACCACCACTCAATAGTAATTAACATGTTTAAGAAGTTTGTGGAGGAATGGGCGGCCTCAGCAGCCTTTAATATCCAACCAAACCAGATCATTATCGAGCAAAGATGGAGCAGCGGATCAACAAGGTCAAGTTCCTCCTGATGAACATGGGCCTCAACGAGTACCAGGCATCCGCCCTATCACACCTGCTGTACCTGGGCGAGACGAAGGCGATGACGCTGAGCAAGGCGAGCGGCGTCCCCAACGCCCGGATCTACGGCGTCCTGGACGAGCTCGTCCAGAGGGGGCTGGTGACCGTCAGGCCGGGGCGCCCCGCCCTCTACTCACCCATGACGCCGACCGACATCGCCAACGCCCTCATCGCCGACGCCCGTGACGAGATCCGCAGGAGGCTCAGGGTCATAGAGTCCTACACCGACGAGTTCACCTCCGCCGCGGAGGAGGTCTTCATGAAGGGCGGAAAAGCAGAGGCCCGGGTCCCCCTCCTTCGCATCGTGAGCGTCGGAGACGTCTCCATCGACGAGACGAAGAAGCTCTACCGCGGCGCCAAGAGGGAGATCCTAGTCCTCACCCGGGCGATGGAGTACTTCCCCGAGGTCATCGACGACCTGGAGGCAGCCGCCTCCCGCGGCGTCTCCATCCGGATCCTCATGATGTCGGCCAAGCGGCTGAGCGACGACGACCGGAGGAAGCGGGACGAGGTCATCGGAAAGATGAGGAAAATCCTGGGCGGGGCCGCGGAGATACGGGTCTCCGACGAGGTGATCATCCGCGGCTGCATCGTAGACCCCGAGGGAGGCGGGAGGGCCCTCTTCCTCGTCGAGGAGGTGGGCGTACCCTTCTTCCTCAGGGAGGCAGCCATCACCGCTCATCCGGGGGTCGTCAAGGGTCTGGCGAGCATGTTCGACCTCATGTGGCGGTTCAACTCCCGCAGCCCCGACCTCGCCGAGAACGTTTAGATCCCGCCTTGTCCGTGGGTCCGCCCTTGGATCCCCTCTCGGCGGCCTCCACGGGTATGGGCTCTATGCCCAACTCCTTAAACCTTGAGAGAAACCAGCTCCTGTAAGGATCGCCCTTCAATTTATCCACTTGAATCAGACGGGAGAGATAAAGATGAATTATTAATCGGTTGTGTGCCCTCTTTTCTCTCGTCCCACGGACAGTTCACTATGCGAAAACGACGGAGAGCTGAGCGAATGGCGGCTCATCAATTATTTATATTCCACGTCTCAGCTAACCATTACCCGGGTTGATGAGATGCCCTTCTGCCCTAACTGCGGACGAGAGGTGCCCCGAGGAGCTGTCTACTGCCCTTTCTGCGGCTCGCAGGTGCGTAGGGGGGCTGAGGAGGACTGGAAGGTGGGCACGGGCCTGGATCTGCTGATGATGGACCGCGAGGTCCAGTGGAACTGGGGGAGCCGGCTGGTCGCCTATATCATCGACTCCATCATAGTCGGCGTAACAGCCGCCGTCATCGGCTGGCTGCTGACCTTCCCCCTCATCATCGGCGCGCTGATTAACGGGCGGTGGTGGACGTGGAGGGGCGTCTTCGGCCTCCCTCTCTCCATGGGCGTCGTCCAGGTGCTCTACTTCACCCTCATCGAGGGGGGATACGGCGCCAGCATCGGCAAACAGTTCATGGGGCTGAAGGTCGTCGACGCCGAGGGCAATCCCCCCTCCTTCATGAAGGCCCTGATCAGGAACATAAGCAAGGTCTACTGGGCGCTGCTCCTGCTCGACATCCTCATCGGACTGCTGTCCCGCTTTGACCCACGGCAGAAGTACACGGACCAGATCGCAGGGACGAAGGTCATCAGCCTCAGAGGCAGACCTCCAGGCGCGCCGGCTGCGCGCAGACCCGCGGGGGAGAGGAGGTACGCGCCGCCCCCGAGGAAGAGGGACGATCCCCTGGGCGGGGTCAGCGCCGGCGTCATCCTCATCATCCTGGCCTCGGTCTTCATCCTCCACCCCGGCATCCCCTCCGAGGTCCTCACGTGGCTGAGGGGATGGGAGAAGGCGGGACCCGCCATGATCCCCACCCCGCTCATCCAACCCCTCATATGGCTACTCTCAGCCCTGGGTGTCTGGAGCCTAGCCCTCGCCGTCATCCGGGTCGTCTCGGGGGTAAATCGACGGGAGGGCGTCTCGGACGCCTTCGGCGGAGCGTTCATGCTCACGGCCGCCTTCCTGCTCAAGGAGTATGTCTCGAGGCTCATGCCGTTGACCGTTCTGCTGCCCTTGCTCGTCATAGCCCTCGGCGTCTTCATCTTCCTGAGCTCGGCCGTATCCTACCTGATGCACGACCGGCTCTAGCCGAAGGCTTGATAATATCTGGGAACAGACACAAAGGGTGAGGCAACCCATGCGCGTTCTCGTCACGGGAGGAGCGGGCTTCATCGGCAGCCACCTCGTCGACCACCTCATGGGACGCGGGGAGGAGGTCCGCGTCCTCGACAACTTGAGCGCCGGCAGCTTGGACAACCTCGGGAGATGGATGGATGACCCCCGCTTTGACTTCGTCCGAGGAGACCTCCTGAACCCCGTCGAGACGGGGGATGCCGTCGAGGGATGCGACGTCGTCTACCACCTCGCGGCGAACCCCGAGGTCCGCATCTCGAAAGCGAGCCCCGAGGACCACTTCAGGCAGAACATAGAGGCGACCTACAACCTCCTAGAGGCCCTCCGCAGGCGGGGGGACGCCGAGGTCCTCGTGTTCACCTCATCCTCCACGGTCTACGGCGAGGCGGCCGTCCTGCCCACGCCGGAGGAGTACGCGCCGCTGAAGCCCATCTCCCTGTACGGGGCGGCGAAGCTCGCGGCGGAGGCACTGGCCTCGGCCTACGCCTCCATGTACGGCTTCCGCTGCGTCATCTACAGGATGGCGAACGTCGTCGGACCCCGGTGCAGCCACGGCGTCATCTACGACTTCGTGGCGAAGCTGAGGCGGAACCCGAGGGAGCTGGAGGTGCTGGGAGACGGCACCCAGTCGAAGTCATACCTATACGTCGACGACTGCATAGAGGGGATGGTCCTCGGCGCGGAGAGGGCCGAGGAGCGGGTCGAGATCCTCAACATAGGCTCCGAGGACAGGGTCGACGTGAAGACCATCGCCCGCATCGTCATCGAGGAGATGGGACTGAAGGGCGTCGAGATCAGGCTGACGGGGGGCGTCGATGGCGGCCGCGGCTGGAAGGGGGACGTGAAGCTGATGCAGCTCGATATGTCGAGGCTCAGATCCTTCGGATGGCGCCCCCGGCTAGGAAGCGCCGAAGCGGTGAGGGCGACCGCTAAGGCTCTTGTGCGGAAAGGTGATCCGCTCAACCGAATCTAGACGCTTCTCCGATCTCGATCCTTCACAAGGCTGAGGGTTAGACGAGGCTTAATCGTAATCCTGAACGACCTCTTGTTATCCGAGATCAATTTTGCTGACGTGAGGGATATCTGACTCCGAATCAAATCTACAGCATCAGAAAGCGATCTCGACACCTTGAGAAAGAAATAATCGCCCATATCGACCTAAGAACTGTGTCGGCTCATAACTCGTAGACTATGCTGGGTATTCGGGGGAAGGGCTGTGTCTCTCCTATGTGCCTGGCTCCCGTGATCCAGCCGACGAGCCGCTCTATGCCTATCCCGGCGCCCGCCGACGGCTTCAGCCTCCCCTCCCTCGCCAGCTTCAGCAGCACCTTGTAGTTCTCCTTCCTCACGCCGTCCCTCTCCATCTTCTCCACGATCTTGTCGTACTCCCACTCCCTCCGGGAGCCAGAGAGCACCTCGCCGTACCGGGGCAGCACGAGGTCATAGTTGTCCCAGGTGCCCGTCTCGAAGTCCTCGAAGTCGTAGAACTCCCGGGGGAGGTTCGTGATCCAGACGGGCTCGTCGCTCTCCGAGATCAGCTGGGTCTCCCATTCTTCCCCGTATCGCTCCTTGAGCTCCTCCCTGTCGTAGACCCTGAACGGGGCTTCCGGGACCCTCAGGCAATCGTGTCGTCCGAGGTGCTTCAACTCCTCGCTCCTCTCCTTCTTCACGCTGCCCGTCAGCCCCTGGATCACCTTTTCCACGAAGGCCATGATGTCCCTGGAGGTGGCGTCCCTCCCCTCGAAGTCGAGCTGCGTGAACTCGTAGGCGTGCATCCCCGTCGTCGCCCTCTCCCTCCTCTCGATCCTGATGTTCGGGGAGAGCGTGAAGAGCCGGGGGTAGGCCAGGGAGGCCGCGACCATCTTGTGGACGATCATGCTCATCATCGGCCGGACGGTCCTCCCGTAGATCTCCACCTCTATACGCTTCTCCACGGAGGCCCCCGGATCCGGCCACAGGGGGTCCGTGGACTCGGAGAAGATCACGGGCAGCAGCCACTCGAACCCGCAGCGCACGAACTCGGAGGTGAGGTACCGTAACACGTGGGTCGTCACCCTGCTGATGCACAGCTTCCTCTCAAGCTCCGCCTCGGACAGCTCCTCCAGCGGCCTCGGCAGATAGGATATTGCCCCGCTTTCTGCGCCGCCCGTGTCGACCATCACCTTCATGGCGTGTCCCCTTTGTGAGGGAGGATTTGAACGGGGGTTGGATTTAAAATTTTTCCAGAAATTTTTGAGATTATTACGAATAAAGACATAAATATTGGGTTGTACCCGTAATTTTTACGGTGATCGGTTCTGTCGGTCGATGAGAGGGACCTTGAGATCCTGAGGCTCCTCCAGGAGGATGCGAAGGCCACGGCGAGGGAGATAAGCCGCCGGATGGGGAGCCCCATCACCACCGTCTACTCCCGCATCAAGAGGCTGGAGGACTCCGGCGTGATAAGGGGATACAAGCCGGTCCTGGATGCGGCGAGGCTGGGGCGGCCGACGACCGCCTTCATCCTCGCCTCCATCACCTACAGGACGCCGGGGGTGGAAGAGACCCTAGACCAGCGCCTCATCGCACAGGAGGTGGCCCGGTTCCCCGAGGTTCAGGAGGTACACATCATCACCGGGGACTGGGACCTCCTCATCAAGGTGAAGGGGCGGGACGTGGCGGACATCGGGAGGTTCGTCGTCGACAAGCTGAGGACCGTCCGGGGCATAGAGAAGACCCTGACCTGCATGGTCTTCGACACGGCCAAGGAGACCCTCGACCTGCCGCTGTAGCGGAGGCCTAATTAACGGCGAGGAGAACCACCCGTATTGTGGAGCGCGTAGCCATCATCTATCACAGCGGCGTCGCCGAATACGACTTCGGGGCGGGCCACCCCTTCAGGGGCGACAGATTCCCCCGGTTCATGAGCCTCCTAGACGCCCACGGCATCCTCAGCCGCCCGGAGGTCCAGGTGGTCGAGCCGGAAGCCGCCGTGAACCCCGACCTCCGCCTCGCCCACTCCGACGGCTACATACGCCTCGTCGAGCGCCTGGCAGCGAGGTACGCCCCTCTCTCGGGGGACACCCCGCTGACGCCGGCCATCCCTCGGGCAGCGCGACTCATCGTCGGCGCAGCCCTGAAGGCGGGAGAGCTCGTGGCGGGAGGCGGGTTCAAGGTGGCCGAGGGAGTCGGCGGGGGCCTCCACCACGCGGGCAGGGACTACGGCGGGGGCTTCTGCGTCTTCAACGACGTGGCCGTCTGCGCCCGGGCGCTGCTGGAGCGCCGCGGCTTGGAGCGGGTGCTCATCTTCGACTCCGACGCCCACGCCGGCAACGGCACCATGGACATCTTCTACGAGGAGCCCCGCGTCCTCTACCTCTCCGTCCACCAAGACCCCAGGACCATATACCCCGGCACGGGCTTCATCGACCAGATCGGCGGCGGCGCCGGCGAGGGCTACACGGTGAACATCCCCCTGCCGCCGGGGGCGGACGACGCGTGCATGGAGCTCGTCCTCGAGCGGGTCCTCAAGCCTCTGGCGAGAGATTTCAGGCCTCAGGCGATCATAAGGAACGGCGGCTCCGACCCCCACTTCAGGGACGGGCTGGCGAGCCTCGGCCTCACCTTCAACGGCCTGAGGGCGATAGGGGAGGCGGTTGCCGACGCTGCCTCCGCCGCCGGCTGCGGCGTGATCGACCTGTGCTGCAGCGGCTACAACCCGGAGACCGTGGCGGAAGGCTGGCTCGCCATCCTCTCGGGAGTGACGGGGATCGAGGCGGATCTGGTGGAGCTGTGTCCCCCTCGGCGCAGCGACCCCCGGCTGCTTAAGAGGACGGAGACGGTGATCGACGCGCTGGCTGAGAAGCTGAGCGGATACTGGAGCCTGGGATGAGCCGCGGGGCGCTGACGAAGGTTTTTATCGGCTGTGTGAGATAAGAGGTTGGGGAGTTCGGTGGGCCTGAAGAGGAAGACCGTCCCGTTCGTCACGGTCGACGAGAAGCGGGAGCTGCCCTTCACGAGAGATCTGGAGCTCGCCTCCCTCTTCACCCTCGCGGAGGCGCGCCGAGACGGGGAGCCCCTCTCCGCGATGGCCCGCGTCTACTACCCCCTCCACATTCACCGCTGGGAGGGCGGAGTCCTCCTCATAGACCTGCTCGGGCTGAACCATACCTCCATCAGGTACAACGTCATCCCCGACGTCGACGCGTTCGAGAGGGCTCTCGAAGCCGCGGCGGACGACCCCGACGCCCTCAGGGAGGCGCTGAAGAAGGCTGACCTCTTCAAGGGCTTCGCAGGGCGGAAGACGGTCCGGATCGACGGGCTCATCGTGCAGCCCAAGTCGGAGGAGCTCTCCGAGTTCCTAGGGGGCGCGTCCGACTTCAAGGCGTGGGACGAAGTGGTCGTCTTCAAGCCCGTCCTGAAGAACAGCGACATAGAGTCGATCATCAGCTCGATAAACTCCCTGAGGGGCGCCATCAAGAGCGACCTGAAGAGCTTGGAACGGACGAAGAGCTGTCTAAGGGACGCCCTCGGCGTCTCCAAGAAGGTGGTGAACGAGGAGATCCAGAACATCCGCGATCGGAGCGCGAAGGTCAAAGCCCGAATGAAGAAGGAGCTTGAGAGGACCCGGGAGAGGCTGCGAAGGGCTCTGGAGCGCGACCTGAACCGGATAAAGAAGGATTACAAGAGGCAGGTCACCCCCCTGAGAGGGGAGCGGACGAAGCTCCGGAGGAAGCTCAGCAGGCTGAGGAAGCGGAGCGCCCGCGGAGCGGTCAGGGACGACCCCAAGGCGGCCGAGGAGCTGTCGAGGGAGATCGAGGGGCTAGAGGCCAAGCTCAGGGAGGTGGACGCCGCCATCCGCTCCCTGGAGGCGTGGCGCGACTCCGAGGTGGAGAAGGCGCGCGCCCAGTACAAGGCGGACCTCAAATCCGAGGCGGACAAGATCAAGGCGGAGGAGGCGAGGAGCCGGGAGGAGGTCCTCGAGCAGAGGGAGAGGGTCTCGAAGCTGGCGGCTGCCGTGAAGGGGGTCGCCTCCCGCATCGACACGCTCATCAGGTCGAAGAGGGGTAAGCTGCGCTCCCTCTCCAGGCTCTGCCTCGACGTGGAGGCGGAGACCGCCGACCTCTACATCCCCTTCTACGTCTTCCAGTACGGGGATAAGAGGTTCAGCCTCTACCCGCCCGCGGTGGCCTCCGGAGCCAAGGGCATCCTCTCGCGGTTCAAGCGGATGTTCGCGGACAACCTCCAGAGTAAGATGACGCTGCTCATCAAGCCCCGGGCCGCGTTCATGGAGAAGTACCTGGAGAAGGCGGTGAAGGCGCTGGGCAGGAAGACAGCCCTCGCCTCCGCGTATCAGCGGGCCGGCGACAGGCTGAACCTGCTGAGGAGCCGCGAGGCTGTCGACAAGATCATGGTGGGCTTGGTGAAGATCAGGCGGGAGGGCTGGATCAGCGACGGCGAGTACATCCGGCTTCAGGAGGTCCTCGTCGAGAACCTGGGGCTGATCTCCCAGCCCTGACGCCCCTCGTCGGCTTCATCCTCTTCTGCCCCGGCAGGTCTTGGCTATGGTGTAGATGACCTGGGGCGAGGTGAGGGGCGTGAAGACCTTGGCGTACCTGATGCCCGCCGCCTCGGCCAGGCGCCGCCGGCTTCCGCCTCCCTCCACGTAGCCCTCCATGAAGCACCTTGTCATCTCGGCGACGCCGGTCAGGGGGTCGAGGGGGCGCGCGTAGTGGCCTGAGAAGTAGAGGAACTCGGCCAGGTCCCAGGTCTCGTTGCCGCCTCGCGCCCCCTGCTCTAGGTCGACGATGACGGGGACGCCGGCGGCGGTGACGATGAAGTTCTCGGGCTTGCAGTCGCCCAGCGTCGCGCCCGCTCCGTGGACCGCCGCCACGGTCTCGCCGACGCGTCTGAGGACCTCCCCCTCGCGGTCGCCGGGGCCGCCTCCCCGTAGGGCGGCTTTGACGATCTCGACGAGGTTCACGCCCTCCACGTACTCCCGCAGCAGGAGGCGGTCCTCAAAGCTTGCGTGGAGGATCTGGGGGACCGGGACGCCGCTGCGGCGGAGGAGGCTGGTGGTGGCGCACTCCCTCTCCATCCTGGATCGGCCGAGGACGGCGAAGTTCTGGGTCCCCAGGGTCCAGAGGGCGAGGGGCGCCCACTTCAGGCTGACCCAGTTGGGGTAGCGCTTCACGATGGCCCTCCGCGTCGCGCCGTCAGCGGTGTAGGTCAGCAGGTAGACCTCGTTGAGGACGCCGCCGAACCTGCGCAGCCGCGCGTCGCCCGCGCGGCCCTGGGGATCGAGCATGGCGAGGAGCTCTTCGATGCTGGTGGACTCCGAGAGGGGCGCGAGGCCCGTGGCTGTGGAGAAGTGGAGGAAGCGGTCGGGCCGAGGGAGGTCCGAGGCCCTGAAGGCGGCGGGGAGCAGCCCCTCGACGACGGAACGGCCCGGCGGGGGTCGGAAGAGGTCGACGACGCCGCTCGGGCCGATCTTGAGCAGGCTGCTGAGCTGTCTCTGCGCCCGGGTCAGCTGGCCGGATACGGATGCGCCCCGCTTTAGGATCGAGTCGACGAAGCCGCTGTCGACGGCCACGAGGCCGTCCCTGATCTCGATGATGCCCGCGCGCTCCAGATCCCTCAGGGCCTCCGTATAGCCCTTGAGGAGCCTCTGCCCCTCCTCGTCGAGGGCGTAGAGGAGCTGGGAGGCTTGGGGGAGGAGGTGGGAGAGCCTCAGGAGGTTGTCGTGGACGAAGTATCGGGGGTCGATGAGGAACTCCCTCGACAGCTCCGGGTGATCCAGGGCGAGGCCGGCGAGGCTCTCCCTGATCTTCCGCTGCTTGTAGCGGCGGCCCCATCGGGCGAGGTAGCCGTCCCCCTTCAGGGTTGTGAGGGGCAGGAGGAGCCTCCCGGCGGCGACCTCGAAGAGGGCGGACGCCTTGACGTCGGACTCGAAGAGCCTCCTGTCGACTATGAGGAGCTCGACCCTCGTCCCCTGGAAGGTTCTGAGAAGCCTCCTGACGCGCCCCGGGAGGCCCTCGGCCACCGCCAGGACGGTGAGGGGGGCGCCATCGGTCGGCTCAGTGTAGGCGAGGGCCACGATGTCCGGGGCGACGCTCTCGGCCTCGTTTCTGATCCTCTCCTCGAACTCTCGGAGATCTCGGGGCATCTCGCTGTTCCTCTCGGCCTCTCGGGGTATGAAGGCTTCAGTGTTGATTTAAAGGTTGTTGGCGCCCCCGTGCATAAGTTTAACATAGCCGCGGCCTTCTTATTCTGCTGAGGGTGTGTCGACATGTCTCGGTACGGGGCGTTGGGGGTCGACGTCAGGAAGAGGGGGGTCGAGGCGTTCAGGAGGGTGGTGGACAACCTCTTTCCGGAGGCATTCTGCGTCGTCCAGCGGGACCCGCGCGATCCCGGGATGGGGCTCGTGTCGCACGTGGACGGGGCGG
>Ga0180300_10000530_pt1 | contig 16814 bp, 19 predicted proteins | sample GuaBasSediGuay15_FD_121798 | JGI IMG/M metagenome (GOLD analysis project Ga0180300, IMG submission 121798) | Subseafloor sediment microbial communities from Guaymas Basin, Gulf of California, Mexico - Guay15, Core 4569-2, 21-24 cm | ecosystem: Environmental > Aquatic > Marine > Hydrothermal... | reverse complement strand
CCACTATGAATCACAAGAAGCCGCGTCTAAGAAGGATAGTAAAGTAATTGAAGCTATAACGAAACTTGATGAAGATGCCTTATTTGAAACTGTGAGTAAATATAGGGTTTCTATGTGTGGTTACGGTGCTGTTGCCTCAGCTATAGTTGCTTCCAAACTCTTAGGTGCCAAAGAGGGAGTTTTAATTAAATATGCCACATCAGGCGACATTACACGCGACTACAGTCAAGTTGTAGGATATGCTGCAATAAAGTTAATTAGGTAAGTGAGCTATCGTTTCGAAGTAACCGGAGGAACAATCAATGAGTACAAAGAAGAATACAGGTGTTGTTGGATGCGGCTGGTTTGGCTCTGCACATTGCCGTGTCTATAAAGAGATTTCGAACCTAACTGCTGTATCAGATATAGATGCTGAAAAAGCTAAAACTCTCGGAGAAAAATACGACATTAACTGGTACGTAGATTACAAAGAAATGATAAAAAATGAGGACTTAGATGCTGTCAGCATAGTAGTTCCACCGAAATACATTCCGAAGATAGCGGAAGACTTTGTAAAACATGGAATAGATGTTCTCATGGAGAAACCTCTAGGCACACGTGTGGAGGATGTTGAAAAACTACTTACTTACGATAATGTTAGGATAATGCCTGGCTTTATAGAGCTTTTCAACCCTGCTTTTGAAAGACTTAAGAAAGGTCTACCATTTATTGGAAAACCGATCATGGCAAGTGCTAGACGAATAGGTAGATTTCCTAGAAGATTTTGGAACATAGGTGTTATCATGGATTTAGCCTTTCACGATATGTACATACTACGCAATCTATTTGGTTCAGTTAAAAGAATGGATAGCATGGTTAGCTACTTTACTAACGACGAGTTTGAAGATGCAGCAATAATAATTTTAGAATTTGATAATGGAGTTAAATGTTTAATAGAAGCAAACTGGCTTACTCCATCAAAGGAGAGAAAGCTAAGAGTTTATGGAAGTGAAGGTATTATTGAAATAGACTTTTTATCACAAGAGTTAAGAATCCTTAAAAATGAGGTAGCTGAGTTCCCCGGCGCGGGAAGAGAAGAAACTTATAAGCCATTCAAAGTATATGAACCATTAAAAAGAGAATTAGAGGTATTTCTTTACGCAAAGGAAATCCCTGTTACCCTTAACGAAGGAATAGAGGTACTTAAATTAGCTTTAGAAGCGTCTAAACACCAAAGATAACTTCGATATTAATGAATATAACTGGTGGCAAGCAATGTTTAACTTAACAAAATTAATTAAATATATTGCTCTCCACGCTTTTACGTTTTTAATGGTCGTAGTTCCACTTTATGCAGTTACCATAACCTTACCATTAATTTTTCCGCCGCGAGAACTTTTTGATTTAATGCTCCTTTACGGATCAGCTATTTGCCTTTTATTATTGCCAATTCAGACTGGCCTTCAGTTGGATGCACTTATTAGGTTTGATTTGCCACCCTTTCTCTTATCCTATTATTTTCAATACGATGTTGACAAAAAACTTCCTCATGAAGTTTTAGAGCCTGTAAAAAGCCGCTTGGGGGTGCTTGTACTAATTCTTCTCTTAGCAGGAGGCTATGTGGCTTGGCCGTTTTTCATAGTTTATGGTTTTGTACTTGTTTATATGAAGTTTGTTCAGTACGAGCTTTATAAACCTGAAAACATAATGATACTTGTAGATAAACTATCTAGACTTTTTCCGTCACTTCTAATAGCTTTATTTCTTTTCATAGTGTTTAGTGTATTTGCTATTCAAAGGAGGGCTAGATCGAGATGAAGAATTTAACAGCTGGAATACTCATTATTGGCAACGAAATAGTAGACGGAATTGTTTTAGATACTAATGGGAATTGGCTTGCAAAGATGCTTAGAGCATTTGGTGTGCATGTTAAAGAGTTTATGACCATTAGAGATGAAATAGATGAAATTTCTAAAGCCATAAGAAGAATGATAGAAGATGGATGTGATCTAATTATCACTAGTGGTGGATTGGGACCAACACATGACGATAAAACATTACAAGGAGTTGCAAAAGCCTTCAACCTAAAACTTGCACTTAACATGGATGCCTTAAAAATTATTGAGAGACAATATCGCTATTTTTACGAAAAGGGGTACGTCAAATCCCCCGAAATAACAGAACCCCGTAAGAAAATGGCTATATTACCTGAGGGTGCTAAACCGTTGGATAATCGTGTGGGTGGTGCTCCAGGAGTACTTTTAGAAACTGATAACTGTGTTGTTATTTCCTTACCGGGTGTTCCAAGAGAATTAAAATGGATTTTTGAAAATGAAGTTGTACCTTGGCTTAAAGAAAGGGTTAAAGCAGCTTTCTACGAAGAGATTTTTGAGGTTTCAGCGATAGATGAAACTACTCTTTCTCCTTTCATCGACGAGGTCATGCGTGAAGTTCCAGGTGTCTACATAAAATCTATGCCCGAAGTTGGAAAGATAAGGGTTTGGATATCGGCTTCCTCTGAAGTTCTTGAAGATGCAAAAGAAAAAGTAAAGAAGGCAATTGAACTATTAGAGAAAAAACTTTCAACCTAAATTTGTCAATCCCAATATTAGCGACGAATCGACGAAACAAACTTAACTTTATATAGATGTAGAATGGTGATATTATGAGTTAATTAATAAGTTTCGAACCCACTATATTGTTGTGGTGGAGGGTTAATATTGGAAGAAGAAGAGTTATTTGTTTATAGAAGTTTCCTTGAAATTTTTAATTTACTTTCTGCGCTTAAAACAGAGTTAAAGCGGTTATATACTCTTTTAGATGAAGACCATAGAAGAAAAATAGTTTTAGCTTTAGATGCTGCCGAAAAATTAGAAAACTTCCTTGGAAAAATTAGAAAAGAAGCAGTTGGTAAATAAATTGTCATACATCATTAGAGTAAATCAATTCAGAGATGCTAAAAGTGGTGCTTACCTTTTTCTCTTTAAAGTCTCAGTTGAAGGCCCTCCAACCCTTCTTTCATATGCCTCGGCATTAAACTTAAAATTTGAGAAAGTAGTTTGCGAAAATAAGGTTATTTTTTGTTCTGACTGGTTTGAAAGTTTAAGAAAAGTAGAAGAAAAAATCAGTGAAATAACTAAATATTTACAAAGTAGAGGCGAAAGAACACTAGTAAAGAATGATATATTTGAAGAAATTGTCGACTTTTAATAATGCATTTTAAACGTTAAGTGTTGTGGAGGTATCACGCACTGTTATAAATCTTTTCCCAAATCTTTACTAGGAGTAAGAGTTAGAAATAGGTGTAGCTTAATGGTTCATCAGGAGTATTTTGACATCTTACGGGAAAATCCGCTGCCTTTTCAAAGATATGTTTCAAGAGGAGACATGCCAGATGAAGTAGACATCTGTGAACCGAGAAAAGATGTAGAGGAAGCCATTCTAGAAGCTATTGAACTTGTTAGGATTGATAGTACTCCTAGAATAGTTCCTGTGTTAGGCGAAGCGGGCATGGGCAAAACACACCTTTACTGGGCATTAAAAGAAAAAGAAAAAACACATAATTTCATCGCGGTGTATGTTCCAAGCCCACCAAACCCGTTACGTACAATATTACATCTATACACGTGTCTAATGGACGTTGCTGGCACCACATTGATAGAAAATGCAGCTAACAGACTTTTGGAAACATATGGATCGAACGAAAAGAAAAGTTTTCTTTCAGTTTTTGGGAGAAGAAAAAAGGAATTTTCAGTCCATCAAACATATTCAGGAGTCGCTAGCGATATTGTAAAAGTACTATTGATTTATGCTACAAATTTTGCTCTCAGAAACATTGCTGAACGATGGTTATTAAGCGAAACACTTGACGAAGAAGATCTTGAAAAGCTTGGTGTAAGAAGCATATTGGATGATGATGAAACATGTTTTGCTGCACTAAAAATTCTACTAGATAACGCAGATAAGGTTGTTCTTTTCTATTTTGACGAAATGGAAACTCCTTTAAGAATATGGGGTGAAGAAGCAGAGAGGCAAATTTTAGAAACTATAAAAAAGCTATACAATGAATTAAAAAATTGTTGTTTCATCATTACCTCTCTTCCAGAAACTTGGGAACAACTCACGAGAATCATGGATGCTTCATTAAGTTCTAGAATGGAATTACCAGCCTATCTCAAACCTTTTAGTATTAATGACATTAAGAAATTTTATGTTGAACATATGAAGCTTTACTGGGAACAATTCAACCTAGCTCTCCCAGACGATCCCCACTTTCCACTCAAAGAAGAAGAATTTGAAAATATATATGAAGTAACCAAGGGTAACCCGAGAGGAGTAATTAAACAGCTTAGAAGAAAACTTAAAGAAAAATTGAAAATAGAAGAAGAGGAAAGGGAGGAAAAAGAAGAAATAAAGGTAACTCCTGTCATTTTGGTTGACTCACTTTGTTTAGCAATGTCACATGTGGCTGAAACCATGGGACTAACTGCCAGCCTAAAAATAGCTTATTCCTACAGGATTGGAGAAAAACAGCAACAATTGGCCGCTCTAATGGAAATATCTAAAAATAGTAATAAGGCTGTTGTAGGTTTTGAGATTCCAAACATAAAAAATTGGGATAAAAGTGGAGGCGTTGCAGCGTACTATGCACTTAAAAGGCTAGAAAATGCTGTCGTTTCAAACTTAATGGACAAAGGTGTACTTGTGGTTCCCAGAGGAACTTCAGGAGAAAAGTACACAAGACTCCTAGAAAAAATGAAAGAAAAAATTATACTTATTGAGATCAACCAAAAGGAAGCAAAGGAAATTATAAGTGAAAAGAATGAAATCTCGAAAAGAGCCACCAGAATAGCAGAAAGAATATTAGAGGATATTAAGAAAGAGTTCTTACAAAAATAAAAAATGATGTTTTGATGTTTTTATCTTAATTGTTTGTATGCTAATTTGATGTCTTCTGCTGTTACGGTCTTTCTTCCTGCATGTTCTGCTAGATCTCTTGCAATGTTTGCAATGTTAAGAGCCATATCTTCAAGTATTTCTCTGAGTGTTCGTGTTGCGCTTGCTGATACTCTTTCTGCACCGCCTTTCTTGATTAATCTTTCAATTGGGGTTAATGGAAAGATACTTTCTTTTGGCATTTATCCTTTCCTCCCTTACATATATGTTGGTTTTGAGATATTTCATATATCTCAGATATTGCTTATGCTATTTCTTCTTTTTAAATTTTATGGTTTATCGCTCATGCTATGACGATATGCCCATATGTTGTGACCAAGGGCCGCGGCCTCAAACTATATGTTACCCCACTATAGGGGTGGTGGTCATGTATTGTTGGGGTTCCAATATGAGCCGTAGTCATAACCGATATTGAGTCACGAAGGTGAATGAGTTGTTTAATGGTTGAAAAAACAAATTTCAAAAGAAAAGGAATTAGATTATTTTTATGCTTTAACCAGTTTATAAGCTTCAATTTACCACAAAAAGCTTAATGAATGTTCAATGAATATGAAATCACTTAGAAGAACTTCTTTCAATTCAGAATTTATACCCAACCATGGTGGAGGGTGCATGGTAACAACGAGTTGCTACGTGTTTAATAATATGATTAGCAGTAATATCTCCATTGATTAATATCGAGAAGTATAACAATGCTATGATGGCGCGACTAGCATACATCCCGCTCCTGCATGAATAGTAACATAAGAAAACTATAATATCAAAAGTAATATCATTAGAGAAAAAGGGAATATTTCATTTTTCATAAACTATTTTCGCTATTGGAGGGGTATTTCTTTTGTGTTCACTTTTTAATATCATTTCCTTAACTCTTTCCACAGTTTCAATGGGTATTTTTAAAATATCCGACAAAACTTTAAGATCCATCTTTAAATCAACTAATCCATGCAATATCTTGTCAAGCATATCGTAGGTTATACCGATCTCTCCTTCATCTGTTTGTCCTTCCCAAAGACCTGCTGAAGGTGTTTTTAGAATTATTTTTTCTGGGACACCCAAGTATCTAGCTAGTTGTCTTACTTGGGTCTTGTAGAGATCGCCTATAGGTAAGATATCTACACCACCGTCGCCATATTTTGTAAAGTATCCAATTAAAAGTTCAGATTTATTGCCAGTGCCAGCTACTATGCGATTAAGTATATTTGCATGATAATAAAGAAGAATCATTCTTACACGTGCATGAATATTACCAAAAGCCACAACATTTTCCTCGTTAAAATGTTCGCATTTCTTCAAAACCTCTTTAAATGATTTGAGAACCGGAGAGAAATTTATTATTTCATATTTTATTTTTAAAAGTTCAGCTACATTTACAGCATCTTCAATATCTTCTTTTCGTGTGACATCGGTGGGCATTATTAAGCCTAAAACTTTTTCAGGTCCTAAAGCTTTAACCGATAGAAAGGCCACTGTTGAACTATCCACTCCACCACTTAAACCAACAACGACTCCGCTAGCATTTGCTTCCTCAACCTTATCCCTAATGAATGAGACGATCTTTTCGGTTACATCCCTCGGTTCTATATCAAGAGAAAACTCGCTCACGGGCATATAACCACCTCATACTATAACCTTACATCTGCTACTTTAAACCTATTTTACATTTAATAATTGTTAACAATCAAAAAGTGGAAAAGAAAATTATCCCAATGATGATTTAAAAAGCGAAAGCAAGGTTCAGAGTCTCTCTGAGGGTTATCACAGCTAAAAACGCGAAAACGTTATCTTGTTAAAAGTAAAGTTGAGTGTACAGAGTGACATGCGTGGATAATTGAAATTCTAATAATAATAGAAAGAGCTAGGAAAACAATAAAATAAAACATTATATATAGGTGTATATCCTTTTGAATTTATTAAAGAGTATAGGAGAGGATAAAGTGTCGGAGGAAAGTGGTCGAATAGAAGAAAGAATAGCTAAATATCTAAAACTCATGAAATTAAAGTTTGAATGGAGAGAAAAAGACAAAGTTTTCCTAGTTCCATATGAAATTTCTGGCAGAAAACACGTAGTAGTCATATTTGTAGCCAATAACTGGGTTTGGATGCGGTGCGGAATTATCAGAAAAGATGAAATACCAAAACGGAAAGAATTGGAACTATATAAAGTTTTATTGAAGGCTAACCACGACTACCCTGAATTCGTTTTCGACATGGACAAAGATGGAAATGTTGGTACAAGTCAGGAAATTTACGTAGATGCATTAAATTTTGATGTTTTCGAAGAAGAGTTTCTAGCAATACCATTTGCTGTAAAATTTTTCTGGGAAAAAATTGCGCCAGCACTTGGCAAAAAGGAACCAGAAAGAACAGAGTGGATATACATTTAATGCATTAAAATACGCCAAAATCTATGCAAATATGAAAAACTCCGGTTTCATTTCCTTCAGCCATCTTTATTTCAATAATACAACGGTGGTGAAGTGGGATGGGCTGGATTTTTTATTTTTGGTTATTTATAACATACTTGGGGAGTGAATATTTTTATCTGGTTGCCTTAACCACTTTATATCTAGCTGTTAACAAAAAGTTGTGTTATAAAACCGCATTAATACTGTTTTTCAGCATGTGGTTAAATAACTTGCTAAAAGATCTTTTTAAGCTTGAAAGACCGCCTGATAGGCTAATTGAAGTATCTGGCTATGGTTTCCCAAGTGGACATGCTCAGAATTCAACTACTTTTTGGGGATACCTCGCTATTACGACGCAAAATGTTTTCGTAATATTTCTAGCAATTGTTCTAATTATTTTAATCTCATATTCTAGACTTTACCTAAATGTGCATTATCCAATAGACGTTGTTGGAGGAATATTCATCGGAATTTTTTTAGTTTTCACATATTACCTTCTAAGCAAATTTTTTGAAGAAAAAGTTGAAAAAATTCCCTTTGGGCTTAAATTTTTCATATCAGGTTTTGTGCCCCTTATGCTTTTTGCTTTATATACAATTTTGTTTTTTGTGGAAGCTAGCGAGGATGTACCAAGAATATGCGGCGCATATCTAGGCTTTGCTGCAGGCTATCTACTGGAGGGGGAAATTATAGGAATGATGGACTCTCAAATATTTAAGTTCAAAGTTTTTCGATGTTTTTTGGGCCTCATAATTGTTTTTATTACGTATTTGCTTCTTTCAATCCTCTTTTCAGCCGGTTTTTACATAGTGTTCATAAGATACATGTTAATAGCATTATTGGTGACAGTCCTTGTGCCCTTCTTAATCAAGATGTTAAAAATCTGAATAGCCTTTCATTAAGTAAACTTGTGTTTTATCTTCGGCAAGATTAATAAGGTTTTATTTCGAGTTTTTAGTAAATACTACACGAGGAATTATCGGTGGTTGAGTATAAAGACAGCATTGAAATTAAGCAACTATTAGCTATAGGCGAAAGTTGTAGGGCTGAATTTAAAAGAATACTTAAAGAAAAAGACTTGAAAAAAGATAGAAGAGAAAAGCTAGTAACACAAATAAAGTATATTACGTCCGAAGGCCATGGATTTTTTGTTATAGGTGTTGAAGACATAAATGGAAAAGCTTGGGACATTTACGGGTTAACTAAGGAGCAATTGGAATTATCTGAGAAAATTTTGAAGAAACTATGTGAAGAAGCCAATGCTCGTATAATTGAAACCGAAATTATTGAAACCGAAAAAGGATATGTTGGAAAATATGTTCTTGAACGTGTTCCCCTAGATGAAATTAAAGAAACAATCGGTATAAATGTTGTTGGCAGAGTTAACAGCGGTAAATCCACATTGATAGGTATTTTCGTTAAAGGCATGCTTGATGACGGCAAAGGTGCTGCAAGATCCTTTCTTCTTAAACATCCTCAAGAAATAAAGAAGGGGCAGACGGCAGATATTCATCAGGCGTTTATTGGCTTTGATAAAGAGTTGAGACCTGTAACTTTTCATAATCCTCTTGATCAAGAAGAGATTGCTAGAATTCTCGATGAGTCTGTGCGAATCGTTATTTTTCATGATGCTCCAGGTCACTCTGAGTATGCTAAAACTATGATTAGATCAGTACTAGGTCAAGATGCACAATACGGGTTAGTTCTTGTTCCAGCAAAGGACGAATATAAACTAATAATGTCAGAGAGGATGAAGACTGGATTATCTAGGTTGGATGATATAACCCGTGAACATTTAATTCTCTTATCTACACAAGAACTGCCATTTCTAGTTGTAATTTCAAAAATAGATCTTGCAACACCAGGAGAATTAAGAGTAGTTAGAGAAGTCGTACGAGAAACCTTGAAAAGTATAGGCAAAATCCCGCTATGGATTAGAACTTTAAAAGATATTGAAATTGTTTTGCGAGAAATAGGTCATCGAGTTATAGTACCCGTCTACGAGATTTCATCTGTAACCGGTGAAGGTTTACCTCTTCTAAGAGAAACCATTGCGCGTTTACCTTCAAGAATTTCTAATGAGTTACTTACGAAGCCTGCTTTAGCTTATATTGATAAGGTTTATCGAGGTATAGCTGGTACAAATGTTGTAGTTACGGGTACTGTAGTGCAAGGTGTTTTTAAGCCAGGTCAAACTGTTATTGTTGGCCCCGACGATAACGGTGAGTTTCATCAAGCTAGAGTTGCTTCTATTGAGGTTTTCAAGAAAAGAGTTGAGCGTGTTAAGGCCGGGGATGCATTTGGAATAGATTTAAAAAGAATTGATCCAGAGATTGTTAGAAGAGGGCAAGTAATAGCTGATCTTGATTATCCTGTAAATGCTGTTAGAGTTTTTGAAGCAAATATAATTGTAACTAAGCATCCCACTAGAATAACTGTAGGCTACTCTCCTGTTTTACATGCTCATACAGTTAGTCAGACCGTGGTTTTCGATAAGATTTATGGTAAAGATTATCTTACGGTTGGGGACTTTGCAAAAGTTAGGTTAAAGTTCAAGTTTAGGCCTGAAATGTTAAAGGTGGGAGATAAAATTGTTACGAGAGAGGCAAACACTAGAACTATTGGAAGAATAGTTAACATTATAAAATAGCTTTGGTTCTAAACCTAGTTTTCTATAAATTTTGAGTACTAGTTCTTGAACTTGACTAGGGCCAAGTGTAAGGTAATGTAGATGTGCTTGGCAGCCTTCTTTGCAGTCAGATGCTCCAAACCTCTTAACTAAAACGTGTGCTGCCTTTAGTTTTTCGATTTCTTGAGATACTTTACACTCGAATTTCTCGTTTGTCTCTGCATAGATAACTGACTGTATTTGGGCGTTATCTGAATTTAAAAGGTAATCTATGTGCCATTTCATTTTCTTATTTTTTCTTAGATGTCTTTTTATTCTACCTTCTAAGCTTAAAGCACCTATACCCATGGCTGAACCAGTGTAGGTGTAGATTCCTCTTGGAAAAGTGTGAATCCCTAGTTTTCCAATTTTTAACAATGTATTTGTTTTAAGAAAAATTATGAGAGTATATACACCTTTCAAAAAGCCTCATCTCGACCTAAAACACAGTTTTCTTAATATCTCTAAAGTATTTTCCTGAATTGTTTTTTGTCTATTTTTCCTCTTACTTCAAGTATTCCGTTTTTATAGTTTGCCTGTATGCTGTTAAGGTCGAGTGGCACTGGTACTAAACTTATGAAGGTTTGGTCGCCTGACTTTATAATTAGAGAGCTTTGCGATGCTTCAACATTTACATTTTCGCTTTGAATGTTATAAATTAACAGAATGTTTTCTCCATCTGTTTGAACGTCCATGGGAGATATGATGCATGGGAACTCTTGTCTTACTTTTTCTTTTTGCTCAAATTTTGTTTTTGGTTGAAAAGGTCTCGGAAACAACGGTATTATAGGGAATGGTGGAAGTGGAAGTTCTTTACCTCCCTTTGGTGTATGTTGTTTAATTTTTATTCCTTCTGGTCCCATTATTATTGAAAAACCGAATGTAAAGCCTTTTTTCTCTTTTTTCCGTTCTTCATCTCTTTTTTTGCTTCTATCATCATCTTCATTCTTTTTATGTTTGAAAGGCATATTTTACATCTCCCTTTAATATAAAGGGGACACACCTAAAAACCTTTTGCAACATTTTTAAATTATATAACCTAAGAGGTTGTATGCTGATGTAAGGAGAAATTTTTAAGATTTAGTTATGAAAATTTAAGAAATAAATTATCTCCTTAATCCCCGAGTTAAAATGTAATTGGTGGAATTTATGGTGACGAATAAAGGAAGATTTGACCACTTCGTGACACAAGCAGTTCATTTAATCCTTGAAAGATTTCCTAACGAAGAAGTTTACACCTGCGAGTCTGGTGCTACCCCAAGTGGTAAAATACATTTAGGAAACCTTTTAGATCTCACCCTTTGTGATGGTATTTTAAGAGAACTTTCAGATATGGGTTATAAAGCTCGCCATATACTATTTATAGATAGTCAAGATCCTTTAAGAAGACTTCCTCTATTTGTCCCTAAAGAATTTATAGAAAAAGAAGAAGAATTTCGAGGTTTCCCTCTGGAAGACCTACCAGACCTGTGGGGCTGCCACAAAAATTATGCTGAACATTTTGTTTCTCCGGTTAGAGAACACGCCGCCGACTTTGGTATCAAACTTGAAATACTTTTCGCTGGAGAGTTCCACAGAAGAAAAGAGTATGTAGAGGAAGTTAAGTTTGTTCTTGAGAATCGAAGCAGATTTATAGAAATTTTAAATAGGGTTAGATCTGCTGCTGGACACAAAACACTATACCCTGAAGATTGGATTCCGTATATGCCCATTTGCAATACTTGTGGAAGAATTGCTGAGTGGGCTGTAAAACCAACTTATATTGATGGCTACAAAGTTGGTTATCACTGTGATGTTTGTAAAGAAGATGGTGAGGTTGATATTAGGGATGGAAGAGGAAAGCTTCCTTGGAGATTAGAGTGGCCCGCTAGATGGAAAATCTTACATGTTAACTTCGAGCCTTTAGGCAAGGATCATTTAGCTGCTGGATCTTCCTTTGACACCGGTAGAGCTGTTTTAAAAGAGGTTTGGAACCGTCCTGAACCAGTCTCTATCTTTTACGATTTCGTCTATATCCGTTCACCTGATGGTCAGTTGCTAAAAATGAGTAAGAGAAAGGGCATTGGTCTTGGCTTGGATGAATGGCTTGAAATCGCACCGCCCGAGGCATATAGGTTTAATGTTTTCCGCCACATGCTTGAGGATGTTAGAACTTCTGCTCTTCCTCATTGGGAATTTGATTATAAACGTATTTTTGAACTCGTAGATCGATACGATTGGGGTGAAAGAATATACTTTAACGTAAAGGAAGAAGTTGAGAAAATAGATGAAAATGTTAGAAGAAGAATCGTAAAGGCGTACCTTCTTTCACAAGTAGATAAACCTCCAAGTAAATTGCCTTTACAGTTACCATATAGGTTTGCAGCAGTTCTATCACAAATTTTAGACGAAGACCGCGAAGAAGAAAGATTAATATCAATTTTGAGGAGAACAGGATATTTAGCAAACGGTATTTCCGAGGAAGACTTGAGAAATGTTAAGAAAAGAATAAAAATGGCTAGAAGATGGATCGAACTATATGCGCCAGAGTTTAAATTGAAAGTAATTGAGAAACTACCAGTTGAAATAAAAGATAGTTTAAGCGAAAAGCAGAGAAAAGCACTAGGTTTACTGGCCGAGACCCTTAAAAGTAGGACATGGACTGAAAATGAACTGTTTAACGAGTTTTACAACATAATTAAAAGTGTCGGATTAAGTTCCAAAGAATTTTTTGAAGCTGCCTACATGGTTTTGCTTGGTAAAAAAAGTGGTCCAAGACTTGCTGGTTTGCTACTCAGTTTAGAAAAGGACTGGGTCATAAAAAGGCTGGAAGAAGTAGGTAAATAAATCTAGGTTTAGGTGTACATTTCCTCTGGGACTTCACACGCACTAGTTTCTGGATTTTCTTCCGCTTCAATCATTAATATTTTTGAAAAGTTTTCTGCAAGTGAACTTATCTCTAAAATCAACTCGTTGACTTTTTCTTCAAATTTCTCCATATTTTCACTTAGCTGTTTGAATGCTTCTATCAATTTATTCAATTTCTCTTCTAATGTTTTATTTGACATATGTAAATGTAACACCTCCAAGCCAACACTATAGGATGATGATGCATATATGAAGATTACTCAAGTTGAGATGTTAATCTAATAAGAGAATCTTTATTTATGTGAATAAAAGAGACAAAAAACATTTCGTTAAACTTGTACTTATTAATCTATTTTATTCTCAATCTAAGTGGTATGTTTTACATGCATGGTGAAATGAAACACATAGGATTGTACTTCACAAGTAGTTACCAAGGGTTTCAATTGGACTATCCGAAGAATTAATTATAAAGAAGGACTTACATATAAGGAAGCGTTACTTACAGTTCTTCAATGGAGGAAATGTTTTGCCGACTAAAGTAGTTAAATGCCCAATTTGCGGAGATATACTTTTCTTTAATGTAGATAAAAGAGTGGTTTCAAGTCGAAGAAAATATTGGCCTGCAGAGGTCCGTATTAAACATAAGGACCACGAATTTATAGCCTTATTTGACAGTCAGTTACATTTAATAGAAGTAAGAGCACCAACAAAAGAAAATAAAAAATAATTAATTTATTTCTTTGGTGTTTGACCTTGCACAAGAGACTGTACCCCGAAGTTCCTATTGTCGGCATAGGAGCAGTAATTGTTAAAGACAATAAGGTGTTATTAATTAAGCGTGCCGGAGAACCTGGAAGAGGACTTTGGAGTATACCCGGTGGACTGGTTGAACTAGGGGAGAAAATAAAAGATGCAGTTCGCCGCGAAGTGAAAGAAGAAACTGGACTAGAAGTAAAGGTTAATGAGATTGCAGATGTGACCGAGATTATTACAAGGGATGAGGAAGGCAAAGTGAAATACCACTTTGTTATTGTCGACTTTTTTGCCGAACCCTTAAAGGGGGAATTAAAGCCTTCATCTGATGCTTTGGAAGCTAAATGGGTTGAATTTGAAGATCTTAGAAAGTATCATTTAACAGAAACCGTTGAGAAACTTTTTAAGAAGCTGGGTTTTTTAAAATAGAAGGATTAAAATATTTGTTAGAAGTGTAATGTCAGTTGATACAAAATTATTAATACCATTTACGTTTGTAATTAATTTAAATGGTTAAGTTCGTCTCCCACGGTATGGTACTTTACTTGGATAATTTAGAGTAGGAGAGAGAAAAATATTGGAAAAAGAAGTATTTGAAACGATTAAAAAACAGTTGGCGGAAAGAGACGCCATAATTGAAAAACAACGCAATAGAATTCTTCTTTTACAAGAGAAATTAAATGAAGTTAGAGAAGTATTTTCAGTATTAGAGGCAGAAAATGAAAAATTAAAAAATGATCTCAAAAGCAAGGAGGAAGAGTTAGGAAAAATAAAAAAGGCGTTTGACAGGCTTCAGGAAGAATTGGTAGAGCTTAAAAGTAAATTAAGAGAAAAAGAAAAGTTAATCGAAGATTTGAAAAAAGAAAAGGAAACAAAAAAAGTAACCGAAGCCGAAGTTCAGACAGAACAAATAAGAATGTACGAAAACCTCTTGAAAGAACTACAAGATAAATTCGTAAACTTACAAATGTTAATTGTTAAAGCTATAGCTGGAGATGAAAAGGCGATAGAAAAACTTAGAACCATTATTTTGAAAGAGGGACCCCTTGAAGCTAAGATATTAATGTTAATTTATACAGAAGGCGTATCAGATGTCGATGAATTGGCAGAAAAATTGGAAGTACCTAGAGAAGTTTTGGGAAGTCTTCTTTTTATGTTTGAGGAAGAAGGTCTCATAAAACTTGAAGCAGAGAAAATATATGTTCCCACGAAAGAAAAAATCGAAGAAGCGGCTCCGCCTCCAACTTCTTCAACAGCTTCAACTCCATCTCCTTCACCTGCCATCACCGCAGAAGAAGTAGAGGAAACTAAGGAGGAGATAGTTGCTCCGGACACTTCAGCTCTCTTCGAGGAATGGAAAACTCTTCCAACCGAGGAAGTTTATGATAGGCTTTTAGCTTTCTGTAGAAAATATTCTAAGTTACCAGATAAGATTGGTGATGCCTTAGAAGTTGTATGTGATATTTTAGAAAGCCGACTAAAAACTTTTGGCGGACGTATTCGATTCGAAATGAGAAGAGAAGCCGACGATTGGCGTAAAGGGCTCGGTGACTTTTCTGAGTTGGAGTTAAAGATAGCTGACTGGAAAAGAAGAGCTAAAAAAGTTGTAGAATACTAATTTTTTAACATTTTTGATATAAAAAACCCCGAAGTATCATGAATATGTGGGAAAAGTCGTTTAACAAATGTTGCACACTTAAAGTTACTATAGCCTTTTGTTCCCAGTATTTTCGGTGTTTCAAGTTTAACCTTATTGAAAAACGCATCTATTTGTCCTTCTCCCTCCTCTGGCAAAACGGAACAAGTAGCATAAATTAATATGCCACTTTCCTCTAAAACTTCTAACATGTTTTGAAGGATTATTTTTTGAAAAAGGGATAATCTTTTTACTCTTTTTGGTGTCAATGTAACCTTTATATCTGGATTTGATTGGAGAACTCCGCTACTACTGCATGGAGCATCGATTAAAATCTTAGAAATATTTTTTATTTTTAGCTTCGCAGAATCTCCAAGTATCGGATACGCTATTTTAACACCGGCTGACTTAACCATTTTTTTCAGAAGTTGAATTCTTCGAGGAGAAATGTCCACTGCAATTATTTTCCCCTTATTTTCCATGTGCTGAGCTATTAAAGTTGTTTTCATTCCTGGAGCCGCACAAGCATCTAAGATAATGTCTCCTGGCTCGGGGGTTAAAGCATGAACAACTGCAACACTCCCCTTATCTTGAATAAATACTTCGTTTCGTTTGTGTAAACTAGATGTTACGACTGGTTTTTCTGCTTTAATAATTTTTAGAACTTCTGGGAAGTCTTTATCTTCTTCAACGATGATGTTTTCTTTTTCAAGCTTTCTAATGGCTTTTTCAACGGATATTTTGAGCGTATTAACCCTAAGCCATGTAACTCTTAGTTCATTGTTTGCGCGAAGAAATTTTTCCGTTTCTTCCCTTCCCATGATGTTTTCAAGTTTTCTAACAAACCATTCAGGGTGACTTGTAAGTATACTTAACCTCTTAACCCAATTAGTATTCTTAACTAGGTTATTTAAGTCAGTTTTATCTATTTGATGTAAAACCGCATTAACAAAGTTTGCAGCTCTTCTACTAACATTTCTTTTAACTACTTTAACTGCTAGGTCCGTTACAAGTGGAGAGGAATTCCTCTCAAATTTTAATTCAAAAACAGCTATTCTTAAAATGTTTCTAACTATAGGAGGAAGTTTTTTAAGGGTAACGTCTCCTTTTAAGGTTCTCTCCAAGAGGAAATCTATTGCAATAATATTTTTCACGGTTTCAAAAGCGTAGTGATATATTGAAGCCATTATCTGGTAATCGCGAATTCCATGTTTTTTACAGACTTTTTGAAAAACTTCTTTTAAGGGTTTTTCAGTTTCTTCGAACTCCATTAGTACCTTAGCAGCAAGTTCTTGACTTGAAGCCATATCAAAACCTCATGTCAAATTAATATAGAGCAGATATTTTATTAAGTGAAATTTCAGAATTTCAGTTGGGAGATTTCCATGCTTAATATTAGGTTTGAAGATTTAGTTAATATTTCGAATAAACTTATTAGTGCAGGTTACAATGTTAGAAGACATTGCTGCGAATATTACATTGGAAATTTTGAAAAATTTATATGTGTAGTTGCCGTTTTCCCGCGATGGAAAGAAATACGTGTATATACCTTGACTAAAGACACGTT
>Ga0180300_10000529_pt1 | contig 16826 bp, 16 predicted proteins | sample GuaBasSediGuay15_FD_121798 | JGI IMG/M metagenome (GOLD analysis project Ga0180300, IMG submission 121798) | Subseafloor sediment microbial communities from Guaymas Basin, Gulf of California, Mexico - Guay15, Core 4569-2, 21-24 cm | ecosystem: Environmental > Aquatic > Marine > Hydrothermal... | reverse complement strand
GGCAACGCTCCTGTAGATAAAAAGGTAATCAATATCTCCTGTTTCCAGTGACGCCATTAAATCTATCTCCGCGCTTCTCATTGCTATTTTTGCAACATCTATGCCAAGTTCTGCCGAAGAAGGAACATGAATGATATAGCTTCCATTTTCCTGTGTTGCAGTTATCGCTGTATTTTCCTCTATCAATTCATCAAAAATTGTATCATTTCCGTAATAAATTTCCGCAAGCTGAACAACCATTAAGGCACGGTAGCCACATGGATCATCATTAGGATTTGAAAAGCCAAATCTTACATTTTTCCTCGCCAGTATTTTATACCAGTTGCTTTCGTTTATTTCATTCTTATAGGCACTCTTATTTGTATAGGCAATAACTATCTTGTTCCTCGCAAACTGTATGCAGAAGTTGGCGTATTTTGGGGCTGAAGAAATCATCATATTCTCAATGAGAGTGTAATCTGCAGAGGCAACAACATCCGCCTTTTTGCCGAGTTCTGTAACCTTTCTTATCGTTGCCTTGCTTCCTGCTGCCTCACGCTGAACATCTACGCCGTATATTTTTTCAAATTCCTTTTCCAGCTCGCCAAAAGGCGCTGCAAGGCTGCCTGCGTGGAGAACGAGCAGCGCCTCCTTTTTTTCATGATGGATGGATATAACTATTGCTATCGTTAAAGCAATGCCTAAAACAATGACAACGATGACTTGGCGCATATCATGAAATAAAGATGCAGCACTATAAAATTTTTTAGTGGGAATGCAATACAATTGTGGAAGGAATTGTGGTATCAATAAACATAAGCGACAAAAAAGGACAGAAAAAAAAGCCAGTTGAAAGAGCAAGGATAACAATGGAGGGCATAAAAGGCGATGCCCATGCTGGCAGATGGCATCGTCAAATAAGCTTGCTGGCCGAAGAAAGCATTGAAAAAATGAGGAAAAAAGGATTGCAAATTGGCTACGGTGATTTTGCAGAGAATATAACAACTAAAGGCATAAATCTGGCTGAGCTTAAAGTGGGGCAGAGATTAAAGATAGGGAACGAAGTTATAATTGAAGTGACGCAGATAGGCAAAAAATGCCATGATGACTGCGAGATTAAAAGACTCACGGGCGAATGTGTAATGCCAAAAGAAGGAATTTTTGCAAGAGTGATCGCTGGTGGAACAATAAGAGTCGGAGATAACATTACAGTAATGAAGTAAATTTTGAAAAAGTTGAAGAAAAGACCTTTATATACAATTTATCATTCCTTATATTATGTTATCAAAAATACCAATTGATTTGAAAAATGTTAGGCGGGAGGATATAGATAAAGAGATATTGCGTCTCGGTATAATAGCCGAATTAGATGCAATAAATTTATATGAGCAGCTTGCCAATATGACAGAAAATGAGGGTATAAAAAAAGTGCTGATGGACATTGCAAATGAAGAAAAGACCCATGTAGGCGAGTTTCTTGCATTGCTTCTAAAAAAAGACGAAGAACAGGTAAAAGAGCTTGAAAAAGGCAAGGAAGAAGTTGAGGAATTAACTGAATAATCAGAGCCAAAAACATAAGAGTTATATATTCAATTCAATCATTTGTGGTGGTAAAATGAAGGATAGAAAGAAAGAGCATATTGAGATAGTTGTAGGTAAAGATGTAATGCATAGCTATAATTATTGGGATGATTTTATACTCATTCACGATGCTTTGCCAGAAGTAGATCTCAATGAAATTGATACAAGCATTGAAATTTTTGGAAAAAATCTTTCTATGCCTCTAATAATAGCAGGAATGACAGGTGGTTTTGAAGAAGCGAGTTTGATAAATGAAAAACTTGCCCAGGCAGCAGAGAAATGTGCCATAGGAATGGGTATTGGTTCACAAAGAGCTGGTTTGGAAGATAAAAGTGTTGAAGAAAGTTATTCCATCATTAAAAAATATAATATTCCTTTAAAAATTGCAAATATAGGTGCTCCTCAGCTTTTAGAATGGAATGACGCAATTGAAAAAGCAAATAAAGCTATAGAAATGATAGACGCAGATGTTTTGGCAATACATTTAAATTTCCTTCAAGAGGTGATTCAGCCAGAAGGAGAAAGAAATGCAAAAGGATGTCTTGAAAAAATAAAGGAGGTAGCAGCCAGCCTAACGAAGCCAGTTATAGTTAAGGAAACAGGGGCAGGAATATCTAGAAAAGTTGCAGAAAAATTGCTTGACACAGATATTGTTGGCATTGATGTAGGAGGAGCTGGCGGCACTTCTTTTGCTGCTGTAGAAGCATATAGGGCAGAGAAAAGAGGAGATAAAGTGCAGGAAGAACTCGGAAAAATATTCTGGGACTGGGGAATTCCCACGCCTTATTGTATTATGGAACTGGCAGAGCTATGCAACGATGCTGGCATTACCTTAATCGCAACAGGCGGAATAAGACATGGTTTGGATATTGCAAAAGCAATTGCTCTAGGGGCTGATGCTGCAGGAGCGGCCACCGCCTTTCTAATTTGTGATTCCATAGAAGAAAAAATGGAAATTTTCCAGCGTTCATTGAAAGCAGCAATGTTTTTAACTGGCTGCAGAAATCTGGATGAACTGAAGGAGGTGGAGATATGGACACTTTAGAAATTAAGGAAGCCATTGATAAAGCAATAGAGAATTATCTATACGAAAAGGAGCCCATTTTGCTTTATGATGCTGTAAAGCATTTGCCATTTGCGGGAGGAAAAAGACTTCGCCCCATAATAGCATGTCTTGCCTGCGAGGCAGTGGGAAGTGAGTTTACAAAAGCCATACCATTTGCAGTCGCTTTAGAATTAATCCATACTTTCACACTCGTCCATGACGACATTATGGATAAAGATGAAGAAAGGCGCGGGATGCCAGCAGTGCATAAAAAATTTGGAGAAAATATTGCCATTTTAGCAGGAGATGCTTTGTTTGCGAAAGCATTTGAAGTTGCCAGCTACATTAAAGATGCTGCTATTGCAAAAACTATTCTGAGAAATCTCGCAATGATGGCAAAAGAAATATGTGAAGGACAGGAACTGGATATAAGGTTTGAAGAAATGGAATATGTGGAAGAAAAACAGTTTCTGGAAATGATTGAAAAAAAGACAGCAAAAATGTTTGAACATGCTGCCATGGGCGGCGCCATTATTGGAGGAGGAAATGAAAAAGAAGTGAAGGCGCTGCAGGAATATGGAAAGAGTTTGGGAATGGCCTTTCAGATATGGGATGATTGTCTGGATGTTATTGGCAAGGATATTGGCAAGCCAGTTGGAAGTGATATAAGAGAAGGAAAGAAAACACTCATTTACTTATATGCATACAAAAATTCTGAAGATAAGCAATGGCTTAAAAATTATGGAAAGGAGGATGCAAGTAAGGAAGAAATCGATGAAATAATAAAATTTTTTGAAGAAGTCGGGGCAATAGAATATGCAAAAAATAAGGCAATGGAATTTGCAAACAAAGCAAAAGAAGCTTTAAATGTGCTGAGGGAAAGTGAGGCAAAAGAAAAATTGGCAGAGATGGCAGAGTTTGCAGTAAAAAGAGAGAAATGAAGGATAGTCATAAAAGAATTTTAAGAAGAATAAAGGTTGCTGCGACTGTTATTGTATTGGCGGGCGTCGTTATACATCTTTTCATGGTGTATGAAGCTGCAAAATCAATAGAAATTGTGGATAAAAAAATAATTGGGATATATCCTAAATATTTGAAGCCTGATGAATATGAAGTTAAATTTTCGCTTGCCTTAAAAAATCCAAAGAGAACAGAGATAGAAATAGATTACATAAGCTATGAAGTTTATATTGAGGACGAATTTGTTGGGAAAGGAGAGAAGCCACGATTTATAATTCAGCATGGAATGAAAAATTATACATTTCTACTTTCTTTCAACATCCTGAATCTAACCACACCAACAAAAAATTTGCTTTTGAATGGAGGTGTCAATATTATTATAAAAGGGGAAGTCATCATACCAGCAAAATTTCTGGGTTTATTTACATGGAGATATATAAAACTGCCCTATGAAATAAAAGAAAAAGCGGAAATCATTTCTTAACACCAAAAATTTTGAGAAGTTTTAAATTTTTATTGAGAAAAGGTTTAAAATGTCAAGTGGAATAAAGGCGGTAATGGGAAATTTACTGAATAAAACAAAAGCACTTCTGAAACTGTTTCGCTTTGAACTTTGTTTGATGGGAATGTTGAGTGCTTTTATAGGCGGGCTGGTGAGTGGATTTGAATATGTTCATTATGATTTATTTCTGGCAATGTTTGTTGTGGCATTGATGGTGGCTGGAAGCATGGCAATCAACGATTATTTCGATTTTGAAATAGATAAAATAGTTCACCCAGAAAGGCCCATTCCATCTGGAAAAGTTTTACCAAAAGAGGCTTTGCTGTTTGCTGTCATTCTTTTTTCGATTTCGCTCATTCTTTCACTCCTTATTAATATACTGTGTTTTCTGATAGTTATCATAAGCATATTTTCTCTTCTTATGTATGAAGTGTTTTTCAAGAGCCAAGGATTAATAGGAAACATCATTGTTGCATTCATTTCTTCGATGGCCTTCACTTTTGGAGGCGCCGCCATATGGCAGCCTTACAATTCGCTAGTTCTTTCGGCAATAACCTTTCTTCTTATGCTTGGTAGGGAGATATTGATGGATGTGAGGGATATGGATGGAGATGTTTTGTATAGGAAGACTTTGCCAATGAAAATAGGCAGGAAATCCGCCACCTATTTCGGATGCATATTTTTAATTGTTGCTATAGCAATAACACCTTTGCCAGCTATATGGGGCATCCTTAATAAATGGTATCTGATGGTTGTTATTCCTGTTGATTTCCTTATTGGCTATGCTATATTATTAGCTCTTAATAACATACATAATACTGGAAAGACAGCAGATATGGTAAGAATTGCGATGGCAGCTGGCTTAATTGGATTTATAGCTGGAATAATACCATAATATTTTATTAAAAATTAAAGAAAGGGTTTTTACTGCTTGTTTGCATTATGCAAATTTTGCGTTTTATATATGGATTATAGAAAATTGCCATGAAGTCATACAGTCTATTTAATCATTAATCTTGCACACCATAAAAATTAAAAGTAAAACAGATATCATTTAAGGATGGATATAGAGGAAATAGCGAGAAAACATGCATTACTTAACGCTGTGAGATACAATGGTAAGGCTAATTTAAAGGCGGTGATAGGCAAAGTAATGGCTGAAGTTAAGAAAGAAGCAAAAGAAGTTATTTCTATTGTCGAAAGAGTTGTTGAAGAGGTGAATTCCTTATCACTGGAAGAACAGGAAAAAGAAATAGAAAAGTTGGGAATAAAAGTTGAGGAGAAGAAAAAAGAAAAGAAAAAACTACCACCACTTCCTCATGCAAAGAAAGGAGAGGTTGTTACCCGTTTCCCACCAGAGCCCAATGGGTATTTGCATATCGGACATGCAAAGGCAGCATTCATTGATTATGAATATGCCAGAATGTATGACGGCATTTTTATTTTGCGTTTTGATGATACAAATCCTATTAATGAAAGAAAAGAATTTTATGAAGTGCAAAAAGAAGATTTGAAATGGCTTGGAATAGAATGGGATAAGGAATACAGAACTTCTGATAATTTGCCTAAACATTACGAATTGGCGAAACAGTTAATAGAAGAAGGAAATGCCTATATATGCACATGCAGCGAAGAAGAAATTAGGAAGAATAGAAGAGAAATGAGAGAATGCAAATGCAGAAAGGAAAGCGAGATAGAATGGAATGACTTTATAAAAATGAAAGAAGGAGAAGCTGTTCTTCGCCTTAAAGGGAATATGAAATCGCAGAATACAGCAATGAGAGATCCTGTTTTATTCAGAATAATAGAACATCCTCACCCAATACATGGAACACGCTTTAGAGTATGGCCTACATATGATTTTTATGGTGCTGTGGAAGATTCCATATCCGGTGTAACCCATCCATTCAGAAGCAAGGAATATGAGTTGAGAGATGAAGTCTATTTTTATCTGCTTGATTTACTTGGGCTTAGAAAGCCGCATTTGATGGAGTTTTCAAGATTGGAGATAAAAGGAATGCCTGTATCCAAAAGGAAAATCAAGCCATTGATAGAAAAAAAGCTTGTTATGGGATGGGATGATCCTCGTCTTCCCACATTGCGTGGTTTGAGGAGGAGAGGAATAGTTCCTGAAGCAATAAAAGAATTTGTTCTTGCTCAGGGCATTTCAAAATCTGAAGCTATTGTTGCTTTTGAAAATCTTGAGGCAGTGAATAGGAAAATTTTAGATGGAAAGGCAAGAAGATACTTCTTTGTTGCCGAGCCCATCAAATTAATTGTGGAAAATGCAATTGAAAAGGAAATTGAATTGAAATATCATCCTTCGGTTGATATGGGAAAAAGAAGAATAAAAGTTGGAAATAATTTTTATATTCCAAAAGAGGATGCTTTAAAATTGAAAGAAGGAGAAATATTTCGTCTTAAAGATTTGTACAATGTGAGAATTCTTAAGAAAAGCAAGGAAGAGATATATGGGGAGTTTGCTGGTGAGAAACTTATAGAGGGAGTAAATAAAATACAGTGGGTAAGTCATGAAAATATAAAAATTAAGGTTATGATTCCCTCTTTACCCTTCAAAAATGGCGACTTTGATGAAAACAGCTTAGAAATAATTGAAGGGCTTGTAGAAAAAAATGCTGAGGAAATAAAACATGGAGAGATAGTACAATTTGAAAGATTTGGATTTGTCAGGATAGAAAGAAATGGCGATATCACTGGTATACTGGCTCATAGATAATTAACATTTTCTCAGATGTATCTCAAATACTGTTCCTTGTTGGCTATCTTTTAATAAAATTTTTCCGCCATATCTTTCAACTATTCTTTTCACAAGATGCAAGCCCAACCCGCTACCTTTACTTTCTTTTCCTTTCACACCCCATTCAAATATTTTATCTGCTATTTCTTTTGGTATTCCACGTCCATCATCCTTAATTGTTATAATGACTTCATCATCTCTTTCATCAACATCTATCTCTATATTTTTACATCCTGAGTGTATAATGGCATTTTCTATTAAATTGGAAAAAACATTTTCGAGTAAGTCATCTGCGAGAACGCAGCATTTATTTTTTAAATTAATTTTTATGTTTATTCCTTTTTCCTTGGAGAGATATTCATATTTTTCCAAACTCTTATTCAGGACACTTTCCAAATCCATTTCTTTCAGTTTCTTTTCTCCTACCCTATTTATAATGGAAAGTTTTTGCAATAGTTGCTGAGAATGAACAAGGTGTTCATACGCCTTTTCCACCAATTTTTTCTGCTCATCTGTCAAATTACCCTCCTTCAAGAGTTCTAAACAACCTAGAGTGATCTGATTTCTGTTGCTTATGTCATGACGAAGAAGAGAGTTATACATATCCAGTTGCCTCCTTGCCTCCTTTATCTGTGTAACGTCTCTGATTATGCCCTGATAAAATGTTTTCCCTCCCTTTTTTATCATTGTTGTTGATAAGATACAATCTATAATTTTTCCATCTTTTCTTCTGAATCTTACTTCATAATCCTTAACAAATCCATTTTTTTCTATCTCTCTTTTAAATCTCTCTCTGTCTTCCTTATTTTCATACAGAGATGCAACATCCATTTTTAGAAGTTCATCCCTTGTATATCCAAATAGTTTTTCTCCTGCTTTATTTATATCGATTAAACGTCCATCTTCAGTAGTTATGTATATTACGTCTGTTGATTCTTCGAATATTCCTCTGTATTTTTCTTCCGATTCTTTCAATGCTCTTCTTGAAATGTTGAGTTCTTCAACCATTTTATTGAAGTCTCTGGATAAATCGGCAAATTCATCTTTTCCCTTAATATCCACGATACAATCGAGGTTGCCTTTTGCAATTTCTCTTGTTGCCTTTTGCAATTTTTCTATCGGTCTAGTGAGGGAAAGAGAAAAGAGATATGCAGCCAATATTGTACCTATAAAAACCAGCGTAAGCAACGGAATTATGCTCTTTATTGCTTCGTTTATACCTTTAGTTATCACTTCTTCTGGCAGAAGGAATAACAGAGAGCCGTTTATTTCATTTACAGGGGAGAAAACTGCATAATATTTTTTTCCATGTAAAGTGATTAGTTCTAGACCAGTCATTCCATTTTTTATTTTATCTCCTACTTCAGCCAGCCCCTTCATGTCGAATATATTCTCCTCTTCAAAGCTTTCATTCCATTTTTTGCCACTTGCTGTATATTCAGGATGAACAAATATCTTGCCATCTCTGCCCACAAGCAATGGAAAACCAGAGCCAGCGAATCTTATATCCAGTATATCATTTTTTATTGTGCCTAGGAGCAAATCTGAACCCAATACACCTATAAATTTACCATTTACAAAGACCGGCGTTGAAACTGTGGTAACTAATTCTCCTGTATTAACATCAATATACAATGGAGTCCAGACAGTGGTATTTTTCTCTTTTGCAAGTTGATACCATATTCTCTCTCTATGGTCAAAATGTTTAATTTCATTCATTAATTTTTCCACCACTTTTGCATCGCTGAGAAAACACACTCCATTTTCCATACCTAGAAACATTAAATTTATCTCATTTTTTTCAAACATTATAGATTGAAAAGCAGACATTATAAATTCAAAATTTTTCATATCCTCCTCAAATTTTTCATATCCTTTTCCATCTGGAGAAATCCAGATATAACTTTTATTATAATAAGTTCCCTTTCCCCAGACAGATGATATGTGTAATGCAACACCATTTATTGACTGTGCTATATCCTGAAAAGTATGATCATAATATTCTGCTTTTGCCTCCACCAAGTTGAGCAAACCTTCCTCTGCTTTATTTCTTATTTCCTCATATCCTCCTTTTACCAGAATAAAACTAATTGAAGTAAGAGGTATGAGAGAGATTGCAAGCAATAGTATCAACAGTTTTGATCTAAATTTCATCTAATCGTCACGATAATAATTATTCACAATATTAAAACTTATTTAAATTTTTTTGCAGTGGTTTACAGGAATTACAAGGGATTTTTAAAAGATGAATAAGCAATTTATTTGACTATTTGCATGAGGAACGACAGTATTTTTCTATTTCTAGGTTGCATCAATGATTTGCATGGAATAAGTTTTTAAAGAAAGATAATTCTCCAATTATGCATTTATCACAGGATTTAAAGAGAATCCTCGAAAACCAAGGATACGCATTAGTTGGCAAACATTCAGCAGTGAAACTTTGTCACTGGCTCAGAAAATCGCTGCTTGAAAGTAAAGCATGTTATAAAAATACTTTTTATGGCATAGAAAGTCATCGCTGCTTGCAGATGTCGCCTGCTGCTTTTCACTGCACCCAGAAATGTCTTTACTGCTGGCGTTTTCAGGGCTTTACATTAACAGAGCTGAAAAAAGAAGAGGCTGACGAACCAGCTTACATTCTGGAGAGATGTATAGAGGAACAGCGCCGCCTATTAACTGGCTACAAAGGGGATGAGAGAGTGGACTTAAAAAAATGGGAAGAGGCAACGGAGCCGAAACATGTTGCTTGTTCTTTAACTGGTGAGCCCACTTTATATCCTTTTTTAAGTGATTTTTTTGAGGAATGTCATAAGAGGGGAATGACAACATTTCTCGTAACAAATGGAACAAATCCTGAAGCCTTGGAAAACATGGATGTGCTGCCGAAGCAACTTTATGTTACTATCGCTGCTCCAAATGAAGAGATTTATAAAAAGTTATGCTGTCCATTGATTCCAAAAGCATGGGAAAAATTGAATGAAACTTTAGAATTGTTGCCAAGTTTGAATACAAGAACAGTTATAAGGCATACCCTGGTTAAAAACTGGAATTTGGGTTATGAAAAAGAATATGCAAAGCTTGATATGAAAGCGAATCCATGGTTTATAGAGCCAAAAGGATATATGTTCCTAGGTTATTCAAGGCAGAGAATGACTCTTGCAAATATGCCAAGTCATGAAGAAATTAAAAAATTTGGAGAAAAGCTTGCAGAGCTGACAGGCTATAAAATTGAGGCAGAGAGAAAGGACTCAAGAGTTGTTTTGCTCGGCAGAGAAAAGGAAAGGAGAATAAAATGAACGAATATTTGCTTATTTTGCTGCTCCTATTCTCTTTTGGGACAATAATAGCAATGGTGGCAAATAGAAAGAACTTTGGCTTGGCAATCATAATTGGCTGTTTGATACTTGCTATTTCCATTCCCGAAAAATTGCCAGATATTTTTGTAAAAACTGTCACAGATTTCAAAGTTATGGCATTGATTACAATAGTTATAATGATAAAAATGCTCGCTGTCATTTTACAGGAAACAGGTTTGCTCCAGGGTGTGTTGGATGTATTACAGCAAAAGCTTTCATATAAGGGCATGCTCATTGCAATTCCTTCTATACTGGGGTTGCTTCCAGTTCCAGGAGGGGCATTACTATCCGCTCCTCTTATAGATTTGCACGGAAAAGCAGCCGGAGTAAAAAAAGAATTATTGATGACCATTAATTTATGGTACCGCCATATATGGTTTATCATATTTCCTTTAGCTACTCCTTTAGTTTTACTTGCAGATTTATCTGGCGAGAATATTTTTGCAATTATTGCAATGCAAATACCAATTTTTATCCTCCTCTTTTTCATTGGATATCTCTATGTGAGAAAAGTAAAAAATATTGAAATGAAGAAAAAGGAAAGAAAGAAAGGGCAATTGAAAGGTTTATTGCCTATTTTACTACCAGTTTCTATAGCTCTACCACTTTCATTTTTCATGTCCACATATTCTGCCTTTCTGATTTCATTACCTGCTGGCATATTAACAGCTTTTATAATGGGGAAAAAGAAAGATGCAAGAATGCTGAAAAAGGGAATTTCTGTGAGCCTTGCTGTTGCAATATTTGGAATAATGCTTCTAAAAAACATAATATTCGCATCAAGAATACCAGAGGTAATTTCATCCCATTTAATCGGTCTTCCAGCAGTTATTACAATAGCTGTCTTATCCTTCGTAATTGGATTAGTTACAGCTCATAATCTAGCAGCAGTTGGTATCTTATATCCAATTTTGGCTCCCTTTTTGACGGATATAAGTATGGTGGCGTTACTCTATATTTCTTCTTTCACGGGATATTTGATTTCTCCAATTCACCCATGTGTTGTTCTAACTTATGATTATTTCCACCCAAAATTTATCGATGCCTATAAATTCCTCATCCCTCCAGCAGTTGCAGTTGTAGTAATAGCAGCTATTTTCTATGGAATTGTATGATATTAGTCATACCCTCCTATTTTTAAGCTCGGATCTCCTAGCAAACACCATTCCTGTGTAACTTTTATGTCAATAACATCTGTCAAGGGCATTTTTTCATTTCCTGGGAAAGTATTTATGAATCCAGTCAGTGTTGTTGCATGTAGCATGCCAAGCATATCTATTCCTTCATTGTAAAGGCGGAAGAAATTGATTTCAAGCCATCCGTCCAAGACTTGCAGATAGTCAGCTATGCCGTCTTCATTACTGTCTTCGCTTCCGTGATATCCTAGGCCAGTATTGCCTATGGTTGCAATAGCCCCTCCATTTATTTTGCGAGTCAGCCACCAACTCCAACATTCTGGAGCATTTTCTCCCTTCCATAATTTTTCTTTATTAAAGGAATTGAAAATTGTTACATTAAACTGGCTGTTGTGGCAGCCGCCAATTACAACTATGGGCAATTTATAGCCATTTTCTAGCAGAGGCATATCAAAGATTTGTAAGCCTTCTTCCCATTCATCAAAGTTATATGGTTCGTGGGTACTCCAACTCATTGGATTACCATGCCCGCAGAAATACGCAAAGCCAGCCCCATCATTCATTGCATTTATTATATTTTCAGCGCTCAAATCGACCTCAGAAGCCCATACTTTGACAGCTTCGAATCCTTCCAGTTGTTTATATGCCTCCCATGTTGCCAACTCCCCTTCAATATATCCATGGCTATCATTATATGAATCACCTGCAACTAAAATAAATTTATAAAATTCGTTAAATGGAAAATCTTCGTATGTTATAATCTTATCGATCATTATTTTAACCTCTGCTTTGTTCCTGCATGCCAGTCTGCCAACATAAACATCAGGGTATAAATCCAGATAATCTTTTCCTGCCATTCTCCACTCTGCAAAGATTCCATTTCCATTACTGTCCCAGTCTTCAAAAACAGGCTGTCCATCCTCATATTTATACACATCGGCAAAATACAAATCGCTTAGATAGCTTGCCTCCCAGTTTGAATTATCATCTAAATGGCTATATCTCACAGGAACATACCATCTCTCCTTTACACCGGGTTTTCTTCCTCCGAAAAGTAAAACATATTTTATACCATATTGCTCAATTGCATCTTTAATTGCGTATTTTACCTTTTCAGCATCATCCCTACCACTGTAGCTTGAAACTATATTTTCCACTGTTTTCACCATTGTCTTTATTCCATGACTTTCCTTATGTTTTATCAATGGCTGTATAATATTTTCCCATTGTTTTGGACAAATAATGAGTAAATCGTATTCCTCATTTGTGAATAATGGCTTAGAAGGTATCTCATATCTTATTTTGATATCAAATTCATTTGACCGCAGCATTATCCCGTCTTTATTTATGCGTTGTGGATAGAGATAAATGGTGAGAAACTCAACTATTTTGCCTTGTTTATTTCTTCCCACTCCTATGCTGTAATCGTACCATTTTTCAGGATATACATCAAATTTTGCTATTTCATAATTTAACCCAATATTTTCAAATCCATCAATTTTTGGTGGCGCAGCAATTTTTATTATACTCGCCTTTTCTTCCGTAATATTAATTGCTTTTACATTCACTTCTATTTTTGTTCCAGCAGGAAATTCATATGTTTTTATTATATAGGGTAATACTGGATAACCAGCTTGCATTAAATAGCCAGATATACTGTCGCTGCCAACTAATTCCTCAATTTTTTCTGCCTCTTTGCCCTCATTTATATCCAATCTTTCATATCCTGCAAAACCTGTCTGTAATAAAACAGATAGCACTAAAATTACAACTAACTTTTTCATGATGGAAAATGTGAAAGAAGAATATAAGATTTTTTAACATCTTTTGAAAATCTTTATCCCGCAGCAATACGGCTTTGCCTCCACTATTATTCCTTTTTCCTTTGCATATTCAAGCGCCTTTTTAGATGGATTAGCAATTTCTTTTATTCCTGCCTCAATTAAATTAATATCTAAATTGCGAGGTCTCATGCAACCTATGACAACATTCTTTACTTTATTTTTTGCTTCCTTTACAAATTCTATTGCTTCTTCCTCATTTATTCTAACATTTTCAAAAGATGTTTTTGCAGTAGGCACAATAAAATTCAGAACAAGTTTTTCAATTTTGTAATTCTTCAGCTTATCGAGGAGCTCCCATTCTTCTATTTTACCATAATTTAAGCCTACAGTTATATGAGGCGAGATTTTTATCCCAGCTTCCATAAGCTTCTCCATGTTTTCGAAATAATCTTCCACTGTTGCATTCAGTTTTAAAACATTTTTTATTGCATTTTTTGCTGGCAAATCAACAAAAGCTATATCGCATGCTTTTGCCATCTCATCTGCCAATTCTTCATTAACAAATCCGGGATGAATTGCAATATATATGCGATCTTTCAATTTTTCGATTACTGGAAGCATTTTTTCAAGATTTATTAGCCTTCCTTTTTCATCAAATCCCCCACTAACAAGAATGCCGTTGCCCTTGAAACTCAGCCCAAATTTAAGCAATTCTTTCTCTGTTTCCAGCTTCAACATCTGTTTTAGATACCTTCCCATACAATGTTTACAATTTAGTTTACAATCAGATATTGCAACTGGAATAAAGCACGGCTTTGGAAAGTAGGCAATCATTTTTTAGCTTCTTCCAGAAAGTTCATGAAAATTTCCTTTCCATATTGAGTATGCTCCACTTCTGGATGAAATTGCAGACCAAATAAGGGGCGGCTTTCATGTCTCATTGCCTGAACTTTGCAATTTGGCGAAGAGGCGAGAAGAATGAAATTCGATGGCAATCGTGTAACTTCATCGTTATGACTCTCCCACACAATCATTTTTCTGGGCAACCCTCTGAACAGAACATCTTCTTCAACAACTTCTATCTCCACTTTTCCATACTCCGGCACTTTCGCCGGCGAAGCTTCCCCGCCAAAAAATCTCGCCATGAACTGATGGCCGGCGCATATGCCGAGAATGGGCACATCCATATATTTTAGATATTCATCGCATTTTCCAAGTTTATCCTGCAAGCCCACGCGAGGCGCCCCGCCAGATAGTACCAGTGCATCGGCATCGCTTAGTTCTTCAATTGGCGTTGTGTTGGCAACTATCTCCGCATCCGCGCCTATATAGCGTAACACACGCCATTCCCGATGTGTCCATTGTCCGCCGTTGTCAATAACATAAACTTTCATTGTGAAAAAATTAAATAGGAAATTTAACCTTTCCTATTATGGAGATAATTTATAAGCCAATTGGCATAATACACACTCCCTTTAAAGATATGGCTCCGATACAGCCAATTTTTTCTGATGAGAAGGGCGTTGTTGAGATTTATGAAGAATACAGGGAGGGATTAAAAGATTTAGAAGAGTTTAGCCATATAATCCTCGTATATCATTTCCATTTATCTAAGCCGTATAAGTTGCATGCTAAACCCTATTTAAGCGATGAGTTAAAAGGGATATTTGCAATAAGGAGCCCAAATCGTCCAAATCCGATTGGCATATCAGTTGTAAAACTTGAAAGAATAGATGGAACAAAGATATTTGTAAGGAATGTTGATATTTTGGATAGAACTCCTTTATTGGACATAAAACCTTATGTTCCAGAGTTTGATTGTATGGAGGCGACGAGCGGGTGGCTGACTGGAAAAATAAAAAGATAAAAAACATATCCTCAAAATTCTGAAATTATCCTTTTTGCCCATCTGAGCTTTTTTCTTTTCACCTCCATATCCTTTCCTTCTTTTTCCCTTGGTTTTTCAAAATCAAAGCCAATGAGCTTTATTTTCCCTGCTTTAAAATGTTTTGCCATGCAGTAAGCACGATCCCCATCTGTAAAACCTCCAAAATTGTAGATGGTATCAAAAGGTTTTGACTGACAGGTGATCAATATTTTTCCTCTGAAGAGAGGAAGCCATTCTTTCAATGCCTCAATGTTATCCCCATGAGCATGTATTGCAACGATGCATCCACTTTCATTTACTTTCAATATATCTTCAACATTTCCATCCAAATCAGTGGTTACAATATGAGGAATGATGTTACGGAGGAGTAAAAAAGAAGTTGCCTCATCCGCTGCCATAATAATGCCTTCTATTTTTTCTATTTCTTCATCAAGATTTCTTCCTGCTCCACATATACTTACAACATTTCCTTCAATTAATCTCCTCAATTCCTCCAGCGTAATGTTACTCCTTGCAATGTTTGCTGCAATTCTCGCTGCTTCCTCATCTTTCTTCTTTTCATATCCAAAATCCTTTAAAATTTCCTCATATAATGCCTCCCATTCATTCCATTCCATTTTATTCCCATTCTATAGTGGCAGGCGGTTTATTAGAAATGTCATATACTACTCTATTCACATCTTTAATTTCATTTGTTATGCGTGTTGCCATTTTTTCCAGCAAATCATGAGGAAGTTTTGTATAGGCAGCAGTCATTGCATCTATGCTATCAACACTTCTTATGGCGATGGTATAGCCATATGCTCTTATATCTCCTCTAACTCCCACACTTCTTACTGGCAACAGAACAGCAAAATACTGCCATGGCTTTTCTATTATGCCATCCTTCCACGCCTTTTCTATCTCTTCCTCAACAATTGCACAAGCCTCCCTCACAACCTCTATTTTTTTCTCATCTATCTCGCCTATTATGCGAACTGCCAATCCCGGCCCAGGAAATGGCTGTCTTTCCGCAACTTCCAAGCCAAGATACCTTGCCACTTGCCTTACCTCATCTTTGTAGAGGTTACGTAAAGGCTCAACAATTTTCAAATGCATTTCCTCCGGCAACCCACCAACATTATGATGGCTTTTTATTGTATCTCTCAATCCCCCTCCACTTTCTATCCAATCTGGTGCTATTGTGCCCTGAATGAGATATTCTGCCTCCTCCTCTTTTGCCACCCTTTCAAATATCCTTATGAATTTCTCACCAATTATCTTCCTCTTTTCTTCTGGATCAGAAACTCCCTTGAGGGCTGCGAGAAATTCTTCCTTTGCGTCAACTGGCACAAATTTCAAATCCATCTTTTCATAAAGATTCCTTACAAATTCGCTCTCTCCCTTTCTCATCAAGCCCGTGTCCACGTACACAGCCACAAGATTTTTTCCAAGAGCCATACTTCCTATTTTTGCAGCGACGCTCGAATCAACGCCACCAGAGACAGCTATTATAGCTTTTCCCTTAACCTTTTCCTTTATCTCTTCAACAGCCTCCTTTACAAAAGCAGCAGCATCAAACATACTTCTCCCTCATTTCACGGCGATATTCTTCAAGCTTTTTCGCCAGTTCCTCATCCTTCAAAGCGAGAATTTGTATTGCAAGCAGAGCGGCATTATCTCCTCTATCAAGTCCAACTGCAGCAACAGGTATGCCAGGCGGCATCTGAACAATAGAAAGAATTGCATCCAGATTTAGCTTCCCAGAAACAGGCACGCCAATAACTGGCTTTGTTGTATATGCCGCCAAACTACCTGGCAATGCAGCAGCCAGGCCGGCGATGGCGATAAAAACATC
>Ga0180300_10000528_pt1 | contig 16834 bp, 14 predicted proteins | sample GuaBasSediGuay15_FD_121798 | JGI IMG/M metagenome (GOLD analysis project Ga0180300, IMG submission 121798) | Subseafloor sediment microbial communities from Guaymas Basin, Gulf of California, Mexico - Guay15, Core 4569-2, 21-24 cm | ecosystem: Environmental > Aquatic > Marine > Hydrothermal... | reverse complement strand
CTATTAAGGAGCCTCCGTTTCAGTTTTGCTTCTGTCCAGAAACTTTGGCCTCTGTCTTTCTGCGAGAGAGCTTGGATGGTTTCTATGGAGGAATTAAGCCGGTATTGAGTTTTAGCTACAGATTTTAGTTTGCTTTTTCAGTCTCCTTATTTGTAAGACTTTTTTCATTTTGTTTTCTTTCTTTTATCACAAGAATAAAAATCAATTTTAAACGCTTAGGATGTAAATTTATCTGGTGTTTTTCAAGGGAAGAACGATTTTGATTATGAAGCGATTTTATTTATGGGTTTTCATTTTATTTGTGGTTATGAGAGTTTGTGCTTTCGGCGAAGCGAAGGTTTCAGTTTCTCATGTTGAAAAGATCAGAGGGTTTGTCATAGGGCAGTTCCAGTATGGATCCGGCATTGGCTTTTTTTACGAACGTGAACGTGGTAAGGTTGGTAGCCTGTATGCAAGCGTTTGTTTCATCACAGTTAATGATGCAACTGACATTCCTCTTTATGATTATTATTATGGGATTTATTATGAGAGATCAGACAAGAAGAGGTTAAATTTTTTGTCTTTTATGTTTGGTTATAAACGGTTTCTTTTTGTGGATGAAATGGAAGGGAGTTTTAAACCACATTTAAGGGCTTCGGTTGGACCTGTTTTGTATATGGATCCACCCAATATACCTGATTTTTCCAGGCGTATTAGAGAAATGAAGGCCGGTGTATCTGTGGGAGGAGGACTCGCCGGTGGAGTAGAATTTATAGGATTTGGAAGAACTGTATTTTCTTTTGATCTGGGATATCAGTGCTTTTGTTTTGCTCGTAAGGTTGAAGGAAGAACATCGTACCAGGGACTTTTTCTCAAAATATATATCGGTAGAAGGATATAATGCATGAGTTTCAGTTTTTTACAGATAGGGTTAATTTAGCTGCAGGGGTAGCTTACCTTGTAGATGATGATTTCAAGCATGCTGTAAAAGTGTTGAGAAAAAAAGAGGGAGATCAAATTCTGCTATTCGATGGGAAGGGAATGAAGTATGGTGCAGTTATTGAAGACATTGGAAAGAATGTGGCCGAATGTAGAATTCTGTTTGTTGAAGAAGAGAAAGTACCTGATACTCCGATTGTTAGTGTTGGTTTCGGAGTTGTGAAATCAGGGGCATTGACAGAAATCATAAGAGATGCTACTGCTCTTGGGGTCAGACGCTTCTGTCCTGTTGCGATGAAAAATTCGGTAGTAAAATCTGTGAATATTCAAAGATTGAAGAGAGTTGCCATTGAGTCTGTAAAACAGAGTGGAGGAAGTATAGTACCCGAAATACTGGATGTTGTAAGGCTTGAAAAATGGTTTGAAATAGTTCAGGATGCTGAATTAAAGTTGCTTGCATATCAATCTGCTGGGGTAACGCTTAGGAATTTTCTAAAGGATCGTAGCGAGCTTAATTCTGTTGCGATTATATTTGGTCCTGAAGGTGATTTTACACATGAAGAGGTAAAAAAAGCGGTTGACAATGGTTTTGTACCTGTTAAATTAATAAATCAGAGACTAAGGTCTAATCTGGCTGTGGTTTCGGCAGTTGCGTATATTATGTATCATTTTTATCGGGAGGTTGAAAGTTGAGTAAAGAGTGTATTTTTTGCAGAATTGTCCGCAAAGAGATTAAATCAGAGATTTTGTTCGAGGATGATCATGTGGTAGCTTTCAGGGATATTAATCCTCGGGCACCCGTGCATATTTTGGTAATTCCCAAGAAACATATTCCAACGGTGAATGATATTGAAGAGGAAGACCTTCAGCTTCTCGGGAAAATGGTTGGAGTGGCACGGGATCTTGCTGTGACAAGTGGAATTTCTGAGTCAGGTTACAGGCTTGTTATCAATTGTCATCAGAATGCGGGGCAGGAAGTATATCATCTTCATCTTCATCTTCTTGGTGGCAGGAAAATGAAGTGGCCTCCAGGTTAATGAATTATGTATATCTCAAAACTAAGTTTATACGGGTTTAAATCTTTTTACAGGAAGTCAGAGATAGAATTTGACCGTGGTATTACAGCTATTGTTGGTCCCAATGGTTGTGGGAAGTCTAATATTGTTGATGCGATACGATGGGTCATGGGTGAGCAAAAGCCTACAGTTTTGAGAGTTGATAAGAATGTAGATGTTATTTTCAATGGGACCGAGTCCAGGAAACCACTGAACGTGGCGGAGGTTTCTCTTGTTGTTCATAATGAGAGTGGTAGAATTCCTATTGCGTTGTCCGATATCGTCATAACGAGGCGATTATTTAGAAATGGTGAGAGTGAATATTTGATAAACAATCATTTATGTCGGCTGAAAGATATTAATGATCTTTTTATAGATACAGGAATGGGGGCAGATGCCTATTCCATTATTGAGCTTAAAATGATAGAAAACATACTCAGTGAAAACCCTGATGAGCGAAGACGGCTATTCGAAGAAGCAGCGGGGATAAATAAGTACAGAATTCAGAGGAAGACCGCTATTAGGAAACTGGAAACTACGGAAAATGACCTGCTCAGATTGAATGATGTAATTCAGGAAGTTGAGTCAAAGGTTAGAAAACTTAAGGCGCAGTTAAGGAAGTATGAGAGATATCAGGATTATACTAAGAGACTGATTGAGGCCGAAATTCTCCTTACCGCAAGGAGGATAATAGATATAAGAACGTACCTTGAGCCTCTGAGGGACAGTCTTGCTGAACTCAGACTGGAGAGGGAGAAGCTTGATAAGGAAATATTAGAACTGGAGAGAGCTTCAGAAGAAAACCAGAAAGCACTCTCTATGCTGGAGGAAGAAAGTACCAGTTTGATGGTAGATAGAGATGAACTGCTCCATAAAAAGAATGATATAGAAAAAGAGCAAATTTTGATGGAAGAGCAGCTAAGAAATCTGGATGTTGGGATAGAGAGGGAGAAAAAAGCTCTTCATGACCTGAAATATGAAATAGAAAGAAGAGAGCGTGATAATCTAAACTTTCAGGCCAGAGTGAAGGATTTGAAAGAGAAAATAGAAACCAATAAAGTCGTTCGGGAAAGGAAGGAAAAGCAACTTGAACAGGTGAAAGATAGATATGAGGAGCTGAACAGAAAAATCCAGGAGTTGAGGGATAGGGAGTTTGCTCTTGTGAGGACGAAGGGAGAAGCGGAAGAGAGGATCAAAAATCTTCAGGAGAATATCGACACCAGGTTGAAGGAAAATGAAGATATCGGAAACAAGCTTAAAGCCGGCCAGAATGACCTGGAAAAAGTGTCCGAGAAGATAAAGAGAATTTCTGAAGAAGTAGTGAAATTACAAAATGGTCTTGGCAACCACATATCTGCTTTAAATCAGGAGAAGAGTAGGTTTGATAAACTTGTAAGAAATGAGGAAAAACTTGTTCGTAAGCTTAATGGGACGAAAATTGAAATTGGTGGGATAAAAGACAGGATAAAGTTTTATGAGGAACTGGTTGATAGAACCGCCGGTGTAAATGATTTGTTTTCGAAGGTATTAAAGCGGCAATCTGAGTTTGAGGGGATAAAGGGAGCACTTTTTGATTTAATTGAAATCGATAAGAAATATCACAATGTTATTGAGACGGTAGTTGAGGATCTGGATAATATTTTGATTGTAGAGGATTACAGAGAGATTTCTGCTGCTATTCGAGATATTCTGAATTCTGGTAAAGGAAGACTGAGACTTATTCCTTTGCGTGGATTAAGGAAGAAAGATAGCAGGAAAATTCCTGATGGGCGTTTTGTTCCTTTGAGAGAACTGGTTAGTTATACCGCTGAAATCGAACCGGTTGTAGAGGCTCTTTTTGGAAACGTATATTTATGTAGCGATGAGGAGTTTGATAGCCTGGTTGGAAGGAAAGAGTACGAAGGCATTGGTTTTGTAACAACCTCTGGTAAGTATAGAAGGGCTGATAGTACATTTGTTATTACAAAGAGTGATGATCGGGAGAACATTCTAATTGGCAGGAAAATTACGCTTAATAGATTAGGTGAAAAGCTGGAGGTTTTAAATCACCGGCTGGAGGCCCAACAGTCCGAGCTGGATGAGTTGAGAGAGAGTAAAAAAACTTCTCAGATTGTTTTGAAACAACTGAATGAAAAGATAAACACACTTGAGGAGAAGCTGAAAAAGAGATCGGAAGAGTTAAAGAATCTTCAAATTGAAAAGAGTAAGATTTCCAGCGCCATTGAGGTTCTTAAAGAGAACAAGGTGAATAATGAGGTAGCGATAGAGTCGTTTTCGTCCAGGCTTAAAAAGGAAAAGGAAATTGTATTCGATTGCAATGCTAAAATTGCGGAGCTGGAGTCTGAACTTGAGAATTTGGAGGGGGAATTTAGTAAGGTAAGTAGTGTATATGAAAGCATAAACAAGGAGATATCGGACAGTAGGATAAAGCTGGTTAATCTAGAAAATGAACTCGAAAACTACCTTAGGCGTCTGGATGTTAACGCGAGGTTTTTGGATACTTCCCGGATGAAGATTGGTGAGTTTGAAGAAAGGATCAAGCAACTGGGTAACAAGAGGAGAGAACTGGCAGAAAGAATAGGAGCGAAAAGAACGACTCTAATGGAGCTGGACAGCAAGTATAAAGAATTGCAGTCAACGATAGACGAGAAGTCCGAAAAAATAGAGAGGCTTAAAGAAGAAGTGGCAGAAATAAACATGCGGTTGTACAAGTTAAGGCATCGTAAGGAGGAAATTACAGATAGAATTGCCAGGGTTGAATTGGAAATAAAGGAGTATGAGGCCCGTGAAAATGAGCTGAGGGCAGTTGTTAGGGAAAAGTACAAAAGTGAGGTGGATATAGAGAAGGTGGACAGGGAAGTTGATGAGGAGGTGATAAGTCGCAATATTGAGAGGTACAGACGGGAACTTGAAAATCTTGGTTCAATTAATCTCGGGGTAAGAGAAGAGTATGAATCGGAAAGTGAGAGATTAAGGTTTTTGAAACAGCAGAGAAATGATCTTGTGAAATCTGAAGGAAGTTTAAGGGAGATTATATCGGAGATAGATAAAATAGCGAGGGAACAGTATCTGAGAATTTTTGAAAAGATTCAGGGGAACTTTAGAGAAACTTTTGCTACCTTTTTTGGTGGGGGTGTGGCTGAGCTGAAGCTTGAGGGTGCTGATGACCCTCTGGAAGCCAGGGTGGAAGTTTATGCATGCCCTGGAGGGAAACGGCTCCAATCTTTGAAAATGTTATCTTCGGGAGAGAAGGCTCTTACAGCTATAGCTTTGCTTTTTGCTATTTACCAGGTTAAGCCCAGCCCTTTTTGCATTCTGGATGAAGTTGATGCTCCTTTGGATGATGAAAATATAAGGAGATTTACGACTGTTATAAAGTCGTTTGCCACCAGCACCCAGTTTATTATTGTGACGCACAATAAGCTTACCATGAGTATAGCTGATGTTTTATATGGAGTGACGATGCCTGAAAAGGGCGTGAGCCAAATAGTTTCTGTAAAGTTAAAATAAGTTTGAGAAAAAAACGATGTGGCGAAAGGTATTTTTCATAGTTTTATTTATTTTGAACTTTTTAATTGCCCAGGATTTTGACCTTGATTATACAACTTTCAGGGGGGAGAACAGTTCCGTAGTGGTTGAGGTAAGTCTCCTTATTCCACGCAGTTTGTTGAAATTTGTGACTCTTGAAGACGGAGGATATGGTTCCCTGATGGAGATTAGAGTCGCTATTGCTCAGAGAGATACAGTGGTTGTCTGGGATAGGTGGATACTCAGAGATAGGACCAGCGATACCCTATTGATAAAAAGGACTCAGAAGATCCCTGAGCTGGCTGTGTTTGAGGTAAAGCCAGGGGATTATGAGATAGTTGCTGTTGTGGTAGATCTGAACGCAAAGAAAAAGTATATAAAGAAGGAAAAAGTTTCCTTTAATTCGTATTCATCGAGAAAGCTGGAGATAAGTGGAATAGAGCTTTGCTCTCAGATGTCCAGAACCGAAAAAGAAAATAAGTTCAGTAGATACTTTGGCTATGATCTCGTCCCTAACGCCAGTGCTATTTTTGGATTTCATGCTCCTCAAATGTACACTTTTTGTGAAGTTTATAATCTTGAATATGGCCCGGGTAAGGATAGGGAGTATTCAGTAGAGTATGAAATATGTGACCTCGATGGCGATACAGTAATGGAAATTGGCGAGATGAGAAAGAACAAGCCGGGAGATTCAGCTGTAGAGATAAACAGTATTGATGTTCGTAAATTAGAGAGTGGTATTTATAAACTTGTTATTACTGTGAGGGATCCAGTGAGTGGTCAGTCTGCGACAGCAGAGAAAAAATTTTATATTGTAAGTGAAGAGAACAGGGAAAATGTGGATAAGGTGCTGGTTGATTTTATGTATGCAAACATGAGCGAGGAAGAGCTAGATAGAATTTTTGGTCCATTGAAATATATTGCGACAGAAGAGGAGAAAAAGAGGTACAAAAGAGCTACCCTAGAGGGGAAAAGAAAAATAGTAGCTCATTTCTGGGACAACCGTGACCCTGATCCCAGCACTGAAGTTAACGAGGCCAGAGCGGAGTTCATGAAGCGTTTGGAGTATGCGAATCAGCATTTTGGAAACATTTATTTAGAGGGATGGGCCACGGATATGGGGAGAGTATTGATTCAGTATGGTTTTCCTTCCGAGGTCGAAAGGTACAATTATACTATGGGTACCAAACCCTATCAGATATGGCATTATTATGGAATAGAGGGAGGAGTGATCTTTGTCTTCGTGGACAAAACAGGCTACGGGGTTATGGAGCTTGTTCACTCAACGGCCAGGAAGGAGTTGCATGATGAAGATTGGCAGCGATGGATAAAACAGTAAGGGAGGATTTTGACAATGGGAATATGTTTTGGTGTTGATCTTGGGGGAACGAAGGTAAGCATCGGGCTTGTGGAAAATTGGAAGTTGATAGAGGAAGTGGAAAGATTTTTCGTGGCGGAGTGCAAGGATGCCGATGACCTTGTAAATGCTATGGTAGAAGCTATGGAGAGTTTGCTTAAAAAGAAAGGTCTTACATGGGAAGATATTGAAAAGATAGGCATCGGTTCTCCAGGCCCGCTTGATCAGGCTACGGGAACTATTTTGAAAACTCCTAATCTGGTTATCCTCCAGGATTTCCCCCTTGGTCCTAAAGTTCAGGATCTTACCGGGGTTGAAACCCTTGTTGACAATGATGCAAATTGTTTCACCCTTGGTGAACAGAGGGCTGGGCAGGCAAAAGGAATGGATTATGTGCTTGGGGTAACTCTTGGTACAGGTTTTGGACTCGGGTTTGTTTACAAAGGTGAAATATATAGAGGTGCTACCGGTACCGCTATGGAGTATGCCCTTTCTCCTTATAAGGAGGGGGTTTTTGAAGATTATATTTCGGGGAGGGGGTTGAGCAAAATATATAAAGAGATACATGGAGACTATCTATCCCCCACTCAGATATATACTCTTGCTCAGAGAAAGGATCCGGCGGCACTTGATACCTGGTATGAGTTTGGGAAACACTTAGGGAAAGCACTGACATATCTTGTAAATGTTCTAGACCCCGAGATAATAGTAATGGGTGGATCTGTCTCGAAAGGTTATGATTTTTTTTACGACTCTATGAAAAGGGAGTTGTTTAAAAATATACATGATAAACCAAGAAAAAGTTTAAAATTGGCAAGGAGTTCTCTGGGTGAGGTAGCAGGAATTATTGGTTCAGCTTCGTTGAATAGCTTTACGTAATGTTTGGGAGAATTTTTAATAGTGTTTTGTCTATTGTTTTCCCCCCTCTCTGCATTTCGTGCGGCAGGATTCTGGGTGGGTTCGGGAATAAGGTTTGTGATGCCTGCTGGGAGAAACTTAGGAAACTACCATCATTTGTTATTGAGAATAAGGTTTATACTGATCATCTGGATATGCTTGTAGCCGTGTATATTTTCGATGAGGTTTTTCAAAAAATTGTTCACATGATAAAGTACTCAGGATTTAGGTCTGTTGCATACGAACTTGGATATAGAGCTGGGAAAGAACTAAGGAGAATGCCTCGGGTTTTGGAATGTGAGGTTATTATACCCGTTCCATTGAATCCGGTTAAAAAGAGGGAGCGAGGGTACAACCAGTCTGAGATTCTTGCAAGGGGTTTTTCTGCAAGTGTAGGTGTGCCTGTTGAGGTTGGCTTTCTGGTGAGGCGAAAATACACAGTATCCCAGACAAATCTAGGGGTTGAGGAACGAAAAAAGAATGTTGAAGATGCTTTCTGTATTTCGCGATATCAAAAATCTTTTAAGGGTCGGAGCGTAATCTTACTTGATGATGTCGTTACTACAGGTGCGACATTGAATTATGCTGCTAAGGCTCTAAGGTCTGCTGGGGTAAAAGAAGTAATAGGAATTGCTATAGCAACACCGCTCATGGACTAAAATAGAGTTAAAATTCTTTATAGACCTATTTTATTATAATCTACTGTCGTTGCTACTCAGAAATCGCTTTCTAAATTCATCAATACTGATTTTTCCAAGTCCAAGAATATACATAAGTTCTCCTGTATCTGAGAAATCAAGTCTTTCTTTGGGATTGTAGTATTCGAATGCTGCTTTCCATATTTTACCGAAAATCGGATGTTCATAAGCAGCCTTTACAAAGGCTTCATCGCCTCCTTTGATATTCAAGTAGGCATTCGCATCGTCAATTCTGATATAATTGGTATATTCTTTTGTGTAGGCAAGAGCAGAATCCGTTGTCTGCTCCTCATTCCAACTTGCATGCTGTACAACGTGTATTCGTTCTTTTGTGTCTATTTCTGGTGCCAGTTTACGGATTCTTCGAACTACCTCTGCGGTGATATCCGATTGTCCTCCTTCTTTTACCCAAATATCTCCGCCAGCTTTTAGAACTTCTATCCAACGATCTGCTAGCTGGGCAACTACTTTTTCATGATTTTCATGCCCTGCTAGCCATCCGCCACAGTCGTTCCAAGCGGCATCCATCACAGCATTAGACTGGACATTGAACATTTCCGCGTTCTTACCGTATGCTCCAGAAACGGGTATAGCGTGCTTTTTTATCCACTCTTTTCCGAACATAGATTGCAGTATTGTTCGGTCGGCTGCCGCGCTTTGACCATCATCTTTATCGGGGGCATGGTCGTAGTGAAGCGACAGCAGATCTTTTTCTGGGTTGAACTTCTTCATGCTATCTTCACAGGATGGGTGTTGGAAAACGTACATTGCAAGTAGCAACATAGGTATTGCAAATTTAGATATTAGATTTTTCATTCCTGATTCTCCTTAACATATTAGTTTAACGAACATTAATGTTAATAAAATTTTTCAAAATTACCATTTTAAAATAACTATTGATTTACCGAAGATTGGGATATTGTGCAGAGAGTTATGAAATTTTTGCATTTTCCTTGTCCCCTATTTTTGTGATTAGTTTGCTATCGAACCAGTAGTCTGGACCATTTTTTAGCAATTTTGCCATTGTTGTAACTGCTCTACCAACGTTTGCAGCATCCAGAATCCTGTTTTTTTCTTCCTCGATGAGACGCATTGTGTTTTTATAAGCCAGTGCCCAGGGGGGAATTGCGAAACCCATGGAGTTTAATGTGGCGTATAGATTACTTATCACGGCAATGCAGCCGGAGTCGTTTCCAGCCGCGATTACTCCTGCAACTTTCCCTTCGGTAGGACACTTTCCATCTGTATAAATCATATTCTCAAAAACTGTCATTCTGTCAATGAGATTTTTTGTAGGGCCAGATACGTTATACCAGTAGATAGGGGTAGCAATGATTATAGCGTGGGCTTTGATTATTTCATCGTAGATTTGTTTCATATCGTCATCTTCTACCGTACATGGATATTTACATTTCATAATATCCTCGCACAGGCATCCGGTACATGGTTTGATGTTGTAATCGTACAGGTGGATTATTTTTGTTCTGGCACCTTCGTATTTGGCACCTTTGATTGCATAGTCAAGGAGTTTTGCTGTATTACCATCCTTTCTCGGAGAGCCATTGAAAGCAAGGACATATATCTCCATTGAAGCCTCCGTGAATGTTTCCTCAGTTCTGTGTTTTCTAATGTGGTAAAATTGGGTTCATTTTATTTCTGGAATAGAAGATTATGTTTTTGAATTTCCTGCTTGATTTTTTCTGGTATGTGTAAATTGTGTGACTTTGCAGCAAGTATTATAGCATTGGTAATTGCTTTTGCTTTTGATCTACCATGTGCTTTTATTATTGTTTTTTTGAATCCCAGTATGGGAGCGCCGCCATATTCTGAATAATCGACTATTTGTTTTATTTGCCTGAGCCCACTTGAGAGTGCTATTAAGCCAAGCTTCCAGATAAATCTCCTTTTAAAGGCGTATCTACCAAGGTGAGTTAGGGCATCCGCGAGTCCTTCTACAGTTTTCATTACTATATTCCCGACATATCCTTCTGTAATTACGATGTCGGCATATCCTTTTAGTACCTCATGGCCCTCTATGTTACCTATAAAGTTTAAATCCTCAATTGTAGTTAATATTTTGTATGTACGGCTTAGTATGTCGCCTCCTTTGTATTCTTCTTTACCGATATTCAAAAGGGCTATGGTTGGATCTTTTATTCCTTTTATTTCACCGAAATAAACCTTTCCCATTATGGCAAATTGAACCAATTCCTCCACAGAGCAGTGAACATTCGCTCCTACGTCGAGAAGAAGGGAAAATGGCTCTTTTCTATTCTGAGCGTTCTGAGTGGGGAATACCGTTGCTATTGCAGCTTTCTTTACTCCATCAATACGGGATATGCATTTTGCGGAGGAAAGAACATAGGCTCCAGTATTACCTGCTGAGACAAGACCATGGGCTTTTTCATCAGCACAGAGTTTTGCAGCAATGAGCATTGAAGCCCTTGGCTTTCGAGATATACCTCTTCTTGGAGTGTCTTCATTTGTAATGTATTGGTCGGTGTGATATATATCTATCTGATTTGGATTGTATTCAACATCTTTGAGTATGTCTTTTATTTTGTTCTCATTTCCCACCAGAATGATATTTACATTGCTTCCGAGTGTTGCCGCTGCGGCACCCTTTACAATTTCTTCTGGTGCGTGATCACCTCCCATAGCATCTAGGGCAACGATAGCATTATTCACATCTATAAAGTCAACATTTTCTTTTTTCTTCATAGCTCCACAGAGTGCCCATACATTAAAACCGCTAAATATACTAAATTTGTAACAAACTTTTTAAAAGTTTTATCGTCCACTAATCGTTATATCTCCAATAAGTATGGTGGGTGCGCTGATATTGTCGCGAAACTGAAGATCGTTTCCGACCATCTCGATGTTCTGGAGCATATCCAGGACATTACCCGAAACCGTGAACTCCTGTACTGGATAGGTAAGTTCTCCATTATTTATCCATATTCCTTCTGCTCCTCGTGAATAATCGCCAGTTACGTAATTTACCCCTGTCCAGTGGACATGAGTTAGGTATAAACCGTTTTTCACTGACTTTATGATTTCTTCAGGGGTATATTCACCTTTTTCAAGGTAGAAGTTCGATATGCCGGAGATTGGATCAGAAGCTATTGTTCTGGACCCGTTTCCAGTGGGCGGGTGTTTTAGTTTTCTTGCAGAATAAGAATCACAAAGATATTTTGTGAGGAATCCTGAGTCAACTACAACGTTTTTCCTGCTGGTAACACCCTCATCGTCAAATGGTCTTGAACTTACCCCTGAAGGTAGCAAAGGATTGTCTACGAGCTTGATTTTATCACTTGCAATTTTTTCACCGAGCTTTCCTGCAAGAAAAGAGTTTTTCATAAAAACCCTTGTTCCCAGACATCCAGTAGCCACTATTCCAATCAAGTCAGCGGCAACATCCGGGTCAAGTACAACAGGAACTTTGCATGTGCTTGGCTTTTTAGGGGATAGCTTTCTTATTGCTCTTTTTGCTGCTTTCTTTGCGATTGAACCTATGGACTCGAGATTTTTAAAGAAAGGGTTTTTCGAATACCAGTAGTCCGTCTGCCTTGAGCCATTTTTTTCGGCGACCAGGATAAGGCTCAGAGTGAAGTTGGTGGTTTCATATCCATCGAGGAAACCGTTAGTAGATGCCAGTACTATTTTTGATGAGGTGTCATTCCATTGTGCGCCTTCTGAATTTTTAATCAGTTTACTATATTTGAAGCCTTCTTCTTCCAGCTGTCCTGTGATTCTTATTTTGTCTTCCATCGGGATAACTTCAATCATTTTGTCGTATGTGTCGATTTCCTGGTGTGACCTTCCAGTAATTGATTTATCAGGTAATCCAACGAAGGGGTCCTGGTTTAAGTACTGGACCATATCCAGCATATTTGTTATCTGTTGCTCTATTTTTTCTGTATTAAAATCATTAGTGGATGTAATACCGCTTTTTTTGTTTTTTATGATTCTTATCCCAATTCCCTTTGAGTTGGAAAACCTTAGCTCTTCGATTTTCCCTTTTCTTATTTTTATATTAGTACTTTTTGAATTTACAATAATGACGTCAGCACCTTCTATGCTGTGTCTTTTGAGTATTTTAAGGACATCTTCAGCAAGGTTCTTCAGCTTGTCCATGCGAGCCCCGTTTAATTTATAGTTTTGTACCGCCTACGGTTATTTCACTTACTTTTACGGTTGGCATTCCTATACCTACTGGTACTCTCTGGTCATTTTTTCCGCAGGTCCATCCTCCTCTGGAAAATTTTAGATCATTGGCAACCATTTCGACCTTTCGGAGAATGTCTGGACCATTTCCTATGAGGGTGACATCTTTTAGGGGAGCTGTAATTTTGCCGTTTTCTATCAGGTATGCTTCAGATACTCCGAAGGTGAAATCTCCATTTACTATGTTAACTTGCCCACCGGCAAATCGTTTTGCATAGATTCCAAATTTTACCGACGAGATAATTTCTTCTGGGTCGTAATTACCAGGTTTCATAAAAATGTTTGTCATTCTGGGCATAGGTGGATACTTAAAAGATTCTCTCCGACCGTTTCCTGTAGCATGCATATCCATAATTCTTGCAGAAAGAATATCGTGCATGTAGCCGCGGAGGACTCCATTTTCGATCATTATAGTTTCCTCGGGAAGAGTTCCTTCATCATCTATGTTTATGGAGCCTCTGAGCCCTGGTATCAGTCCACTGTCGATGACAGTGCAATGTTCTGACGCTACTTTTTCGCCTATTTTGTCTGAATAGTTGGATAACTTTTTTCTTGCAAAGTCAGCTTCAAGACCGTGTCCTACTGCTTCGTGTAGCAGTATCCCGCTTTCGCCTGGTCCCAGGACGACGGCAAGGGAGCCTGCAGGAGCAGGTCTGGCATCGAGGTTTGTAACTGCTATGTGCGCAGCTTCTGTTGCTATTTCTGTGGGGGAGTTTTCGTCAATTTCGTAGAATTCCAGGCCACTTCTACCTCCTGTTGCAACCCCCGCTCCCTGCCGTGTTTTTCCATCGTCTGCTATACAATAACATGTGAGAAGGACTAATGGTTGGATATCTTCAAAGAATTTTCCCTCTGCATCTACATACAGGATTTTTCTTAGCTCTTCAGAGAAAGTTACAGTAACCTGGGATATTTTTGAGTCATAACCGCGTGCTGTTTTATTGACTGTTTCGATAAGGTCAATTTTTCTTGAGATAGGCTCCTCAATGGAATATGTACTTACGCTGTATAAATTTCTTTTTCTTGTTCTCTGGATGGGAGCTATTAGGTTTTCTTTTTTATTTGTAGCAATATAAGAGGCTGCTGAGGCAGCTTCCTTTAGGTTATCAAAAGTAATATCTTCGGTATATGAATAGCCTATTTGTTCACCATCGATTACTCTAATGCCTGCACCTGAGGAAATGCTGTATGATGTAGTTTTGATAATGTTTTCTTCCATTTTGATGAACGATGTGGCTCGGTATTCAAAAAAAATATCTACGTGGTCACCACCGCGAGATAGAGCCTGGGTTAAAATTTTCTTTAACTGTGTTTTGGAAATTCCAAATAATTCTTCCATTTCGTATCAAAAACCTCCTTAAGTTCAGTTTGAAAAAATTGGTAACCTAATACTGTTTTATTTTATCAAATTAGTTGATATTTAACAAACCTTTTCTTTTTGGGATAGAACTTTGTGACTTTCGGGGTGATTTCTTTAGTTCATTAATTCTTAAATTTAAACTATATTACCTTGTTTTTTAACCCTGGTAGAAAGTGTAGGGTGGGATATGGCAGAAAAAAGACCGGTATGTGTAATCGTAAGAGATGGATGGGGATATAACGAAAATCCCCGTGGCAACGCAGTGATGGCTGCGAATACCCCAAATATCGATTACTACAAAGAGAACTATCCTTGGACTTTGTTGCAATGTTCGGGTGAAGCAGTGGGGTTACCCCCTGGTTATCAGGGATCAAGTGAGGTGGGGCATCTAAATATGGGTGCAGGAAGAATCGTTATTCAGGAGTTGAAAAGAATTGATGATGGGTTAAGGGATGGCTCTTTGTTTAAAACGAAGAAGTGGATTGAAGTGATGGAGAATTGGAAGAGAAACCGTTCTCGCTTGCACCTGTTTGGTTTATTGCAGGATGAAGGGGTACACGCTCATCAGGAGCATCTTTTTAAGATAATGCGCAAGGCCCGTGAGGAATTCCCTGAAGGTGAGATAATTATTCATCCTTTTCTTGATGGTAGAGACACACCTCCAAGAAGCTGTCTTGAGTACATTGCGAAACTAAATAGGGTTATGAGCGAGGTTGGAAATTCGAGAATTGGAACTGTAATGGGACGGTATTATGCAATGGACAGATCGAAGAATTGGCAGCTGACAGATATTGCTTACGAGTGCCTTGTCGATGCAAAGGGTAGACATGCTGGAACAGCAGAGGAAGCGGTGAAAGGGTCCTATGAGAAAGACAAAACCCCTGATGGCGTGGATATGTTTGATGAATACATTCCTCCTTACGTTATAGGTGAATATGATGGTATAAAAGATGGCGATTCAATAATACATACGAATTATCGTCAAGATAGAGCAATGCAGCTTTCTATGGCATTTGTCGATCCAAATTATCCTGGAAAGCTTTCCAGAAGGCCCAGTGTTGTTTACGCAGGCTTGACCAGGTATTATGATGAGTTTAAAGATTATATTATGGAGGCTATGACTTCTGGTGGGGGCATGCAAAATATCCTGGGGGAAGTTATTTCAAAGGCGGGACTAAGACAGCTTAGAATATCAGAGACACAGAAATTCAGACATGTAACGAGCTTTTTTAATGGGAAAAACACCACGCCTTTTCCCCTTGAGGATCAGGTAGAAATAAAAAGTCGATTTGACCCGGCTACCTTTGCGAGTCATCCAGAAATGGAAGCATATAACGTAACAGATAAGCTGCTTGAGATTTTGAAAGATAATCCTTATTCTTTTATACTTGTGAATTACGCGAATGGAGATATGGTTGGTCATACAGGGGATTTTAACGCTGCCAAGCGAGCAATAGAGATTGTAGATGAGTGTGTGGGGAAACTTGTGAAAAGATTGCTCGAGATAGATGCTCATGTTTTGATAACAGCTGATCATGGAAATTCAGAACAGATGATTGATTATGAGACTGGAATGGTGAAAACCAGTCATACAACATTTCCTGTAGAATTTATTTACGTCGCAAACGACTCTAAAGGAAAGAATTTAAAGAAAGGGGGGATACTTGCTGATATTGCTCCGACTGTATTAAAGTTGCTTGATATTCCGATACCTAAGGAGATGACAGCTGACGTGTTAATTCTGGACTAATAAATCTATATTAAACCCATAGATTTTAATTTCGTTTTATAAACATCAACATTCGGACCTATAACGACAAATCTTACCTGTTCAGGTAAATTGTTATTTTTAAGGAAATTTATAACTTCTTGTATGGCGATATCTGCTGCTTCGTTGAGAGGGTAGCCGTAAGCGCCTGTGCTTATTGCAGGAAAAGAGATTGACTTTAGTCCGTTTTCTTTAGCTAACTCCAGGCAATTTTTATAGCATTGAGCGAGTAGTTCTGGTTCATTATAATTCCCTCCCTTATAGATTGGTCCAACAGTATGTATTACGAATTTCGATGGAAGGTTATATCCTTTTGTTATAACTGCTTTACCTGTTGGAAGGCCATTAGGGTATTTTTCTTTTCGAATTTTTTTACATTCTTCAAGCAGTTTTGGCCCAGCGGCTCTGTGGATTGCGCCATCTACACCACCTCCTCCCATAAGAGAACTATTTGCAGCGTTTACTATTGCATCAACTTTTTCTTTTGTAATGTCTCCTTCGACAAGTTTGATTCGTTCCTGTAAGTTCATTGAATACCTCCTCGTTATGCGAACATAATTTAGTAAGGAAAAAATTAAATTGACACTGCAATGAAGTCGATGCAATAGAATTCTGTTGAAATTAGCGAGCATAGATAAAGGTACCCCTGTTTAGTTTTATTTTATGGTTTGGTTTTGCAAAAACTTCTCTATACGCTTTCACTCCTTTGAGGAATAGAAGCATGATTTTATCTACCTATTTTGCATCTATCCAACCTGGATATCGCTTTAGAAATTCACGTAAATGTCTGAAAAACCCTTCTGCCATATTAACAGTTCTTAACCTATGTCGATACTCAAAAGGGGAATCACAGTAATGGAAGAGATTTTCTTCATGTAAAGCAAATGTTTTACTTATCGATGGTACCATCTTTCCCCGTTTCTTCAAAAACTCAAAATATCTATCATAACATTTATCCAAGTCATAAGCATTGAACACTTCCCAGAATTGATGATAGAAGCGGTCTTTAATCTTAAATGTCAGATG